>Ga0209572_1001034_pt1 | contig 25203 bp, 23 predicted proteins | sample EBPBio232012_DNA_FD_185867 | JGI IMG/M metagenome (GOLD analysis project Ga0209572, IMG submission 185867) | Wastewater treatment Type I Accumulibacter community from EBPR Bioreactor in Madison, WI, USA - Reactor 1_1/23/2012_ DNA (SPAdes)... | ecosystem: Engineered > Bioreactor > EBPR >...
CCGCATTGACCAGTTCGTCACTCACCACAACGCCAACTCCCAGCCGTTCCAATGGACGGCCACCGCAGATTCAATCCTTGAAAAGTTGCATCGACTTTGCTCACGTATCAGCGGGACAGGACACTAGATTGACGCTTTTTTGAGCAGGTTCGCAGGCCGGAAAATAGCGTTAACAGGCCCTAGCCTGGCGCGACCGTGCCGTCGGCCGATTCGGCCAGCGCCGGGTAGCGCAGCGGCAGCAGCCCGGCCAGCCCGAACTCGGCCAGCAGCGCGCGCAGCCGCTCGGCGGCGCTGCGCTTTTTGTGCCCGGTGCGGCGCGCCACGATCAGCTCGTTTTTCAGGCTGTGCTCCCAGCCCACCAGCTCGGTCACCGTGACGCTGTAGCCCTGCGACTCCAGGTACAGGCAGCGCAGCACGTTGGTCAGCTGGCTGCCCATCTCGCGCGTGTGCAGCGGGTGGCGCCACAGCTCGGCCAGCGGCGTGCGCGCCAGTTGCAAGGCCTTGGTCTGGCGCAGCCGGGCCGCCAGCTCGGCCTGGCAGCAGGGCACCAGCACCAGGGCCTGGGCCTGTTTGGCCAGGCCGAAGGCGATGGCGTCGTCGGTGGCCGTGTCGCAGGCGTGCAGGGCGGTGACCACGTCCACCCGCTCGGGCAAGGCGGCGTGCTGGGTCGAATCGGCGGCGCTCAGGTTGAGAAAGCGCATGCGCTCGAAGCCCAGCCGCCCGGCCAGCTCGTCCGAGCGCGCCACCAGCTCGGGCCGGGTTTCGATGCCGAAAATCGTGCCCGCGCCGTGCCCCTTGAACCACAGGTCGTACAGGATGAAGCCCAGATAGGACTTGCCGGCGCCATGGTCGGCCAGGGTCAGGGCGGCGCCCTCGGGCGCCAACTCGTCCAGGATCGGCTCGATGAAATGCACCAGGTGCTCGACCTGCTTGAGCTTGCGGCGCGAATCCTGGTTCAGCCGCCCGTCGCGGGTCAGGATGTGCAGCGCCTTCAGCAGCTCGATGGACTGACCGGGGCGCAGCTCGTCCCGCACCGCCTGTTCCGGGTCTTTTTTATGCTTGGCCGGCGTGGAATTTTGTTGGTTAGCTCTTAATTTAGGAGCATTTTGAGGCAACTTGCTCATGACCCGGTCTCCTCGGTGGGCGCCGCGGCGCCAGGCCCGCTGGGACCGACCTCCAGCGCCGCCCAGCCGGACGGCCCCAGGCCGCGCAGCGTGGCCATGTTGGCCTCGAAAATCGTCTCGGCCTCGGGAAAGGCGGCCACGGCGCGGTCGATACTGGCTTCGCGGATCAGGTGCAAGGTGGGGTAAGGCGCCTGGTTGGTGGCGTTGGTGATGTCGTCCGCGGCCGTGCCGGCGAACTGAAAGCGCGGGTGAAAGGGCGCGATCTGCAGCGTGCCGTCCAGATCCAGCTCGCCCAGCAGTTGGTCGGCCCGATCGAGAAAGTCGTTGAAATCCAGAAAATCGGCCAGTTGATACGGCACCACCAGCAGCGTGGTTTCGCGCGCCGCGGGGTCGGCGGCGGCCAGGGCGCGCAGCTCCTCGCGCAGTTGACCCAGCAGCGGCTCGGGCTCGGCGCTGGCGCACACGGCGTAGTGGATCTGGCCCTTGACGTGCGGCGCCTTGGCAAACGGGCACAGGTTCAGGCCGATCACGGCGCGCTCCAGCCAGCGGCGCGTGTCGGTCAGGGCGGTGTCGGGGTTCGGCATGGGCGTATTACACCGCGTCGGCCGCGGCCGGGCGCGCCAGCAGCCGGCCGATGCGCTGGGCCAGCAGCGCGCCGGCCAGGCAGCAGGCACCGGTCACGGCCCAGGTCCAATGCCAGCCGCCGGCCTGGCTGGCGACCCAGGCCACCACCGGCGGGCCGGCCACCTGCCCCATCGCCGACCACTGCATGATCCAGCCCACCGTGGTGGACACGGTGCGTTCGTTCGGCGCCAACCGTGGCGCCAGGCCGAACAGGCTGCCCGGGACCAGCCCGCCGACCAGCGAAAACAGCAACGCCCCCAGGTAGCGCAGCAGCGGGATCTGCTCGGTGACGGCGCCATAGGCCAGAAAGGCGCCCACGGCCATGGCCGCGTAGCCCCACCACAACAGGGTGCGCGGCGCCGTGCCCCGCGACAGCAAGCGCCCGGCGGCGATGTTGCCGCCCATGTTGACGGCCGCCACCACCGCCGTCAGCACCGCGCCGAGCGCGCCGGTCCAGCCGGACTGGGCGTACAGCGAGGGCAGAAAGCCGATCACCGCCAGCCACTGCGCCGAGTACACGGCAAAGGCCAGCGCCGCCAGCCAGGGGCCGGGCGAGCCCAGGGTGAGCGTCAGGCGCTGGCGCCAGCCCTCGCCGGCGGCGCCCGGCCCCGGGGTGGCGGTGGGGACCGGATCGGCTGGCACGCGCCGCGCCACCCACAGCCCCATCCCGGCCGTCAGCACGGCCGTCAGCCACCACCAGCTGGGCCAGCCGGCCAGGCCAATCACGGCCGGGCCGATCAGCAGCGCCATGGCGGTGCCAAAAGGCATGAAGGCGCCCCAGAAGCCCAGCATGCGGGTGATTTGGCTGGCCGGCACGCAGCGCCGGATCAGGCTGGGCGCCGGCACGGTGGCCATCAGAAAGCCCAGGCCTTCCAGCGCCCGCAAGGTCAGCAGCGTGGGCACGTCGCGCGCCCAGCCACCGGCCACCCCGGCCACCGAGAGCACGGCCAGGCCGATCACCATGCTGCGCTTGAGCCCGATGCCGTCGGCCGTCAGCCCGGCCGCCACGCCCAGCAGCATGGTGGCCAGTTGCACCAGCGAGAGCAGAAAACCGGCCTGCACCAGACTGAGGCCCAGCTCGCGCTGCAGCACCGGCAGCGCCGGCGGCAACTTGGCCACGTGCAGCGCGGCGCTGACGCCGGCCAGCACGACGATCCAGGCCACCGCGCGGGTGCGGGGGTGGGTGGCCAGGCTCATGTCAGCAGCCGTTGCCCGGTCAGGCGCTCGTGCTCGCGCAGGGCGAAGCGGTCGGTCATGCCGGCGATGTAGTCGGCCACGGCGCGCTCCCGGTCGGAGCGCTCGGCAAACTCGGCGCGCAACTCATCCGGCTGCGCCAGGTAGGCGGCGAACAGCTCGCGCACCACCTGCCGGGCCTGGGTGGTGGTCTCGACGACGCGCGGGTGGCGGTACAACTGGGTGAACAAAAAGCGCTTCAGCGCGCGCGACTGGGCGCGCATGTCCTCGCCAAAGCACACCAGCGGCCCGGCGCGGCGCACGGCGTCGGCGCTGTCGGGCGCGGCGGCGCGCAAGGCCGCGCCGGTGGCGTCGATCACGTCGTAGATTTGCGCCGACAGCATGCGTCGGATCGACTCATGCAGCAGGCGCCGATCCCGCACCTCGGGGTGATCGGCGCGGGTGGCGTCGAGAAAGCGCGCGAACAGCGGCACCTCGGCCACCTGCTCGAGCGTGAGCAGGCCGGAGCGCACGCCGTCGTCGATGTCGTGCGCGTTGTAGGCCACCTCGTCGGCCAGATTGGCCAGTTGCGCCTCCAGGCTGGGCTGGGTGCCGTCGAGAAAGCGCCGCGCCACGCCGCCGGGCTCGGTGGCCTCGATCTGGCGCGCGAGCTGGGGCGAACAGTGCTTGAGGATGCCTTCGCGCGTCTCGAAGCTCAGGTTCAGGCCGTCGTACTCGGGGTAGCGGTGCTCCAGCTCATCGACCACGCGCAGGCTTTGCAGGTTGTGCTCAAAGCCGCCGTGCCCGGCCATGCATTCGTTCAGCGCGTCCTGCCCGGCGTGGCCGAAGGGGGTATGGCCCAGGTCGTGCGCCAGGGCGATGGCCTCGGTCAGGTCCTCGTGCAGGCCCAGCGTGCGCGCCACGGAGCGCGCCAGCTGCGCCACTTCCAGCGAGTGCGTGAGGCGGGTGCGAAACAGATCGCCTTCATGGTTGAGGAACACCTGCGTCTTGTAGACCAGGCGCCGGAAGGCGGTGGAATGGACGATGCGGTCGCGGTCGCGCTGGTAGGCGTTGCGGGTCGGCGCGGCGGGGGTGGGGTGGCGGCGGCCGCGGGTGTGGGCAGGGTCGCTGGCGTACGGCGCCAGCCCGGCCGCCAGCGCAGCATTCCGATCAAAATCTGCCATCTGCCGGCGTGAACACTTCACTTATAGCTATCATTTTAATTGCATAAACCCGCGCAGCAACGGTCGATCACCTGGCGCACCAGCGCGTCTGGGGCGGGCCGCACGGCGGCGCGGCCAGGCCCGTCGATGACGACGAATCGGATCTCGCCGGCCTCGGCCTTCTTGTCCACGCGCATCAGTTCCAGGTAGCGGCCGGCGTTGTCGTGCATGTCGAGCACCGCGCCGCGCGTGGACAAGCCGGCGCGTTCGATCAGCCGGCTCAGGCGCTGCACGAATGCGGCATCGACCAGGCCCAGCTCGCGCGACAGCTCGGCCGCCATGACCATGCCGGCGCCTACGCCCTCGCCATGCAACCAGGCGCCATAGCCCATGCCGGCCTCGATGGCGTGGCCAAAGGTGTGGCCAAAGTTGAGGATGGCGCGCAGGTTCGACTCCTGCTCGTCCTGCGCGACCACGTCGGCCTTGATCTGGCAACTGCGCTCCACGGCGTGGGCCAGCGCGGCCTGGTCGCAAGCGCGCAGCGCGTCCAGATGCGACTCGATCCAGTCCAGGAAGGCCATGTCGGCGATGGGGCCGTACTTGATCACCTCGGCCAGGCCCGCCGACAGCTCGCGCGCCGGCAGCGTCTTCAGCACGTCCAGGTCGCACAGCACCGCCAGCGGCTGGTAAAAGGCGCCGATCATGTTCTTGCCGAGCGGATGGTTGATGGCCGTCTTGCCGCCCACCGAGGAGTCGACCTGGGCCAGCAGGGTGGTCGGCACCTGCACGAAGGGCACGCCGCGCATGTAACAAGCGGCGGCAAAGCCGGCCATGTCGCCCACCACACCGCCGCCCAGGGCGTACAAGGTGGTCTTGCGGTCGGCGGCATCGGCCAGCAACTGGTCAAAGATCAGGTTCAACGAGGCCCAGGTTTTGTGCTGCTCGCCATCGGGCAACGCGAGCAGGCGCACCTGCGAATGGCGCGGTGCCAGGGCCCGCGCCAGACGTTCGGCGTACAGCGGTTCGATGGTGGTGTTGGTGACGATCAGGGCCTGCGCGCCAGCGCGCGCGGCGCCAAAACTGGCGGGGTCGTCGAGCAGGCCAGCGCCGATGGCGATGTCGTAGCTGCGCGTGCCCAGTGGAATATGCACTTGGCGGGCGGAAGAAAAGGCGGTCATGCCTGGAGTGTAGGGGGTGGGCCCCTGCGACTCCGCGGCCGAGGCCCGGGCGTCAGGGCGCCGGAGCGCCTTCCGGCGGGGCGTCGGTCGGCGGCAGACTGCAGGACAGCTCCAGCTGGGCCATGACCCGGTTCACCAGCATGCTGACCGAGGAGCCGCGCGTGTCGACGGTGAAATGCGCGGTGCGCCGGTACAGCGGATCGCGCTCGGCGTACAGGGCCTTCAGGCGCTTCAAGGGGTCGTCCACCTGGAGCAACGGGCGTTTGGTGTCCGAGCGCAGCCGATGGATCAACTGCGCCGGCACCGCGCGCAGGTAGATGACGGTGCAGCGCTGGTGCAGGCGCTGGCGATTGGCCTCGCGCAACACTACGCCGCCGCCGGTCGCCAGAACACCGTGCGACGCCTCGGCGGTCAGACGGTCGATGACCCGCTCCTCCACATCGCGGAAGGCGGCCTCGCCATGCGCCTCGAAATAGGCGCGGATGGGCATGCCGATGTCGTGTTCGATGACGGCATCCGAATCCACCAGGGCGCCGCCCAGGCGCCGGGAAAGATGACGCCCGGCAGTGGATTTACCACTGCCGGGCAGGCCGATCAAGGCAATCACGGAACGGTGTTCGCCTGTTCGCCTGTTCGCCCTCAACCCATCACGGGGCCACCGTGACGGCAACCGTCGCGGTACGCGTTTGGTTGGCGGCGTCGCGCACCGTGATGGTGGCGCTGCCCGCGGCCACACGGGTGATGGTCACCACATTGGCCGCAACCGCTACTGTCGCCACACCTGTGTTGCTGGAGACTACTTCGTAGGTGCCCGAACCGTTGTTGATCAGCACCTGACCTGCGGCCGCACCGGCCATGGAAAGGACCAAGGTGCCGGGTGTCACACCGAACGCGCCCTGACCGACCGTCACGGCAATGGTCGCGCTGCGATTTTGGTCCGCCTTGTCGCGCACCGTGATGGTGGCGCTACCCGCCGTGAGGCCGGTCACGGTAACAACATTGCCATTCACGGTTGCCGTCGCCACCCCACCGTTGCTGGACAGCACCTCGTAAGCGCCCGACCCATTGTTGATCAAGGCCTGTGCCGTGGCCGAGGCAGGCAGCGTCAGCGCCAGCGTACCGGGCGTCACGCCGAAAGCCCCCAGGCCGCATGCAAGGCCGTTGTCCGCAACGGTCACCGCCGTGCTGGCGATGGCTCGGTTCGCATCCACCACCGTGACGGTGACCGTCTGGTTGCCGTTAACGCAACGACTGCCATTCGAGCCGGTATTCAGAGTAAAGCCAGTGAACGCCCCACAGGTGGCTCCGATGGGCGCGAGCAAGCCGGGGTTGTCGCTGAAGAGGCAGACGTTGCCCACGGCACCAAAGATAGTGAAATTAATCACCTGATTGTCGTTCTCGGAGATCGTGATCGCGTTCGGCGACACCCGGATGGTGGGGCTGCCGGCCACCACCGTCACCTTGACCTTGGCGGATTGATTGGCGCTGTCGAGCACGGTCACATCAATCCCCTCGGAAACCAGCTTGCCGACAACGATAAGCTCATCACCCACCACGCTGGCGTCCAGTGCGGCCGGAATGCCCTGATTGACCCGGTACGGCGCCTGACCACCCGTGATCTTGGTGATGGTGCTCATGCCCACAAAGATCTGGTAGTCGCTGGCGGCCAATTGCAGCGGAGGCACGCCCACAGTCAGGGCCACCTGCAGCGTGGCTCCAGCGCCGTCACGGATGTTGACGGTGGTGGTGCCGAGCGCCACACCGGTCACCGTCCACTGCGTACCCGAAACTTGAACCACCGATGCAATGCCGCCATCGGCCCCAGTCACGGTGTACGGCGCGGCGCCACCGCCCACCGAAAAGGTGCGTGCGGCGCCAGCCCCCACACCAACGGTCAGTGCCGACGGTGCCGTGGTGTACAAGGGTTTGCTGGATCCCACCTTGACCGCGATCGATACGGAACGGGCGTTGTAATCCAACACCTGAACGGTGGTGTCACCACCGCCCACCGCACCGATCACCAACTGATCGGCGGAAACCGCCGCCACGGCGATGGTCGGATCCGGGTTGACCACCCGGTAGGGGGCGTTGCCCCCGGTGATGGTGTAAGTGCCCGATCCCCCGACCGGAATGACGACGTTGGTGCCGGCGGTGGTGGTCAGGGTGATTTGGTTGGGATTGGTCCCGGAGGAGCCACCTCCACCGCCACAAGCCGCCAACAGCGTGGTGGCCACCAAGCTCAAGATTCCGATCAATTTCCGCATAGTTTCCTCATTCAACTTGACTGCTTATCCTGCCGGGCTACGCCTCAGCGCACCGCACCCCGGTCAGAGATCATCTTGGGCGTGATGAACACCAGCATCTCCGTCTTCTGGGCGTTGCGCGAACGCTGTTTGAACAGGTTGCCCAACACCGGAATGTCTCCCAGCATGGGCACCTTGTTTTCGCTTTCCTGCTCGGTCAGCTCGAAAATACCACCGATCACCACGGTACCGCCATTTTCAACCAGCACCTGGGTCTTGACCTTCTTGGTGTTGATCGACATCGCCCCGGCCACCTCTCCGCCCGGGCTGTCCTTGTTGACTTCCAGGTCGAGGATGATGTTGCCCTCCGGGGTGATCTGGGGCGTCACCTCGAGCTTCAACACCGCCTTGCGGAACGCGACCGAGGTAGCGCCACTGGAGGTGGCCTGCTGGTAGGCGAACTCGGTGCCTTGCTCGATCAGTGCCTTGGTCTGGTCGGCCGTCACCACCCTCGGGCTGGACACCACCTTGCCCTTGCCATCGGCTTCCAACGCAGAGATTTCCAGGTTCAGAAACCGGTTGGCCGCCGAGCTGAACAGCGACACCGCGAAATTGGCCGGAACGGCACCGAAATACCCGGTCGCCGGCATGTTGACGAACTTGGACGTGGCCACGTCGATCAGGCTGGGCAAGCCTTCGCCGGTGGTCGCTGACACGGCGTTGTAGCTGCCGCCGAGCGCCACGCGGTTGTTGTTGCCCACGGGATAACCGGAGTCCCCACCACGGATGCCGCGCAGATCGCTGCCGCCCAGACGCACGCCCAGCGACTTGCCGAACTGGTCGGAAGCCTCGACGATGCGCGCTTCGATCAGCACCTGGCGCACGGGAACGTCGAGCTTGGAGATCATCTCCTGCACCTGCTCCAGCCGCGAGGGGATGTCGGACACGAAGATCTGGTTGGTGCGCGGCTCGGCGACGACGGTGCCGCGGCCGCTCAACAGGCTGTTGCCCTGGTTTCCGGCCCCACCGGTGCCCCGATTGGCGTTCAACTGGGCGGTGATGTCGGCCGCCTTGGTGTAATTGAGCTGGAAGGCCTGGGTGCGCAAGGGCTCCAGGTTGCGAATGGCGGCCTGCGCCTCCAGTTCCGCTTTTTCCTTGGCGGCCAATTCGTCCTTGGGTGCGATCTGCAGCACGTTGCCGCTGCGCTTCATGCCCAGGCTCTTGGCCTGCAGGATGATGTCCAGCGCCTGGTCCCAGGGTACGTCCTTCAGACGCAAGGTTAGGTTGCCTTGCACGGTGTCGGAGGTGACGATGTTGAAGTTGGTGAAGTCGGCGATCACCTGCAACAGCGAGCGCACATCGATGTTCTGGAAATTCAACGACAGCTTCTCGCCGCGGTACCCAGGCCCCTGCGTCAGCTTGTCTGCGTTGACCTTCTGCTGGCGCAGCTCCACCACCAGTTGGTTCTCGCTTTGGTAGGCGCTGTGCTCCCACAAGCCCTTGGGTTCGATCACCATGCGCACCCGGTCACCGATCTGGGTCGTCGTGATGGTTTGAACCGGCGTTCCGAAGTCGGTGACGTCGAGACGGCGACGCAGGCCCTCGGGCAAGCTGGTGCGCAGGAATTCCACCACCAGGTTCGTCCCCTGTTGCCGAATGTCCACGCCGACCTGGCTGCTGGCCAGATCGACCACAACCCGTCCGGTGTTCTCCGTGCCGCGGCGGAAATCAATGTCGCGCAACGGCAGCGCCACGTCGTTCCGACTCTCGGCGAACACGCGCGAGGTGCCCGTGGCCGGCGTCGCCACCGAGACCGGCTCCAGGATGATCAGCAGGGACTTGCCCTGCACCTCGGCGCGGTACGCGGCAGGCTGTTTGAGGTTCAACACCACGCGGGTGCGGTCACCGGCCTGCACCACGTTTGCCGCGCGCAGGTTGCCCTGGTTCAGTTCCACCTGACTGCGCCCAATGCCGTTGACCACGCCCGGAAAATCCAGCGCAATACGGGCCGGGGACTGCACCACGAACCCCGCCGGGGCCGCCGTCAGCGCTTGGTTCAAATCAATCCGCGCCACCTCCTGGCCACCGTGTATCGAGCCGCTGATCGACTCAATGCTGGGTTGCGCCATGGCGGTCGCCGCGCCCAACCAGGTCACGCCACCCACGATCACCAAGCGCAAGACGGATCCCGCAAGCTTCATCCAGTCCTTCATTTTGTTTTCTCCTGCAACTGCAGCGCGGCAGTGCGTTCGATCCATTCACCTGCGGCATCCTGCACGATCTCGCGCAGCTTGACTTCGTTCTCGCTGATCTGGGTCACCAGGCCATAGTTCTGGCCGAGGTAATTGCCGGTCTTGACCCTGTACAACAGCTTGTCCACACGCACCAGCGCCTCCCGCTGTCCTTGACGGTCCAGACTGCCCACCATCTCCATGACATCCAACGGGTAGGACTCCAGCGGCTCCTTGCGTCGATTCTGTTCCGCGGCGAGTAGGCGCGCGCTGTTGTTCTCGGGCCCGACCTCCTGGCGCAATACCTGGGTCAGTCTCTGACTGCTGAACGGATCGAGGGCACCGGATTCCGAGTAAGCCAGAGGCACGTAACGCTTCGGCTCGCTGATCGGCGTGATCTTGGGCTGTGTCAGGCGGCGCTGCTCGGACATCCACTGGTGAATGTCCTCGGTGTCCGACGAACAGCCCCCGAGGAGCGCAACGGCGACAAGGCCCACGGCCCAGCATGGCGGTGAGGTCCACCTCATTTCCGGGCTCCTGGCTTGGCGGCCTTGCGCTGCGCCGCGATCTCTTCCGGATCCAGGTAACGGAAGGTCTTGGCCGTGGCATCGAGCACCAGCGCTCCCCCTTTATCCTGCGCCGGCGCGGGCGAGACGGCAACGTTGTTCAAGGTCACGATACGCGACAGATTGGCGATGTCGGCGGTGAAGGCGCCGATGTCGTGATAGCTGCCGGTGACCCGCAACACGATGGGCAGTTCGGCGTAATACTCCCTGACCGTCAACTGCCCGGGCCGAAACAGCTCGAACTGCAGACTGCGCCCCAGCCCGGCCTGGTTGATGTCGGACAACAGGGCGTCCATCTCCGACTTGCTGGGCAGCTGCTTCTCCAACAGGGTGACGTACTGAGTCACCTGCACACGCTGCTTCTTCAACGCATCCAGGCTCACGGCCTTTTGCAGCTTGCTCTGGAAATCCGTGCGCAAGGTGACTTCCTTGGCACGTTCGGCCTCCAGATCGTCCGCCCACGAATTCAAGCCCAGGAACCACAGCAGCACGACCACCAGGACCGCCAGCGTGAGCAGCAACACGTAACGCGGCAGCGCTGGCCACGAGGCCGGATCGCCCGAATCCAATCCGCGAAACTGCGCACCCGCGGACCGCAGGCCATCGGCCATGTCGACATTGAAGGAAAGCTTGCGTGCCATGCTCAGAACCCCATGGGCGCCTCAGGAGGTGCCGGCCGCTCGCGGCGGCGTCGACCCGGCCTTGGCCGCTTCGTTGGCACGTTGCAACTGCACGCGTATGGTGAAGTTGTAGACACGGCGCTGCTCCTTCGGCCCCAGCGCCAGATTGGACGCCACGATTTCGATCAATTCGGGCTTGGTCACCCAGTCGCTGTTGCGCGACAGGTTTCGGAGCAACTCAGACACCCGCTCGTTGGATTGCGCGGTGCCGGCCAGCAACACGTTCTGGCCTTCCTGCCTGATGCTGCGCAGATAAATGCCCTCGGGCAGTTGACGAACCGCTTCGTTCATGAGGTGAACTGGCAGGTTGCGATCGGCCTGCAGGTTTTCCACCGCCTCCTGCCGGGCCTTGAGGGCGGCGATCTCGTCCTGCAGCGTGGCCACTTCCTTGATTTCGACCTCCAGCTTGCGGATTTCAGAGGTCAGTAATTCGTTGCGATTTTGTTGCGATGAAATTTCGCCCTGGTACCAAAGGTAGATTCCCGCCGCGGCGAGGCCACCCAGGGCCACCGCGGCGCCCAGGGAAGCATGAAACATCTGGCGCGCCCGTTTGCGCGCCGTTTCACGGTGGGGCAGGAGGTTGATCAGGATCACCGCAGGAACCTCCGCATGGCCAAACCGCAGGCCGTCAGGTACGAAGGCGCCTCACGGACCAGCTTTTTGTCCCGCACGCCGCGCGCCACCTTCATGCCATCGAAGGGATTGACGACCTGACACGGGAAACTGGTGAACCGGGTCACCGCATCAATCAGACCGGGCAAGCCGGCGGTGCCCCCGGCGAGCAGCACGTAATCCACGCGGTTGTACGGCGTGCTGGTAAAGAAGAACTTCAGTGCACGCTCGACTTCCTGGGCCAGCGAATCGACGTAGGGCTGCAGCACCGTCGCGGCATAGTCGTCCGGCAGCTCGCCCGCCCGCTTCTTAGCCTCGGCCTCCTCGAAGGTGAAGCCGTATTGGCGAACCAGCAGCTGAGTCAGCTGGGCACCTCCAAAGACCTGATCACGCTCGTAGATCACGTCGTCGTTGCGCAGCACCTGCATCGAGGTGGTCTGCGCACCGATCTCGAACAGTGCGATGGTGGCGTCCCGCCCCCCGCCGGGCAGGCGCCCGGCAACCCGACTGGCCGCCAATCGCGCGGCATAGTTCTCGACGTCGACCACCACGGCGGTAAGCCCGGCGGCCTCGGCCAGCCCCTGACGATCCTCGACTTTTTCCTTGCGCGAGGCGGCGATCACCACCTCGATATCGCCAACCGAGGTGGCACTTGGTCCGGCCACGCAGAAGTCCAGACTCACTTCGTCCAGCGAAAATGGAATGTACTGATTGGCCTCGGTCTCGACCTGGACCTCCATCTCGCGCTCGCTCAAGCCACCCGGTAAAATGATTCTTTTGCTGATGACCACGGAGGCGGGCAGCGCCATCGCCACGTTCTTGGCCTTGGTTCCGGTCCGGTTGATGAGGCGGCGCGTGGCATCCACGACTTCGTCGAATTTTTCGATATTGCCTTCGTTGATCCAGCCACGCTCCAGGGGCTCAATGCCGCAACGCTCCAGCGTCAGATCACCCGAACGATCCTGCGCCAATTCCACCAGCTTGACACTCGACGAGCTGATATCGAGCCCGATCAGGGGTGCCGGCTGGCGGCTGAACAAGGAGCCAGTATTCAAGAGAGTTCCTTGCTAAGGATTTTTTACAACAGCTACTCAAACTTAAGAAGTTACTTCAATGCTAGCAGCAAGCCCCTTGTCAGGCAAAGAAAAACGGCGTATTTAGCAGGTCTGCGCGTTGTCAAAAAGTCACGTTTTCGACCCACACCAAGCCCCGATCACGATCGGTCACTCAAAGCAACAATTTGTATTCTTGGCGCTCGATTCCGATCCGCGAACCCTTGGTTCTGGCAACTTATGGCACCCCATCGACTCGATGAAGCATCGCCCGGTCACCCCCTCGGGGTACAAACTCACGCCCCGCTCCCGACCCACGCAGCAGCGGTATATGGACAAAACCCCAGTCATCCCTGATGTCGTATGAGCACTGAAGACTCCCGAACCACCACGAACAGGTCGCCGCAGGGCCAGGGCACGCCCTGGTGGAAATGGGTGGTCAAGGTCACCGCCTGGGCCGGTGGCCTGGCCGTCGCGGCGGCGCTGACCCTGGTCATGGCGGGCTTGATGGCCATGGCCATCGCGTACCCGAACCTGCCCGACGTTTCGGATCTGTCCAATTACCGTCCAAAATTGCCCTTGCGCGTCTATACCGCCGAAGGGGCCCTGATCGGCGAATTTGGCGAGGAGCGACGCCGCCTGACTCCCATTGCCGATATTCCCCAGGTGATGAGAAACGCCGTCCTGGCCATTGAGGATGCACGTTTTTACGAGCACAGCGGCGTGGACTATCTGGGTGTGTTGCGCGCGGCGCTGGCCAACCTGGGCCGGGAAAAAAGCCAAGGCGCGTCGACCATCACCATGCAGGTGGCGCGCAACGTCTACCTGTCCACCGAAAAAACCTACACGCGCAAGATCTACGAGGTGTTGCTGACCTTCAAGCTGGAGCATCTGCTGACCAAGGACCAAATCCTTGAGATCTACATGAACCAGATTTTCCTGGGCAACCGCGCCTATGGCTTCGCGGCGGCCTCCGAAACCTATTTCGGCAAACCGCTCAAGGAGGTGACCGTGGCCGAGGCCGCCATGCTGGCGGGCATCCCGAAATTTCCCTCCGCCGCCAATCCGATCGCGAATTTCAATCGCGCGCGTGAGAGGCAGCTGCACATCATTGATCGGATGCTGGAAAACGGCTTCATCACCGCGGCGCAGGCAGCCACCGCCAAGCAGCAGGAGATCAGGATCAGGCCCGCCAACGAAGGCACACGCGTGCATGCCCAGTACGTTGCTGAAATGGTGCGCCAGCTGATGTTCGCGCAATACGGCGAGGACACCTACCGGCGCGGACTGAACGTCTACACCACCATCCGGGCCGCCGATCAGGACGCGGCCTACGCCGCGCTGCGCAAGGGCGTCCTGGACTACGAACGCCGCCAGACCTACCGCGGACCCGAGAAGTTCATCGACCTGCCTCGAGACGCCAAGGACCTGCAGGATGCCGTCGACGACGCCCTGGCGGCCACCCCGGACATCGCAGAAATGCTGGCCACCGTGGTGCTGGAGGCCACGCCGCGCAAGGTCACGGTCATGCGCCGCAACGGAGACAGGATCGAAATCACCGGAGACGGCCTGCGCGGCATGCAGGCCAGCCTCTCACCCAAGGCAGCTCCGGCCCAGCGCTTGCGCCCAGGCGCAATCGTCCGCGTCGTCAAGGGGACCAAAGACGGCTGGGACATCACCCAGCTGCCCGAGGTGGAAGGCGCACTGGTGGCACTGGATCCTCGCAACGGCGCCGTGAAGGCCCTGGTGGGCGGCTTCGACTTCGACAAGAACAAGTTCAATCACGTCACGCAGGCCTGGCGGCAGCCGGGCTCGTCCTTCAAGCCCTTCATCTATTCGGCGGCACTGGAGAAAGGCTTCTCGCCGACGACGATGATCAACGACACGCCGTTGTTCTTTGATGCCAGCGTGACCGGTGGGCAACCCTGGGAGCCGAAGAACTACGAGGGTGGCTTTGAAGGCCCGATGACCCTCAAGCGCGGCCTGGCGCGTTCGCGCAACATGATCTCCATCCGCATCCTGCAGCACATCACCCCCCGCTACGCGCAGGAATGGGTCAGCCGATTCGGCTTCGACGCCGACAAGCACCCCCCCTACCTGACCATGGCCTTGGGCGCCGGCTCGGTGACCCCAATGCAACTGGCGGCGGCCTATGGCGTGTTCGCCAACGGCGGCTACCGGGTGAGCCCGTTTCTGATCACCCGGGTCACCGACCAGTCGGGAAAAATCCTGGTCGAAAGCGAACCCAGCGGACCGACCGAGTCCACGCGTGCCATCGACGCGCGCAACGCCTTCGTCATGACCACGCTGCTGCAGGAAGTGGCACGCAGCGGCACCGCCGCCAAGGCCCAGGCCACGCTCAAGCGCCCGGACATCGCCGGCAAGACCGGCACCACCAACGACTCCATGGACGCCTGGTTCGCGGGCTTTCAGCCGAATCTGGTCGCCGTGGTGTGGATGGGCTACGACACGCCGCGCAATCTGGGGGCCCGGGAAACCGGCGGTGGCTTGAGCCTCCCGATCTGGATCAACTACATGCAAACCGCGCTGCACAACGTGCCGGTGGCCACGCTGACGCCGCCGAATGGCGTGGTCAACATGGGCGGCGACTGGTTCTACGACGAATACTCACGAGGCGGGGGCATCGCCAATCTGGGTGGCGCCGGTTTGACGCCCAGCGAAGGCACGGCAGAACCAGGGTCTGCACCCCCATCCGAAGAGCGCAGCCGGATTCTCGATATGTTCCGCAATTGAGAAGCGCCGTGCAGCGCCCCAAGAGCACGGCCCGACTCCCTTGAGTCGGCCCGCGCCGGCCGATATCAAGTCGGCTGAAAAGTCAGCGCTTCACCCGCGTGCTCACTGACACTTCGGGTCAGGCACGCAAAAAAATCTTCCCCGGATTTGGTGTCACGCCACGCGCCGGCACCATCCAGCTGGAAGTGGTAGCCGCCCGAGCGGGCCGCCAGCCACACCTCGTGCAAGGGCTTCTGCAGGTTGATCACGACCTCGCTGCGGTCGCGAAACACCAGTGTGATCATGCCGCCGACGCGCTGGTTGTCGATGTCCACGTCGGTGGTTTCGTTCAACCGATCGCATTGAATCTCGATGCTGCGCAGCAAGGCTTCCGCGCGATTCATGTATTCCTGGTCGGTCATTACAATCGTTCCATGTCCTGCTTGTCTTGTCGCCGCTTCATTCTAATCAGCCCCCTGGTGCTGCTGATGGGATTGGGGTTATCGGGCTGCGGGCAGCGCGGCCCGCTCTACATCCCCAAGGATCCGGCGGCGGCCAACCGGGCCACCTTGCCGCAAACCGTGTTCGGGCGCGCCAGCGCGGCCCCTGCCGCACGCACCACGCCCCCGCTGCCGGCGCCCTCCCTGGAGCCCGCCATCCCAGACGTTCAGGACATTCAGTGAGCCCGCACCACGCTGGGCCAGCGTGGCTCAGGCTTCGTCCGACAGCAGCTTGATCTCGACGCGCAAGCCCGGGTTGGCGTTGTGCACCGAGAAACTCCCGCCGTGCGCCCGCGCCACCAGGCGCACCAGGTACAAGCCCAGCCCGACCCCGCCACTGCCGCGTTCGCGTGCGCCGTCTGGGCGGTAAAAAGCCTCGGACAGACGTGACAGGTGCTCCGGTGGCACACCGGGCCCATGGTCGCGCACCACGATGCGCACCCCATTCGCGCCGGAACGCCCCAGGTGCAGTTCGGGGGGTGGGTGGCCGCTCGGCGTGTGACGCAGCGCGTTGTCCAGCAGATTGCGCAGCAGCAGGCGCACCCGGGCGGGGTCCAGCGACACTGGCGAAGGCAGCACCGGATCGGTCCGCAACACCACCTGTCCGGCGGCGGGCCGTGTCTGGGCCAGTTGCGCGATCACCTCACGCGCGAGCGCCGGCAGCTCCACCGGTTCACGCTGCAGCGCCGCGTGCGGGCTCGTCAAGCGCTCGCCTTCGAGCAGGTCGGTGATCATCGCCGCCATCAGCCCCAGATCGCGCAGCAAGGCCGCACGCGCGGTTTCGCTGTCCACGTCGTCGGGCAACAGTTCGGCGTTCAGGCGCGCGCGCGTCAGCGGGCTGCGCAGTTCGTGGCTGATGGCCAGCAGCAAGCCCCGCTTGGCGTCCAGCATCTGGCGAATGTCGGCGGCCATCTGGTTGACGGTGATCGCCAACTCGCTCAGTTCATCGGGGCGGCGCGCGTGGCGCACCGGAATCGGTGGCTCGAACTGACCGACGCCAAACCGCCGTGCCCCCGCGCCAATATCGCGGATCGGCCGCAGCATGCGGTGCACCACGGCGTAAGCCAAGGCCGTCAACCCCAGCAGGGCCGCCAACGCGATCCCCACGACCCGGCGCGGCGCCTCGCGATCCCTGCGCGCGCTCAGCGACAAGTCGATTCGGTGGCCATCGGTGGTACGCCGTGTGACGACCGCACGCTCCTGGTGGTCTTCGCTGACCCGAGACGGCCCGCCCCGCTGCCGATCGTCCGACTGCCAGTTGACCTGAGGCCCGGCAATGCGCACGACCACCGGCAGGCGTTCGGCGATGGCGCGCGCGCGCTCGACGCTGGGCGGGGCGCCGATTTCGGCGACCAATCGGTCGGCGTAGTCTCCCACCAGGGGATTCACCGCTTCGCGCCAGCCCACGGAAAGCGCCCGTCCGATACCGCCCAGGAAGACCGCACTCATGGCCACGGCCAGCAGCAGGAACAGCAGCACCAGCCGCAGGCGCAGGGAATGGCGCGCCCCGCGCAGCCAGACTCGTGCGCGATGTGCCTTCATGGCGTCAGACGCGGCAACGCCAGGGTGTAGCCGGCGTTGCGCAGGGTCTTGATCGCGTCCAGCGGCTCCAGCTTCTTGCGCAAGCGGCTGACCACGATGTCCACCGCGCGGGTGTACAGATCGGCCTCGTGGCCGCGCAGCTCGGCCAGGATGTCGTCGCGGCTGAACACCTTGCCGGGCGCACGCGCCAGCAGATGCAGCAAGTCGAACTCGGTGCTGGTCAGCTCCACCAACTGGCCCTGGCGCCGCACGGTGCGCGTGACCGGATCCAGCGCCAGACCGTCGAAACGCAGCACACTCTCAGGCACGGCTGTGGCCACCCGACGGCGCAGGATGGTCTGCACGCGCGCCACCAACTCACGCGGCTCGAACGGCTTGGGCAGGTAGTCGTCGGCGCCCAGTTCCAGGCCCACCACGCGGTCGGTCAATTCGCCGCGCGCGGTCAGCATCAGGAGCGGCACGTCGCTTTCCTTGCGGATGGCGCGGCACAGCTCAAAGCCGTCCATCTCGGGCAGCATCACGTCCAGAATGGCCGCGTCGAACCCTCCCTGGCGCAAACGGACCATGCCAGCGCTGGGCGTCAGCGCTTGCTCCAGCCCCAGCCCGAAGCGCTGAAAGTACTGGGCCAGCGGCGGGCCCAGGTGTACATCGTCGTCGATCAGCAGCACGCGGTGCATCTTGCTCATTCTGACAGGGCGCCCGTCAATCCGAGAATCGATCTCGGGCCCAATGGCGCAAGATCAGCAGCCGAAGCCGCTGCTGCGTGGGCGCCGCCAGCGCATCAAATGCGTCGGCCCCCTGCATCAGTTCGGCCAGGATCCCGCCGGCCTCCGGTGCCTGCCGACCAGCCTGGCGCAACCACAGCGCCAGCGCATGCTGACGATCAAAGCGCGAACCCCACAGCAACGTCAACCACTCCGCGTGCGGATCGTCCTGCCCATTGAACAGGGGCTGGGCCATGGCCTGTACCCGCCGCATCAGGGCGCGGGCCGGCATGTGCCCGGCACGCGATGGCGCGCTGTTCATGCCCGTTCCGCCCGGACGGAGCGCCCCAGGCCGACTCGCCCCAGATGCGAATCGCCAAAACCGCGCTCGTACTTCAGGCCATAGCCCAACGCCCGGTCAAAGCCGATGTGAGCCAGCCACACCAGAGCCAGGGCCATGCTCGGCTGCGCGCCCACCCACCAGGCGCCGCCCAGCAGCATGGCCGCGGCGAGTGTGCTGTGGGTCAGGTTGTAGGCCCGTGCACCCCAGCGCGGACCCAAGCCGTACGCCAAAAGCGCCAGATCGGGCAGAAGAAAGAGGGCGGCAAACGCCCCCCAACCCGCGCCCAATGCCCGGTACGCAAGCACGGCACCGGCCAGCAAGGCCAGGCCCTCGAGCCGCAGCAGTTGGCGCGGCCCGCCGTGCACCGCGCCGTCCATGTCAGTCACGCCCCCAGCCACGGCGGCGCTCCATGAAGTCACGCACCTTCCGTTGCTGCTCCGGGTTCAAGCTGTCGTAAAAATCCCCCAGGGCGGCAATGACTTGCGGGCTGGCGCCCTGCACCGCCGCGGTCTTTTGCTGCACCAGCGCCTGCGCCTTGGCACGGTCAAAGGTAGCGCCCGCCACCAGGGATTTCACCTCGGCGCGCGGGTCGGTGTTGCCGCGCACGGCCAGGCGCTGAGCACGCAAGGTGTCGGCCAACGCCCCGAGCTTGCCTTTTTGCTCAGCGTTCAGCTCCAACTTGCCGGCCACGCGCTCCACCATCTTGCCGCGCCATTCGGCGGCTTGCTCAGGCGTGGCCTCGCTGCCCCAAGCGTGTTTGTGATGGCCACCACAGGCCGTGAGCCCGCCCAACACGATGCTGGCGCCGGCCAGGCCGAACAGAGAGCGTTTGATCCAATTTTTCATGACGGTGCCTTTCTTGCATAGGCTGTTGAACATGTCCGTCATGGTGCCGGCTCGTCTGCCCGAGGTCTTCTCGGCGCGGTATCGCTGTGTTTCGTTATTTTTCAGCGTGCCGATTCCGCAATGTCTTCGGTATCCACCTCTCGCCGGGCCTGCTCCGCGTAGCGGTGCCCGCTCACGGTGTTGGTATTGATCAACGCGTCCAGCCGTGCCAGCAGGTCGGCCGACAAGCGCACCTCGGCCGCACCCAAGTTCTCGCGCAGGTGCTCCACCGAGCGCGTGCCAGGTATCGGCAGAATGTCCTGGCCCTGGTGCAGCAACCAGGCCAGGGCCAATTGCGCCGGGGTACATCCGACTTCGGTGGCGATGGCCTGAAAACTGCTCAGCAGCGGCAAATTGCGCGTGAAGTGCTCGGAGGCGAAGCGCGGCATCGGCCGACGAATGTCCTTTTCGGCCAGGGCGGCCAAGGCGCCCAGATCGGGCAGCGCACCGGCCAAAAAACCCCGTGCCACCGGGCTGAAGGCGACGAAGCTGACGCCCAGATCACGGCAGGTGCGCAGCACGGCGATCTCGGGATTGCGCGTCCACAGCGAATATTCGGTCTGCAGCGCCGCAACCGGGTGCACCGCGTGCGCACGGCGCAAGGTGGCGGCGGACACCTCCGACAGACCAATGCTGCGAATCTTGCCGGCACGCACCAGATCGCCGAGCGCACCCACGCTGTCCTCGATGGGCACCTGTTTGTCCCAACGGTGCAGGTAGTACAGATCGATCACATCGGTACGCAGGCGCCGGAGCGAACCCTCGCAGGTCGCGCGCAGCGCCCCAGGACGGCCGTCGATGACCCGGGTCGGCTTGACCGTACCGTCGCCGGCTTCCACCGTCATGCCGCACTTGCTGGCCAGGGTGAAGCGCTGGCGGTGCGGCGCCAGCACCTGCCCGACCAGCGCTTCGCTGACCCCGAAGCCGTACAGCGCCGCCGTGTCGAAATGCGTCACCCCGGCATCCAGCGCGGCCAGCAGTAGCCGCTCGGCCTGCTCACGCGGCGGTGGCGTGCCGTAAGCGTGGCAGATGTTCATGCAGCCCAGGCCAATGGGGCTGACGGTAAAGGGGCCAAGTTGACGTTGTTGCATCAGGCGATATTCGCACGTGAGGGGCATCAGCCTCGATCAGCCTCGTCCGGTTGATCCGGCACCGCACGCATGAACCGGTCAAAGTCCTCGCGCAGGCCCAGCTTCGCCTCTTGGCGCAAATAGTCCACCGTCAACACCGACGCCAGCTTTTCCCCGGCGGCACTGGCAATGAATTGATTCACTGAAACGCCATCACGCGCCGCCAATTCACGAGTCTTGGCGTGCAAAGAATGGGGCAGGCGAACCGTCAGAGCGGTCATGGCTCACTCCTCAACAATTGAAGGAACTCGGCGGAGGTCACCGGTTGCACCCCCAGCTCGGTAATTTTTTGAAAATCGCGCAGCTTGTGCGTCACCAGGTAGCGACTGCCCGACGCCACAACGCATTCCAGCACCATGTCGTCGTCCGGATCGCGAAGAAACGGCCGCCACAGATAGTGCACGGCCTGCAAATGGGCCAAGGACGCCAGGTAGCGAAGAAACGGTCGCGCATCGTCCGGCCCCATACCCGGCGGCAAATGCTCGGACCGACTCATCACATCCTGCCATTCGGTGTACAGCGCCACGCTCAAAGCGATTTGAAAGCGCGAATCGGGCAGCAACGACAGCAACTGAAAATTCGCCCCCCGACGCGAACGCTCAGCGGCAACCTCGCATGGTTACACCAATATAACTAACTACATGAAAATTCTCGAAAATTTCAATACAACCAATACAAGATATTCAATACAATCAATACAAAATTTCTCCAAATGGAGATTGACATGACCAATGCCAACCATCCACTGTCTCGCACCCATCTCCACACGGCATTTCACCGGTTGATGCCGCGTTTGTCGGCAGGAATGCGTCGCCTGGCCGAACAACTGCTGGAGCTGATTGGGGAAGACGGCTCCGCACCCGTGCAACAGCTGCATACCCAGCTTTTCCCCGCCACCGACAACACCAAGACCGCCAGCGCGCAACTGGGCAACCTGCTCAAAGCCCTTGCCCGTGCTGCCGAAGAAAGCGGCTTGGTGCTCGGCCACCAGTTCGAAGGCTCTAAACAAGGAACAACCGCCGGGCGCAAGCTGCGTTTTCTTGGTCCGCCCCCCTTGCTGCTCGCCGAAACCGAAACCCTAAACGCCATCGAGCCAGAGCAGCGCATCCAAGGCCAACTGGCCGACGTTCTGGTGCAAGAGCACAAAGTGGTGCTGCTGACCTTCAACAAGCACGAGTTTGAAGCCGTGCGCAAACTGTTCTGGAACAAGCCGAGCGCGCAGCCCAGCCTCGTACAACTCCCTTTGCCCGGCCGCCCCGCCATCTCGCTGGACGAGCTGGGCAGCCTGGGCAACATGCGGATATTCCATCACCACAGTCGCCAGGGCAACCGCGAATCGCAGCGCGCCAGCGCCGACATTCAGGCAGCCCTTCAACCCCGCGCCATCGTGGCGGTTGGCATTGCCTTCGGCATCAACGAAAAGAAGCAAAATTTGGCGGACGTCCTGGTCTCCAAGTTCATCGTCGACTACGAGTTGGGCAAGGTGCACGACGACGGAAAAATCACCTTGCGCGGCGCACGCCCTCCTGCCTCTCGCGCCTGGGTACGGGCGCTTGAACAGCTCGACACACGCGCCAACGCCGGCATCGACAAGACCACCTGGCCCAGGTTGCACTTTGGCGGCGTCCTGAGCGGTGAAAAGCTCGTGGACCACCGGGACTACCGCGATCAACTGGGTCAGCTTTCGGGTCAAGACGACATCGTCGGCGGCGAGATGGAAGCAGCCGGCGTGCAGACCGCGCTGGATGGCACCGGCACTGACTGGCTGGTCGTCAAAGCCATCTGCGACTGGGGCGACGGCAACAAATCGCAAGACAAAGAACGCCGCCAACAACAGGCCGCCGACAACGCCGCCCAGGTGGTCCATGCCTTGATCGCCAGCGGCACCGTCTACCCCGAGCCAGCTTCCCCCACACCTGACACACCGCGCCCGCGCCTCACCCCCGCCGGCGAACTGATGCGCAGAACCCGCCTACCCGAGCGAGATGGCGATTGCCCCCCCTACCAACCCAACCACGCCACCCACATCAATCTCGACTCTTTCGATGAATTGGCAGACAAAAGGGGCCGGGGGGTACTGGGGGAGAGTGAGAAAGCGAGCCTGGTCGCCTTCGATGACATCCTGCAATGGGCCACCGACGCCAATGGCCCACCGTTGTACGCCCTGCTGGGCGAATACGGCATGGGCAAGACCACCACCAGCCAGCGCGTGTTTGAGCACCTGCGGCAGCAGCACGCGGCGGGCGAATTGGCCCGGCCCGCGCTGTACTTCGACCTGCGCAAAGTCGAGCGCCTGGTGTCCGCCAGTGCGGTATCGCCCGGCGCCGTGCCCGGCCTGCAAGAGACCGTGGAAGACTGCCTGAAGAACGGTTACCTCTCCGACGGACTGCAAGCCCCCAGCTACGCCGACGTGCTGGCCACCGTGGACCAAGGCGCGGTGGTGATCTTTGACGGCTTGGACGAAGTGCTCTCGCGCATACAAGACAAGCAAGGCCTCACCTTCACCGCCAACCTGCTGCGCGTACTGCCCGACGCACAAGCGCGCCGCGCACCCAGCGCCACCGCCCCACCGCCCAAGGTGCTGCTGTCATGCCGCTCGCAGTTTTTTCGCACCCTGCGCGAGCAAAGCAACCACCTGACCGGCGAACACCGTGGCGCGCAACCCGCGCGCCAGTACCGCGCGGTGGTGCTGCGCCCTTTTACCGAAGAGCAAATTCGCCAGTACCTGCAAGCGGCCTTGCCCAGCACCGATGTGAACGAGTTGATGGCCCGCATTGCCTCAATTCACAACCTGACGGAGTTAAGCCAGCGCCCCTTCACCCTCAAGCTGATCAGCCGTTTTTTGCCCCAAATCGAGCGCTGGCAAGCCGCAGGCCGCACCGTGACCGGCGCCACCCTGTACCGCGAAGTGGCCCGTGAGTGGCTGATCCGCGACAGGGAAAAGCAAAGCTTTCAACCCGAAGACAAAGAGCGCCTGGCAGCCGCCCTGGCCGCGCATCTGTGGCAAAAAAATCTGCGCGGCCTGAATGCCCCAGCACTGGAAACCTGGTTGGGCGAATGGTTGACCACGCAATCCACCAGCGCCGACTACCAAGACATACCACGCGCTCTGCTGCAGCAAGACCTGCGTAACGCCACGTTTTTACGCCGTGTGGACGACGGTGACAGCAGCCGCTTTGAGTTTGCACACAGCTCCTTGCAAGAGTTTTTCCTCGCCGAACATCTGGCTGCCGCAGTGCGCCAAGCCGCAGCCGAGTCCACACCGTCCCAAACCCAGGCCGCGTTTTTCGCCGCCTGGGCCGGCCCGTCCATCAGCGGTGAAACCCTGGATTTCCTGGCTCAAATTCTGAGCGAACACACCGACCCGGCCGCGTGGGTTGCCGTGCTCAACCGCTGGCGCACCAGCTACCGCGCCCAGGCGTCCGAGTTGCTGCTGCGCTACGCGCTGCAAGCCCCGCCGTCTGCACCACGCCCCTTGCTGGCCGGGTTTGATTTGCGTGGCGCGGCGCTGCGGGACTGGGCCTTTGGCGAAGGCGACGAAACCGACACCACGCCCCTGCTGCCCATGCAGGGCGTGCGTCTGCAGGGCGCCGACCTGCGCGGCACGCGCTGGCGCCGGGTGCGGCTGGACGACGCCGACGTGGGCCACGCTCGGCTGGACCAGGCGGTTTTCCAGGCCTGCAGCTTGCGCGACAGTCGGTGGGCAGACGCTCAGCTCACCGGCACGGTGTTCCGCGATTGCGCCTTGGCCGGCAGTCAATTGAGCAGCGCCCAGGCCTACCGCGCGCAATTTTCGGGCTGCACCGGGGTGCCTGACGCGGTGGCTCAGCCCGCCGACCCCGCCACCTGGCTGGCGCCGCCCACCCACCCACTCGCCCCATCCGCCCCATCCGGTCGCCTGCAATGGCTGTCGGGCCACAGCGGCGCCGTCACCGCCGTCGCCTTTTCCCCCAACGGCCAGCGCATCGCCTCCGCCTCTGACGACAGCACCCTGTGTCTGTGGGGCGCCAGCTCCGGCGAGTGCCTGATCACCTTCTCCGTCCGCCAGCACTCGGTCTCCGCCGTCGCCTTTTCCCCCAACGGCCAGCGCATCGCCTCCGCTTCCCACGACCGCACCCTGCGCCTGTGGGACGCCAGCTCCGGCGAGTGCCTGATCACCTTCTCCGGCCACCAGCTCCCGGTCACCGCCGTCGCCTTTTCCCCCAACGGCCAGCGCATCGCCTCCGCTTCCCACGACAACACCCTGCGCCTGTGGGACGCCCTCTCCGGCGAGTGCCTACTCACCTTCTCCGGCCACCAGGACTGGATCACTGCCGTCGCCTTTTCCCCCAACGGCCAGCGCATCGCCTCCGCTTCCGACGACAGCACCCTACGCCTGTGGGACGCCAGCTCCGGCGAGTGCCTACTCACCTTCTCCGGCCACCAGGGCTGGGTCAACGCCGTCGCCTTTTCCCCCAACGGCCAGCGCATCGCCTCCGCTTCCCACGACAACACCCTGCGCCTGTGGGACGCCAGCTTAGGCGAGTGTCTGCTCACCTTCTCCGGCCACCAGGGCCCGGTCACCGCCGTCGCCTTTTCCCCCAACGGCCAGCGCATCGCCTCCGCTTCCTTCGACCGCACCCTGCGCCTGTGGGACGCCAGCTCCGGCGAGTGCCTACTCACCTTCTCCGGCCACCAGGACTGGATCACTGCCGTCGCCTTTTCCCCCAACGGCCAGCGC
>Ga0209572_1001037_pt1 | contig 25188 bp, 28 predicted proteins | sample EBPBio232012_DNA_FD_185867 | JGI IMG/M metagenome (GOLD analysis project Ga0209572, IMG submission 185867) | Wastewater treatment Type I Accumulibacter community from EBPR Bioreactor in Madison, WI, USA - Reactor 1_1/23/2012_ DNA (SPAdes)... | ecosystem: Engineered > Bioreactor > EBPR >...
CTAAAGACCATCTTCACACTGGAAAGCACTGCAGGCATACCGGCAGCGAATTTTTTTATCTCTGCTTGTTTGAGGCCTGTAAATTCTTCCGGTGTTTCTGCGCCCTCAACTACATTTCTTTTTTCGCTCATCGTATTCAATGTTTAAAGCGATTATTCTTCTTATTGCACTATCAATCCAGGTTTGTTCAGGAAGGGTACCATCATAAAATTGTCCGGTACATTCATATCGGCAGCGATGATAAACTTCTTTTCAAAAATCTCTTTGCCTTCATAATAACTTACCCAGTACCTATTGTTGAGCCGCAAGGCTTCAGGCAAGATGGCTTCGAATTTTTTATAACTCAACGGCTCTAGTTTCTCTATAAAAAAACGAACGGTGGCTGTGTGCTTTTCTTCTCCATCTACGACACCGGAAGCAGAGGCATTTATCAAAACGTTTTCTATCTCGGTATCTTTAAAATTGAAAAAATAAGCCGACCACTCATCTTCGCCATGTTCATTTTTATCAGGAACAATGGCTATCGCAATGTAGGTCGCGTCATTGATAACTATATCCTTTTTCATAATTGTTTCTCCCCAAAGACTCTTATTGCGCTAATGATTTTGCGATATCCAGATAGCGGAACAGGTCCGTTGGCATGTTGTTCTTTCTTTCTTTTACTTGCTCATGGCCTATGCGCACCAACATCAATTTTTCTTTAGGTAAAACAACAATGTACTGACCACGTAAACCGCGCGCTGAAAACAACGGGCTACCATCGTGTTCACCCAACCACCATTGGTAACCATACCAAGAAGTAGGTGCACCGGTTGAGTCCGGAATATTGCAGGGCGTGAGCGATTGACGCACAAACTCTGGCGAGATTACGGTATCATTGTCCCAAACCCCCTCGTGCATATAGAGCTTGCCAATGCGCGCATAGTCGCGGGCGGTAGCATAGACTCCGGTGTATGGTTTTTCCATTCCGCCAACGTGGTCCAGGTTCCAATAAGTATCGTGTTCCGCACCTATGCACGACCATATTTTCTGAAAGAAGTAGTCGCTCAAGGTTCGGCCTGTGGCCTTTTCCACAATCATCCCGAGCAAAACGGTGTTACCACCTTCGTATATCCAATAGGTGCCCGGTGTTTTTTCTACATGGTATTTGAAAGTTTCTGCCGGCAAGTCTTTTCCAAAATAAGCACGCGCCATATAGCCCATCGGGCTGCTATAGCTTTCGCCAAAAGGAATACCGCTGCTCATTTGCAAGAGTTGTTTGATGGTAAGTTCCGCATCCATGCCGCTGGCGTACTGCGGAAGAAAATCACCCACCTTTTGGTCCACACTTTTGATATAGCCTTCATCAATGGCTTTGCCTATGAGGATAGAAGTAAAACTCTTGGCCATGGAGAAGGAGTTGGAGGTGGTTTCTACATCCGTGTTTTCAAAGTATTTCTCAAATAGTAGCGAGTCATTTTTGAAAACGAGAAATGCCGTAGTCTGCATTGAATCTACAAAAGCCAAATCAGCGGGACTAAACGCCATCAGGTTATATCGGACGTGCATAGGCCAAGGCTCCGGATGGTCGGCTTTGATGGTGGTGACATCAAAGTATTTCATATCAAAAATGTCAGGCTTGCTTTTTCCAAGCAGATAGGTTTGGCGAAGGCCGGTAAGCACATGTTTGTTGCCCGTGGCATACAAACCGATGATACCCACCAACACGAGGGACGCCAGGACGATGAGAAAAATCTTGAGTATCCGCATAGCAATTTCTTTTTGTAAGAAAACAAATGTATTGACTTAAGGCAGGGTGGTTTTAAAAACGATACTGCCTTTTGCACAACTTCCTTTTGTTAATGGCAAACGACAAAGCCCTTGGTTGTCAAGCTTAAGTGTATAGTTTCTGCTTAAAAGAGAGCGGGTTCGTAGAAAATTACTACTCGTTGGTAGAAAAACGTCAATCGTTCGTAATAATTAGGCAGTGATTCGTAGAAAACTACTAGTTTTTCGTAAAAAATTACTAGTGATTAGTAAAACAATACTAATCATTCGCAATTAAATACTAATCATTCGTAGTTTTTAGGTAATTTTTCGTAGAAAATAACGAATTGTTCGTAGAAAAATACGATTTTTAGTGACGGTGCTCTGCTTTTCTTGTCACTTGGTTATGCAATCGACCGAAAGCCTGTTTCACTCAAGGCTTTGCCCGATTTTGATTAGAATGGCTGTTTTTGGAAATGGCTTTTGCCTCGTTTTTTTTAGATGACCACAAGCACATTTACCCAAGGTTGAGCGATACCAAAGAAGAGGGTTTTGTAGCGATGAAATTTGAATATAGACGAAGGAGAGGCGTCAATTTAGGAAGCACGACTATTCTGCCTTCGGTTGCTTTTGTTTCTTGACAGGTATATAACCACCCAAAGCCCAAGAGCGTTCTATAAAAGTAATCTTTTGCTCCGCCCTGCTTGGGAGGTGATCTTCCAGCATAATATCCGGCAAATTGCTCCAGCCCACCTGCGCCATAGCCTGCACAAAGAAGTACTTGAAAAACTCATAGCGGAAGCCTGCATGAAGACTTGCTCCATAGCCCGCAAAGTGTGGCTTGTTGCGGTGGTTTACGCCAAGGAAAGTAAAGTCCGTCCAGGGCATCATAGCACCCAAAGAAACCGAGCCATTCATAGCAAGAACGTGCTTTCCATTGCGCGATTGGAAGAATGGTAAGCGCTGTTCCAATGCTACACGAATAAAGTTGAAGCCATCGCTATGATGGTAGTTCATAAAGCCTGGCTCATACATGAAATAAGCACTATTATATTGACCGGAATAAACCGAAGGATATTTTTCAGGGTCAATGTATCCATCCATCACGAGCAGTTGTGTAGGTATGATATGATACTTCATGTGGTCCCACCCGATAGATAGTGCTGTGTTCTCTTTGAAATAATACCCCACACGGAAATTGAATTGTGGCACTGTCAACTGCACCGGATTGAAATAAACCTTGGGGTCAAACTCCTCCGGTATATCCTCAGCGGCTACATCATAAAGGGTGAAATCATAACCATCGCCTTTGAAGTGGATATCACTTTCATTGTAATAGGCACGGTTATACCCCCAGGTTATAAATAGCTGACCCTTTTTTGAATTGCCTGTCGTGTTAAGCCTTGGAGTTTCTTCTTGCGCATTGATTGCATTAAACGAAAACAAGAAGGGAAATAAAAAAGTAATACGAAACACAGAATGACTGATTTTTGGACAAAGGTATTATGACCGCTATGGCGAAAGGCAAAGAATCAAACAAAGAAAAAGGTGATGACGGTGAAAACCTCGCTGCCGGCTATCTCGAAAAACTTGGTTACACCATCCTAGAACGCCAGTGGAAATATGAACGCTTTGAGATAGACCTGATAGCAGAGAAAGACAAAACCATAGTGTTTGTTGAGGTAAAGACGCGCTTCAGCAATACCTATGGCGAACCTTGGGAAGCAGTCAACCAAGCAAAGCGCAAAAAGATTTGCGCCAGTGCCGATGCTTACATCCAGCAATATGATATAAATCATGAGCCTAGGTTTGATATTGTTTCCATCATCAAATCGGACAAAGAATTTCGCATAGAGCATTTGGAAGAAGCCTTTTGGCCGATGGCTTAGTCCTAACATTCGTTATCAGTTTAAACCATTTGTTCTTCCGAAATTTGTTCCATTCTAATTGCAAGTAAAATGACATTCAACGAAATCATAAAAAGTGACAAGCCCGTGCTTATAGACTTCTTTGCCGAGTGGTGCGGCCCGTGCAAAACACTCAAACCAATATTGGAAGATGTAAAATCGACCGTTGGTGACAAAGCCACCATCATCAAAATAGATGTAGATAAAAACCAGTCTCTGGCTTCGCAATACCAAGTGCGCGGTGTGCCCACGCTCATGGTGTTCAAAGATGGTCAACTCAAATGGCGCCAGTCGGGTGTGTTATCTGCCAATGACTTGGAAAAAGTTTTGCAACAACACTATTGATACAAATGAGGAATATTCTATGTATGATTCTCGCAGCTATTGGTCTGTCCATTGTCTCTTGCAAGAACAATGAACCAAAAGATTATACGCTCACTCCAATTGAATTTGCTGAGAAGCGCAACATTCGCGGTAAGACGACACCCGTGATAGATGTGCGCACACCAAAGGAGTATGCGGAAAGTGCTTTGATAGATGCCGCAAACATCAGCTGGAAGGATTCTACCTTTATTCGGCAAGTTCAATCCTACGATAAAGACGAGCCCATTCTTGTCTATTGCCGCAGCGGTGCGAGAAGCGCAGAAGCCGCTGCCGCCATGCGCAAGGAAGGCTTTACCGAAGTGTATGAATTGGATGGTGGTATAGAAAAGTGGTTGCAGGCTGGTTTTGGTGTTGAGAAACATTAAGATAAAACATAACGCGCTTCTAGCATAAGTAATATTGCTTAGCGTTTAACGACATAAGCCTATGTACCTTTGCCGCTTCAAATATTGGTTTCCGCTATTTCATTTTTCAATTACGACATGCAAAAGCCACGCTCAAACAGCAATAAGAAATCTCCTTCAAAGGGTGCCGCTCCTTCACGCAAAAAGGAATTGGGCGCACCATCAAGCTCCAACAGAGGCAAGCGTGGCGCATCATCCAACGAGCGTCCTGCGCGCTCATCAAGCCCAAAAAGCTATGGCGAAAAAAGAACTTCGGGTTACGGTAAAGAAGAACGCTCTGAGCGTCCTTCTTCTCCAAGAAGCTATGGTGAAAAGCGCACATCTTCCTATAGTAAGGATGAGCGCCCAGCGCGTTCAACGGCTTCTAAAGGCTATGGCGACAAGAGAACTTCTTCTTATGGAAAAGATTCCAAACCCTATGGCGATCGAGATAAGCGCAGTGGCTATACCGAAAAACCAGAGAAAGGATATAAGGTAGTTGGCAAGGACGGCAAGACCCGTTTCAAAAAAACCACACACCGCAAAACGATTGACACAACTCCTCGCGCACCACGCAAAGAGGGTGAAATGCGATTGAATAAATTCTTATCCAATGCAGGCATTGCTTCCAGAAGGGATGCGGACCAGTTGATACAACTTGGTTTGGTGACTGTGAATGGAAAAGTGGTGACCGAGATGGGCTACAAGGTAAACGTCCTAACCGATACGGTGAAGTATGATGACAAGAGCCTAAAGCCTGAAAAATTGCGTTATGTTCTTTTGAACAAACCAAAAGACTATATCACCACCATGGACGATCCTGAAGAACGAAAAACAGTCATGTTCCTTGTAAAGGACGCTTGCCCTGAAAGGATATATCCCGTGGGTCGCTTAGACAGGCAAACAACAGGCCTTCTTCTTTTTACCAACGATGGTGAATTGGCGAAGAAACTCACGCACCCTCGGTACGGTGTTCAAAAACTCTACCATGTTGAAACGGTAGAAAAAGTAAAAGGGCCTGATCTTGACGCAATTCGTAAAGGCGTGAAATTAGAAGACGGTTTGATTGTTCCAGATGAAGTAGCGTTCGTTAATGACGACCAACATCAAGTGGGAATAAAAATACATTCAGGTAAGAACCGTGTAGTAAGAAGAATTTTTGAAAAGATGAACTACACCGTGAAGAAACTTGACCGCGTGATGTTTGCCGGGCTTACCAAACGTGACTTGAGTCGCGGAAGACATCGCCATCTTACAGAGCAAGAAGTTGCCTTCCTAAAAATGATTAAGTAAAAAGCATTGTATAGTTAAAAGAAAAGCGCGTGAAGGATTCTTCAAGCGCTTTTTATTTTGTCTATATCCTGAACCAGCTTACGCCAAAACATTTCTTGAGATAACAATCTTCTGAACCTCCGAAGTGCCCTCGTATATCTGGGTAATCTTCGCATCGCGCATCAGGCGCTCCACATGGTATTCTTTTACATAACCATATCCACCGTGTATTTGAACGGCTTCTACCGTGTGCTTCATGGCAACGGATGAGGCATAGAGTTTAGCAATTGCACTTGCTTGGTCATAATTCAAATGTTGGTCTTTGAGCCAAGCTGCTTTGTGTACAAGCAATCTTGCTGCTTCTATCTCAGTAGCCATATCCGCCAACTTGAAAGCGATGGCTTGGTGCTGAGAGATTTCTTTACCGAAGGCTTTTCTTTCTTTAGAATAAGCCAAGGCCAATTCATAAGCACCAGCCGCAATACCCAATGCCTGAGAAGCAATACCAATACGGCCACCGCTCAGGGTTTTCATCGCGAACTTGAATCCGAAACCGTCTTCACCAATGCGGTTCTCTTTAGGCACTTTTACATCTTGGAACATCAAGGTATGTGTATCACTACCGCGAATACCCAACTTGTTTTCTTTCGCACCAACGATGAAACCTTCCATGCCGCGCTCCACAATAAGACAGTTAATTCCTTTGTGGCCTTTTGCGGCATCGGTTTGCGCCATGACCAAATAAATGCTTGCGCTACTTCCGTTGGTAATCCAGTTTTTTGTTCCATTTAAAAGATAATGGTCGCCCATATCGATTGCTGTGGTGCGTTGCGAAGTCGCGTCACTTCCAGCCTCCGGTTCAGAAAGGCAAAAAGCCCCAATCTTTTCACCGGTTGCCAATGGAACCAAGTACTTCTGCTTTTGTTCCTCTGAACCAAACGCTTCCAAGCCCCAAGCTACGAGCGAGTTGTTTACACTCATGCAGACAGAAACGGAAGCATCTACTTTCGAAATCTCTTCCATCGCAATAACATAGCTGAGCGTGTCCATGCCGCTACCACCATATTTAGGATCTACCATGATTCCCATAAAGCCCAACTCACCAAGCTGCTTAATCTCTGCGGCAGGAAATTTTTGAAGCTCATCGCGCTCGATAACACCGGGCTTCAAAACATTCTGAGCAAATTCGCGTGCAGCTTTTTGTACAGCCAAGTGTTCTTCTGATAGTTGGAAATCCATTTTTTCGAAATTTGATTTTTGGGAGGGCGAAAGTAACGTGATTGTGGTATTTTCAAAAATCTATATTTCGCGGAAACCTTATTCTGATAAGGGCTTTGATAGCGAAAGAGAAAAAAACCGAAAACAGTACTTGCACAACTAAGATACATGCATACTTTTGCCGCGCATTTTCGGAAGGATATTATAGCATGAAATCATCGTTAAAACCCATATCAAACAAGGCTTTCAGAAGCTTTGTAAAGGTTGTTTTTTGTGTTTTTATGTTCGCTTTTTCTCTTTCGGCTTCTGCATCTCACGAGGAGGAAAACACTTTCAAGCCCGGTGAGATGATTATGCATCACATTGCCGATGCTCACCAAATCCACATTGTAGGCTCTATTTATATACCACTTCCGGTTATTCTTTGGCACGATGGTCATTTGGATGTTTTCTCTGCAAGCAAGTTTTGGGATGGTTTTGATGCTCATGGTCATTTGAAGTTTAAGCCTTACACTGCTTCTTCAGGAACTACTTATGAGAATCACCACGAGATTATTGAAGTGATAAATCCTTCTGAGCACGTAGCTCATGAAGACCATCAGATTGCGGAAGGTCTTGAACATACCACTACAAAGGACACATTGGTTGAGGATATAGTAGCGGAAGAAAAAATTATACAAGAAGAAGCAGCACATCATGTGCTTCCAACTGATTTTTCAATTACAAAGTCTGTTTTCGGAATGCTGATGATTATGGCCATCTTGGTTTGGATGTTCGTAAGCGTTGCAAAAGCCTACAACAAACGCAACGGACAAGCCCCAAAAGGAATGCAAAACCTGCTTGAGCCATTGATTCTTTTTATTCGTGACGAAGTGGCTATTCCGTCTTTGGGTAAGAAAAAAGCAGGCCGTTATCTTCCTTTCTTATTGACGGTATTCTTCTTTATCTGGCTTTGTAATATTCTTGGTTTGATTCCATTCATTGGTGGATTCAACATTACAGGAACGCTGGCCATCACTTTGGTATTGGCTACCATCGTATTCTTGATTACAACATTTAGCGGAAACAAGCACTACTGGGGACACATTTTCTGGCCTCCGGGTGTGCCGATTTTCGTAAAGGTGATTTTGGTACCAATCGAAATCATGAGCATCTTCATTAAACCTGCGGTATTGATGATTCGTTTGACTGCGAACATCACAGCCGGTCACATTATCATTCTTGCATTCGTTAGTCTTGTTCTTCTCTTTGGACAAAGCAGCGCGGTTGCAGGATATAGCGTGGGTATTGGCGCGGTGCTTTTCATGGTGTTCATGTTCTTTATAGAACTGTTGGTGGCATTTTTACAAGCATACGTTTTTACACTTTTAGCGGCACTTTATTTTGGCGATGCCACACAAGAGCATCACCACGAAGAGGCCCATCATTAATTAGCATTTTTATAATCATATAAATACAAATCAAAATGGAATTACTTATGACTCTCCTCCAAGTTGCCGGAGAATCTTTCGTTCACAAAGGATTGGCTGGTATCGGTGCAGGTTTAGCTGCAATTGGTGCTGGTATCGGTGTTGGTCGCATTGGCGGTTCAGCGTTGGAAGCTATGGCTCGTCAACCTGAAGCATCTGGTGACCTTCGTGCGAACATGATCGTAGCTGCTGCACTTGTTGAAGGTGTTGCTCTTTTCGCTGTGATTGTGTGCCTTCTGGTTGCGCTTTAAGATTTTTATCAACCTTTTTAGAAAACCCATACAATGGTTTTACTCAGTAGCTCTTTGTTAAATGTTCCGGTAGGTACTGTCTTCTGGGCGACTATTTCATTCTTGATAGTGCTTGCGCTATTGAAGAAATTTGCTTGGAAACCAATCCTCAAATCGCTGGACGATCGCTCACAAAGCATCGAAAACGCGTTGAACGAAGCTTCAAAAGCAAGAGAAGAAATCACCAAGTTGCAGGCAGGTAACGAGCAATTGCTTCGTCAAGCCCGTGATGAGCGTGACAATATTTTGAAAGAAGCTAAGGCAATGAAAGATACTATCGTTAATGAAGCTCGTGATAAAGCACAAGCTGAAGCTACACGTATCATCACTGCTGCTCGTTTGGAGATTGACAACCAAAAGAAAGCTGCTATCACCGAGTTGAAAAACCAAGTGGCTAACCTCAGCATTGATATTGCAGAGAAGTTGACACGTGAGAAACTCGCTGATGCCGATAAGCAAAAGGCACTGAACGAATCATTGATCGCTGATATCAAAGCTAACTAAGATGGCAGGAAACAGAATAGCATCGCGTTACGCCAAATCGCTTCTCGACCTCTCGGTGGAGAAAGGTTTGCTCGATACTGTACAGGCAGATATGCATGTATTGGATGCTGCTATAGAAGGCAGCCGCGATTTGCAATTGTTGCTTTCCAGCCCTACAGTTAAAGCGGATAAAAAGAACGCTATTCTCTCTCAAATTTTTAAGGGGAATGTGAGTGATTTGACAATGGGCTTCATCACCCTGCTTACCAACAAAGGCAGAGAAGGTGTTTTGGGCGGTGTTGTCAACAGCTTTATCGATCAAGTTCGTGCTTACAAAGGCATTGTGTTGGCGGAGGTTACTTCTGCTGTTGCATTGGAAGCGGCTACCTTGCAAAAGGTAAACGCTACCGCTGCTCAACTGGCAGGTAAGCAAATCGAACTGGTTCAGAAAGTGGACAATGCTTTGATTGGCGGGTTTATTCTAAGAGTGGGCGATAAGCAAGTGGATCATTCGGTACTTGGTAAAATCAAATCTCTCAAAAGAGAATTTGCTGAGAACGATTATATCCCTGAGTTATAATTTAAAATATTCGAAGGAGATAGTGCACTGCATTTCTCCTTCAGTTTTTTCTCAAAAACAACTTTCGGTAATGGTATTTTCCATTATCGCAAACCGTTAAAAACAATACAATGGCAGAAGTAAAACCTGCAGAAATTTCCAACATCCTGCGCGAGCAGTTGGCTGGAGTAAAATCTGAAGCTGAGCTTCAGGAAGTGGGCACCATCCTTTCCGTGGGTGACGGTATTGCTCGTATCTACGGGCTTTCAAACGTTCAATCAGGAGAGTTGATTGAGTTCGAAAATGGTGTTCGCGGTATCGTGTTGAACCTTGAAGAGGACAACGTAGGTGCTGTATTGCTCGGCCCAAGCGGTGAACTGAAAGAAGGTTCAGTTGCGAAACGCACTAAGCGTATTGCATCCGTTATGGCAGGCGAAGGTTTGCTTGGCCGTGTTGTAAATACACTTGGCGAACCTATCGATGGTAAAGGCCCTGTTAAAGGTGAACTTTTCGAAATGCCAATCGAGCGTAAAGCTCCCGGTGTTATCTATCGTCAGCCGGTAAATGAGCCTTTGCAAACGGGTATCCGCGCTATCGATGCGATGATTCCTGTTGGTCGTGGCCAACGTGAGTTGATTATCGGTGACCGTCAAACAGGTAAAACAACTGTTGCGATTGATACCATCATCAACCAAAAAGAATTTTACGATAAAGGCGAACCGGTATATTGTATCTATGTTGCGATAGGCCAAAAAGGCTCTACTGTAGCAAGTACAGTGAAGATGTTGGAAGAGAACGGAGCAATGGCTTATACAGTAGTTGTAACTGCTACTGCTTCTGATCCTACTCCACTTCAGTTCTACGCACCATTCGCAGGTTGCGCTATCGGTGAGTACTTCCGTGATACAGGTCGTCCTGCATTGATTGTATTTGACGATTTGTCAAAACAAGCCGTAGCTTACCGTGAGGTATCTCTGCTTCTTCGCAGACCTCCAGGACGTGAGGCTTATCCTGGTGACGTATTCTACTTGCACAGCCGCCTTCTTGAGCGTGCTGCAAAAGTGAACGCTACCCAATCTGTAGCTGAAAAAATGAACGACCTTCCTGCTTCTTTGAAAGGAAAAGTAAAAGGTGGCGGTTCTTTGACAGCTCTTCCGATTATTGAAACACAAGCAGGTGACGTATCTGCGTATATCCCAACCAACGTAATCTCGATTACTGACGGACAGATCTTCTTGGAGAAAAACCTTTTCGACAGTGGTGTTCGTCCTGCAATCAACGTGGGTATCAGCGTAAGCCGCGTAGGTGGTAACGCTCAGATCAAATCCATGAAGAAAGTAGCAGGTACGTTGAAGCTTGACCAAGCGCAGTTCCGTGAGTTGGAAGCGTTTGCGAAATTCGGTTCTGACCTTGATGAATCTACCAAATTCGTACTTGAAAAAGGACGTAGAAACGTAGAGATTTTGAAGCAAGGTATCAACCAACCGATGAGCGTTGAGAAGCAAGTAGCGATCATCTATTGCGGTACAAAAGGATTGCTTTCTAAAGTTCCTGTGGACAGCGTTAAGAAATTTGAAGAAGATTACTTGAGCTATTTGGACATCAACCATAAGGATACGTTGAACGCTATCGCTGCCGGTAAAATCGATGACTCTATCACTTCTGTGTTGGAGAAAGTAGCGAAAGAATTGACTGCTCGTTACAACTAAGAATAAGAACTAAGCAGAAGGATTTCTTCTAAAAGAAAAAATCCCTCTGCCTTTTTATACAATCAATGGCAAACCTCAAAGAAATACGACTTCGCATTACCTCGGTAAACGGCACCATGCAGATTACTTCTGCCATGAAAATGGTGAGTGCTGCCAAGCTGAAGCGTGCGCAGGACGCCATTACGCGCATGCGTCCGTATGCGGAGAAGTTGCAAGAGATACTTCAAAACGTAAGCTCAAGCCTTGATGCATCTGAAAACCGCTATGCTGTACAACGCGAAGTAAAGAATGTATTAGTCGTTGCCATCACTTCAAACCGTGGATTGGCGGGCGGTTTCAACAACAACGTTGTAAAGGAAATTCGCACACTTACAGGCGGAAGCTTAAAAGGAAAGAACATCAAAATTCTTTCTGTAGGTAAAAAAGCATTTGACCTTTATAAGAGAACACCTCAACACACTGTGGATGGTTTTGCTGCTCATCCTTATGAAGTATTTGATGGTTTGAACTTTGAATCAGCATCAGCTATTTCTGAGGAAATCATGAAGCAGTTTCTTGCGGGTAAGTACGACCAAGTGATTTTGGTTTACAACAAGTTCAAGAACGCTGCAACACAAGTTATCGTGGCAGAACAGATGTTGCCTATTCTTCCTCCTGCACAGCAAGAGGCGAAGAACAACACGGAATACATCTACGAGCCAAGCAAAGAAGAAATTCTTGAAGACTTGATTCCACGCAGCTTGAAGACACAATTCTTCAAAGCTCTTTTGGATTCAAATGCAGCTGAGCATGGTGCGCGTATGACAGCGATGCACAAAGCGACAGACAATGCTCGTGACCTTGTAAAAGATTTGAAGCTTACATACAACAAAGCCCGTCAGGCCGCCATCACAGGCGAGATCCTCGAAATCGTAGGCGGTGCCGAAGCGTTGAAAGGATAAGATTCTTATAGAAATGATATTGAAAACCCCGCGAATGCGGGGTTTTTTGTTGGGTTGTAATACGACTACTTTTATGCCATATTATCTTTATTGCAAATGGGAATACTGTTCAGTTTTTATAGAAGACATAAGGTGCTTTCATGGATTTTCATAATTTGCACGATACACTCTCTCGTTTATAAAATATATCTTGTAAGATTTCAAGAACCCTATTGGTTTTCGTGCGCAAGCGAATTGGGTGAAATTATTTATGACTTAACTATAGGCACTATCGCAAGTGTTATCTTCTTCTTTGTTGTTGTTTTTATAAATGACCATAAAAAGCGTCAAGCGGTGGCATCAAACATTCAAGATCATTTGCTCTTTGTGATTGAAGAAGGAATTGGAATATTTTCAAAGCTGAATATGTATTCACCGACCAATTTTCCACCAACACTTGAGAACGTGAAAAAGCAGTGCGAATCACATGATCCAATGTCCGAGTGGATAAATTTGGGAAATGGGAAGGCACTCAAATGGAAGGATTCTTTAAAGTTTTGGTACCACTCAATTAATGGCCACACAAAGGAAATTTGGAAACATGCTGAATATTTTCAGAATGATAAATTGGTTCGTTTACTGGTAGAATTGGATAACGCTGTTTTATTTGATACACATACACGACCGTTTGCACGAATGATAAGAAATCAAGGAGCGCCCATATCAGATTGGACACAAGACTTGTATGAATTTTTTCTTATTATAAATGGGTTATTGGAGATTTATGATGAAGAATTTAAAAATGACGTTAAGTACAGTAGATGGTACAAAATAATCAATGAGAAGATAATTCGTTCCAAAAGCTAATTAGCAACCATATTGAAAACCCCGCGAATGCGGGGTTTTTTGTTGTGCTGGTGATGCCATTTAATCATTCCTAACTTTGCGCTGTGGCAGATAAAAATCTATACATCATAGCGGGTTGCAACGGTGCGGGAAAGACTACTGCCTCATTCACCATTCTTCCTGAAATAATCGAATGTCGTGAGTTTGTCAATGCCGATGAAATTGCAAAAGGTCTTTCGCCATTTCAACCGGAGAAAGTCGCTTTTGAAGCAGGCAGAATTATGCTTCATCGTATCCATGAATTATTGAATAACAATGAAAGTTTTGCTTTTGAAACCACGCTTTCAACAAAGAGTTACAAGAATAAAATTCTACAAGCCAAACAAGATGGCTACACTGTTACACTGCTTTTCTTTTGGTTAAAGAACATTGAACTCGCTAAAAACCGTGTGCGAACAAGGGTTTTAGAAGGTGGTCACAACATCGAACCCGAAGTGATTGAAAGAAGGTATGTGAAGGGCATCCATAACCTGTTTGATATTTATTTGCCCATTGTGGATGGAGTTATGATTTTAGATAACTCAGGGAGCGGTCATAAATTGATTGCAAGTAAGTCATTAGACGGTGAATTCACTATCTTTGATGAACAATTGTTGAACGAAATAAAAGCATATCATGTCCAAAGGTGAAAAACAAAAGGAGCTTTTCGATAAAATTCTTAAAGGTCTTGACTTGTCTTATGCCCGCCTTATCGAATACAAAAAGCAAAAAAACTCTGTGTTGGTGGTGATGCGTGACGATAAGATTGTGTATCTCAAGCCCGACCAATTGTAATTGACTCTACAAAATGCTATATTGAAAACCCCGCATCAGCGGGTTTTTTTGATGTGCTATCAATGCGCTTTCTCTCCAAATTGAATTCATTTGAAACGGTCTATCTTTGACATCATGAAAGAATTTGCTTCTTACATCAGTATCAAACCCGAAGTTCGTTTTGGCAAACCTTGTATAAAGGGAACGTGCATCGCTATTGCAGACATCTTGCAATGGTTGGCATCGGGCATGTCACAAGAGGAAATATTGGAAGATTATCCAACGCTTTCTAAAGAACATATTATGGCTGCATTGGCTTTTGCCGCCAACCGTGAGGCGATGATAAAAATTATTGCGGCATAATTAGAAAGAGTAGTCATTACGGAAGCTTTGAAAGAATAAGATTACTTATTCTAAATGATATTAAAAACCCCACTCACTTGAGCGGGGTTTTTTTGTTGGTGTCAATTTTTCTACCTGCTTTACACAATCCATTGTTTTACAGCAGCATAATGCAGAAACAGCACTCCGGAATAGTCCAAAAAGGCCAGATAATTTCGGGCTACCCCCACCGAAGGTTCGGAAATGGTCGCCCAGTTTCGGGCATAGCCCACAGAACGTTCGGAAGCGGCCGCCCACTTTCGGGCATGGCATAAATAACGCTAGGAATAGGTAGCCCAGTTTCGGGCGAGGTCCTCCGAACCTTCGGTGGAGGTAGCCCGAAAGTTCAGAGCCCGTAAGTAACGTTCGGGATGGGTAGCCCACTTTTGGGCGGGGTATAAAGAATGTTCCTTATGGGTCGCCCGAAACTGGGCGTGCCATTCCGACTGCTTTTCGGGCCTATGACCAAAGGTGTCCCGCCAAAGCGACCGATAAATTAACATGTCAGAGAACGGGGGAATGGCTTTGCTATCCATTCGCGGGCAGCATTTTCTCTCCAATTAGTGTCTTTCCATTGAATCATCCTTAAAAACAATATCCTATAAGAATAAATTTCTACCTCACACTTGTCATGTTTTTTACCCTAATCCACGCACAAGCACAAGTTGCTTTGCCTTACAGCACCGGTTTTGACAATGCCGGTGAACAATCGGGCTGGGAAGAATATCGCCTGAGTGCGGGAACGCAATTCTATTTCTGGAATTACACCACCGCCAACCCGCACAGTGCGCCCAATTGCCTTGCGCATAATTATCCGGTGGGCGGCTCCAGTGTTACAGATGATTGGTTTGTGTCACCCATGTTCAATCTTGAAGATGGCGGAATGATTAATGGTATCTGGCATTCGTTCTCCGGTTTTGGTACTCCACAAACAGAAGACACCTTGGCGATTTACTTACTGATTGGCTCGCAAAATCCCGCCTTGGCAAGTGAGCGAATTATGCTGCACGACTTCAAAACCGGCTATCAAAACGATAATGTTTGGCGCAGCACCACAGACATTGAAATACCCGAAGCGGCTGCTCATTCGCACATCGCCATTCGCTATAAAACAGTAGTGAATTGGTTGGATGTAAAGTTTGATGATATTGGCATTTCAGGCAATAGCACTGTAGGCATCGCACCAACTCCATTATTACAAAGCGATGTAGTGTGTTATCCAAATCCGGCACAAGACTTCGTGTTTGTCAGCAATCATGGTACAGCACCTTCGGAAGTCAAGCTATTCAATATGCACGGTAAAATGATAAACACCAACATACTCGCTGCAAGTTCAGCGCCACAGCGCATAGATATTTCATCACTTCAGCCGGGTATTTATTTCATTCAAACCATCGTTGATGGAAATGTGGTGTTGAAGAAAATAATTAAGGAATAACTCTCGCCACCATTTTTGGACTCGTTGCTGTCTCTTTCCACAGAATCAGCAATTTACGAATGCAAGAGAAATCGGTGTTTTTACCTGAAATTCAACACAAAACCTTTTGCTGAACTTTAATGGCAGGCTATATTTGCGCCCCTCAAAAAAGGGAAAGCGGCAATGGATAACGACATGGTAAAAATTCTGGCGGGTTCAGCCTCCAAGTACATTGGAGAGAGCATTGCGCGCGAATTTGGTATTCCTCTAGGAAATGTCATCATCCAGCGTTTCAGTGATGGCGAGTTCCAACCTTCAATAGAAGAAACCGTGCGCGGTAAAGAAGTCATCATCGTTCAATCCACCTTTCCGCCAAGCGACAACTTGATGGAATTGTTGCTTTTGATTGATGCCGCCAAACGCGCATCCGCCAAAAGAATCGTGGCCGTAATTCCTTATTTCGGACTTGCTCGTCAAGACAGAAAGGATAAACCGCGCGTAGCCATTGGTGCTAAGTTGGTGGCTAACTTGCTCACAGCCGCAGGCGTTCACCGTGTTATCACAATGGACCTTCATGCCGAGCAGATTCAGGGTTTCTTTGAAGTGCCGGTTGACCATTTGTATGCTTCCACCATCTTCGTTCCGTACTTACAGAAACAAAACATTCCTGAGTTGCTGATAGCTGCTCCCGATACGGGTGGTACCAAAAGAGCCAATGCGTATGCAAAGCTTTTGGGTAGTGATTTGGCTATTTGTTACAAGCAAAGGAAGGTCGCAAATCAGGTGGATAGCATGACGGTTATCGGAGATGTAAAAGGCAAAAATGTGGTTATCGTAGATGATATGTGCGATACCGCAGGAACACTTTGCAAAGCAGCCGAGGTCATGATGGAGAACGGAGCTCTGAGCGTTCGTGCAATCTGTACACATGCTGTTTTGAGCGGAAAAGCATACGAACGCATTGAAGAATCCGTATTAACCGAGCTTATCGTAACCGATAGCATCCCCTTGAAGGAAGGGAAATCTTCCGGCAAAATCAAAGTGTTGAGCATTGCCGGTTTGTTCAGTGGAGTACTGCACAATCTTATAGAAAACAAGAGTATCAGCTCGAATTTTATTATATCGTAATTTTTTAAAATCAACATAAACACATGAAACAAGTTTCATTGAGCGGTTCGCCAAGAGCGGACGTAGGAAGAAAAGGAGCAGCGGAATTGCGTAGAAGTGGTCGCATTCCTGGTGTGATTTATGGCGGAGACAAACAAGTTCCATTCAGCGTTTCTATCGTTGACTGGGACAAAATCATCGCCAGCCCTGACACTTTGCAAATCAACCTCGAAGTTGGTGGCAAAACCTATCCAACCATCATTCAAGAGTCGCAACAAAATCCGGTAACGGACGTAGTGACGCACATCGATTTGTTGGAATTAGTATCGGGCAAAAATGTAAGAACGAAGCTTCCGGTGCGTGCTACAGGTAGCTCTGAAGGGGTAAAAGCCGGTGGTAAATTGGTTCAGCCATACCGCAAAGTGCGCGTATTTGGCGACCCTGCTAAATTCCCGGATGATATCCAAGTGGACATTTCACCATTGCAAATCGGTGATATGATTCGCGTGCGTGACCTAAAGGCAGATGGTTTCAAGATTCTTGAAGCAGAGGCTTCTGCCGTTGTTGCAGTGCAAGCCACAAGAGCATCTATTGCTGATGCTACGGCTGCTGCCGCTGCTGCTGCAGGTGATAAAAAGAAAAAATAATCGGGGTTAAATCCATCAGTTTAACTAATTGATGAAATACCTCATTGTCGGTTTGGGTAACATTGGCAGCGAATACGCTGAAACCCGCCACAATATTGGATTTAAAGTATTGGACGCTCTTGCTGGAGCGTCCAATCTTTTTTTTACCACAGGCCGTTATGCGGATGTGTGTGAGATGCGCCACAAAGGCAAGACCTTCATTCTCGTGAAGCCATCTACGTATATGAATCTTTCCGGTAATGCTGTGCGCTATTGGATGCAGCAGGAGAAAATTGCTCTGGAAAATGTGCTTATTGTCACTGATGATTTGGCTTTGCCTTTTGGTAAACTGCGTATGCGCGGACAAGGCAGTGATGGTGGTCACAATGGTCTTAAACATATTAACGAGATACTTGGCACACAGAATTATGCACGTCTTCGCTTTGGCATCAGCGCAGAGTTTTCCAAGGGTCAACAAATAGATTACGTTCTTGGAAAATGGAGCGAAGAAGAACTCAAAACGCTTCCTGAAAATATAGACCGTGCGTGCAAATGTGTTTTGAGCTTTGGGTTGATCGGTTTAGCAAGGACGATGAACGAGTTCAACACGAAGTAACCCGGTTTCTAATCTTGGGTTTTCTTCACGGCTTCTTTTGCTTTATCCCACAATGATTTTGAAGTAATCTTTTCTCTTTGAGATACCTTTCTTCGTAACTCCAATTTTCCAATTTTCAGAATTAGCTCATCTTTTTCCTCAAGTGGAATTCGTTCAAATCTGAACTTATCATTCACCTTACCCGCAAGCAATTCAAATTGTTTTTCAGTATCTGCAAAAGCCCGTGAACCTGCAATGCGAGATGATGCCTCTTTGCTCAAATAAGCCAACAGCGTAATTGATTCTTCTTGATTATCATATGGGGCTAAATGGATTGGTGGTTCATATACCTTTTTCATATCGGGCATTTGATACTCTATGCCTTTTGGGGTAAGTGTTGCAAGGTTTTCGGCATCTATGTATTGAAGATACTCGGCAGGCACAAGCACAGATGTTTCCTCCTGAGCTATCGAAGGTTGTTGCTCATTCGTTTTATTCGCCAAAATGTTTTTTCTCTTTGGTGCGGTTGCGATGGCAATATCATCGACAGGAATATTTGTCGCTGTGTTTAACGGAATGGACTCTGGCCTTTTATTGCCCTGAGCAGGCTGAGCTCCATTTACAAACGGAGCTATTGGGTTCTTCATCTCAACACGCGGAGTGTGGCTCGCCACAGTCAACGCAGAAGATTTATCTGTATAATTAAGAACAACTATGAGCAGCGCAACAGAAGCTGCTGCGGCAACACCATAGTAAATTTTTCTAAGAGAAATGACAGGTGTTTCTTTCTTATACAACAATGCCTTCGCAGGAAAACTGATTGTTTCAGGTTTGATGCGCGTAAGACTATACAATGAAAGTTCGGTGCGCAATGCTTGGTCGGAGGCCAATAGCGATTCAAGCATCAGATTTTCTTCAGCCGTAAGATCGCCTTCGCAATGCGCAATCAGTAGCTCATGGATACTGCTGTGGTCAACGGATTCGGGAATACGAACAACGTCCTTATCTGTGAAAGTTTCGTTACCAGCTTTGAGTTTTGTTAGCGCAAAAAGTTTTCTCCACCGCTCTACAAAAGACGAATCAAACGCTATCTTCTGTAGCATGGCGGTTTCCTCTTTTGTCAAATCACCTTCCAACTCTTTAGCAAGGAGTTCATCTAGTAAATCTTCCTGCATAGAAGATTCTCCCTTCTTGAGAAACTCCTTCCCGGTAAAAACAACTTCATGGTCCGCGTGATTGAAATCATGTACTTCACTGAAAGATTTCATCTCATCCAACTCAGAGGCTAAGTCAGGATTGTTTTGCAAAAACAACTGAAGTTCCTCGTGCAAATCTGCACGAAAATTTCCTTCGATGTAATCGAGGAAAAATGCTTCGTAGTTATTTCTGCTGATTGCCATTTTTACTTTCTCAAAGAATGTTTTCCAATTTCACTATATAGTTTTTCAAAGCAATGCGTCCGCGATAGATGTAGACCTTGACTTGAGACTCATTCAATCCCGTAATCTTTTCAATCTCATCATAGCTATATCCTTCATAATCACGCAGCATGATTACACTCTTTTGCATTGGTGGCAGCTTGTCCAGTGCGTCATTCAACGCTTCATTCAAATCGTTGTATTGATGTTTAGCCGAGCCAATGCTGCTGATCTTAGCGTCCGCTTGATAATCACGATAGCGTTTTTCTCTGCGTATCTGATCAATCATGGTATGATAACCCGCAGTGAAAATGTAGCTCCTTGCCTTTTCAAAACTTACTTCCTCCACTTTCGACCACAACTTTGCGTAGGTATCCTGCACAAGGTCCTTTGCTTTTTCCGTGTCCTTCACGTTTTTGAGCAAAAACCTGTACAATCCGTCTGAAAACAGATCTACACTTTTATTGTACTCGGCAGTAGTCACGTTTGAGGCTATTCTTTGATAGGTAGCAACTGTCTTGTTATTCGATTACCAAGGTATGATTTGAAGACCAACTGTTACAGGGTAAACTTCAGGACCTTTGTTTTTTTCGAATAGCGGGGTTAATCCATAGATAGCGAACAAAGTGAAGTTTTTGTATCCAATGCGCGCAGTCGCATCCAGAGTGAATGGATTAACATTAAAGTCACCCTTATGCTTATAGTCCATATCATGATCGCCATCTTGCCACTTTTGACGGATAAGCGAACCCATGTTCCAGCCACCAATAGCTCCAACACTCAAATGGAACTCCCTCTCGTCTTTGTCGGAATTGAGCTCCAACAACAAGGGAACAGTCATGTACGATGCTCTGAATTTGTTTTTGGTGTAGCTAATTGCCGAATCAACCACCGTTGCATAAACCGCAGAGCTATCTCTGGTTTGCATGGTCACATCATTTTTCAACCCATACCCGTTCCACGCAAAGCCCAACCCTGTTTTTATTTTGATATAGTTTTTATAGATAGGAAAATTAGCAGCCAATACGTGCATTCTCCAAGCCAAAGACCTGCCATTATTCAATTCAAGCCAATTAGCCGTAGAGTCCATTGTCAGGCTCCCATTTGCAGTCCTGAGCAAATTAACGCCTGCGTCCAAACCAATAACTAAAGACACTTCACTTTTGTATTCTTTAACCGTATCCTTTGGTTCAACCGTAAGTGTATCGCTTTTCGGATTGGCATCAATAATCAGAATTCTTTTATCTCCAAGAGAAATATTGGTAGTATCCGGTTTGGTTTGGGCAGTGGCTCCTATTGTAAGAGCCAAGGCAATTGTACTTACTATTATCGCTTTCATATTCTTACTTTTTAATCGTGTTTGTGTGTTGTGAGAATATGACGCGCGTCATTTTGGAAAGTTACAGGCGAGAAAAAGAATGTTCTCACGAGGAAACACTACAATGCCATTTTCAGCACTTTTTGCAGGTCTTCCGGAGTATCGATGGCAGGTGTCTCAATCGTGGTTTCCGCTACATAAATGGACTTGCCATTTTCCAGCCAGCGCAATTGTTCTAAAGATTCTGCCAGTTCCAATGAGGAAGGTTTTAAGGCACTAATTTCTTTTAGCACATCTGTTTTATAAGCATACAAACCAATGTGTTTGAAATAGTCTTGGTTTGAAAGCCATTGGCTTTGAGGGATTGATTTTTGAAATGGAATAGCGTGACGGCTGAAATAAACTGCTCTTCCATCTTGGGCGAAAGCCACCTTCACTTTATTTGCATCGAACAATGTTTCATTGTCGGAAATCTTCTTGGCGAGTGTGGCTATTTCTACTTCCGGTTTTGCAATCAAAACTGCAAGGGCATCAATTTGTTCGGGAGAAACAAATGGCTCATCGCCTTGAATATTTATGACGGCATCAGCGGTTATATTAGACTTTTCAAGTGCCTCCAGACATCTATCGGTTCCGCTTGGATGATGTGGTGAAGTCATGACTACTTTTTTACCAAGCAATTGTACATGCAAAAAAATGCGTTCGTCATCAGTGGCGACAATCACATCATTAAGTTGTGAAGATTTTTCTGCTTGTTCTATAACGCGCTGTATCATCGTCTTGCTGTGAATTTCTATTAGTGGTTTGCCCGGAAAACGAGTGCTGGCGTAGCGTGCAGGTATGATGCCTATTATCTTCATAGCGTGAGCATGTATTGAATAACTGTGACTCTGGGCTCTTCAATAGCCAGCGGACGAATGGCGTACTCACGATTAAGCACATTGTTCATCACAATACCCAATCTATGTTTGTCACTGATTTGATAAGATAGTCTGGCGTCAAAGACATAATCACCTTTAGTATGTTCCTTTCTCCAAGGAATAATTCCCGGATTAAAACCCGCAGCCGGATAAGCCTCTAAGTCTTCAAAAGCGCGATCGATATTCTGAACATGGCTATTGTAACGGCCGCTTACTCCAAGGTTAATGCTTTTCCAAGTGGCTGAAATATCTGCGCGTACAAGATGCTGCATGCGATACTTCAAAATGTTGTTTGTTGGGTTACTGCTTGTGGTGGTATAAGTGTATTCAGAAGGAATTCTTGGGCTGTCATTCGATCCGTTAGGAGGTAAACCATAAACATAATCAGGTGAGGTGCTTTGAGGAAGTGTATAGGTATATCCAGCCAAGGTTTGAATTTTTACCGCCCCTATTTTCCCTTCACCCATGATAGAAACTTCAGCTCCTCTAATTTTTGCTTTGCCGGTATTTACGCTCTTAAAACCTATGCTGCTTTGCATATCACTGATGTAGCGCAGGAACTCCTCGAGCGTTGCCGGCTGAGTAGGTGGCTTTACATATTTCCATTGGCCAAAGGTGAACTCAATAAAATTCTGATACTCTTGTTGAAACACGGCAAAGTCTATAAAGCCCATAAAATCTCCGATTTTAAAACCTTGTTTTATTCCGATTTCCGCATTGTAGGAAGTCTCCGGTATTAGATCTGGATTGGCAAATATGTTGATGGCGCCAACTCCGGTAACTATGTATTTCTCGGCAATAGAAGGAAAGCGGTAGCCTTGGCCGAATGAGGCTCTGACATAAGTCGCTTTATGAACTTGATAGTTAGCACCCGCCCTGAAAACTGGCTTGCTAGATGATGTTTTATTGATTTCAAAATACTCGTAACGGACACCGGCAGATACACTCAGTTTGTCAAAGAATTTTTTGTCTACTTGCAAAAATGCTGCATAGTTGTTGGCCTTGTTTCTTCCATCGGCATTGCCACCTGTAAAAAGCTGACCTGTAGCATCGGTGTGAATACCCACAGCACCGAGGGTTGTGGTGAGATTTTTTACTCCTAAGCTATCCCAGTTTTGTTGAAATTGATACTCTGCATAATAGACATCGCTATAGTTGCCTTGGTTGTTGTCGTTATTGTTATCAAGCGATTGCCAACGTGTGCGCAACGAATGTTTATTACCATATTTGTTGTAATAAGTAATGAATGGATCAACTGTTCCAAGTGTTTGCTTCGTGCGTGTAGCACTGCCGTCATAAGCAGAATAAAGGCCCGTTGAAGAATTTTCCCAAAGCAATGTGGCAAGTGAATTACTGACCATCCAGTTTGTATTGATTCCAACACTTAGTCCTTCTATTTTTTTTGAACGATAGCGAAGGTTGGTATTCATGCGTGCTCGACTTGTTGCATTATATCTATCAGCGGTAAAGGGATTGTATTTGTCTTCAAACGTACCGCTTGAATCTTTTATGGGTCCTAAGTGTCCGTCATCTCCAAGAACACTTGCACCCAAGACAAAATCGAGATTGCCGAATTTTTCTGAGTGTAAAAAATTCAACCCGCTGCGCATAAGTGGCGAGTTCCAGTAAATAGACGAATCGCTTTGAGGCTTGCTATAAGCTCCGGTAAAGAGTGTGAGCACTGTTCGTGAAGTGTCTGTTGGATAAGCCGTCCGCATATTGACCACTCCACTAAGTGCAGCACTGCCATACAGCACGCTACTTGCGCCTTTGATAACTTCTATTTGTGACAAGTTTTCCATTGGTAAAAATCCCCAGGAAGGCCTTCCTGCATCACCACTGAGAACGGGAATATCATCTACCAGTATCTGAACTCGGCTTCCTGCACCAAACGAAAACCCGCTTCCACTGCGGATTTGTGGCTCTTTATTGACAATGCTTACACCGGGCGTTTGCTGCAAAATCTCATCCGCATTAATGGTATTTCTATCGGTTACTAAGTTCTCGGGAATCACCTCCATACTCACCGTCACCTCGCTGATATCTTGTTCGAATTTACCCGCTGAAACCACAACGACTTTGAGCTCATTTTCAATAGCCGTTAGTTTTATTTCAAGTAGTGCATAATGTTCTGAGGGAGTCAATACATAATTAACCTCTGCATAGCCAATCATGGAAACAATCAATGTGTCAACCGGTGATTGGTATTGCAATTTAAATTCTCCGTTGGCATCAGCCGCAACGCCCTCGCCCGAGGTGGTACGCAAAATAGCTCCTGCCAATGGCTCGTTGGTTTTTCGATCCGTCACCTTTCCTCTGATGGCAAGTTGCTGACCATGAAAAAGCGTGGTTATGCTAAGCAGAATGAATGTAAAAATTAACCTCATATCTAACGCCTCAATGATTGGCTTCATTAGTTGCAAGGATAATGCAAAGCACCATCTGTTAGACTAAATATCAATGCTTAAAGTGACGAGTGCCGGTCATGTACATCGCAATGTCATGTGCATTGCAATAGTCGATGGATAGTTGATCTTTGATAGAACCTCCGGGCTGAACAACGGCTGTTATGCCTGCATTTCCAGCAATTTCCACACAATCAGGAAAAGGGAAGAATGCATCGCTTGCCATCACGGCATCATCCAAATCGAAGCCAAATGTTTTTGCTTTTTCGATTGATTGGCGCAATGCATCCACACGCGAAGTTTGTCCTGTACCACTTGCGCAAAGCTGATTGTTTTTTGCTAGAATGATGGTGTTGCTTTTGGTGTGCTTCACCAGTTTGTTGGCAAAAACCAAATCGCGCAATTGCTCTTCAGTAGCGCTTTTGTTGGTCGCTAATTTGAAATCCGCAATGATTTCTGTTTTGGTGTCTTTGTCTTGGAAAAGCGTTCCGTTTAACAACGTGCGCACTTGTGTTTTTGGCAGCGCTATATTTTTCCTTTCCAAAAGAATTCTGTTTGGTTTTCCTCTTAGCAACTCCAACGCTGTCGCTTCAAATTTTGGAGCAATAATCACTTCACAAAACAACGAGTGAATCTCTTCTGCTGTTGCCAAATCAATTTCGCAATTGGCAATCAACACTCCGCCAAATGCGGAAGTTGGGTCGCACGCAAGTGCATCTACATAAGCCTGCTTGATGGTTTCGCGCGTTGCAATACCGCAAGCGTTGTTATGTTTTAAGATGGCAAACGTTGGTGCATCATTCGCAAATTCATCAATCAGACCAACAGCCGCATCTACATCGAGCAAGTTGTTGTAAGAAAGTTCTTTGCCGTTGAGCTTGGTAAACAATGCGTCCAAATCACCATAGAAAACTCCGCGCTGATGAGGGTTTTCACCATAACGAAGTAGGTGTTTTTGTTGTTCAGCTAATTTCAATGAGCCAAGATCTTCGCCCAAGAAGT
>Ga0209572_1001038_pt1 | contig 25113 bp, 27 predicted proteins | sample EBPBio232012_DNA_FD_185867 | JGI IMG/M metagenome (GOLD analysis project Ga0209572, IMG submission 185867) | Wastewater treatment Type I Accumulibacter community from EBPR Bioreactor in Madison, WI, USA - Reactor 1_1/23/2012_ DNA (SPAdes)... | ecosystem: Engineered > Bioreactor > EBPR >...
AGGCCTGCCAGAAAGCCGGATATGATGCCGCCCTTGTAGAGATTGGCATTGGTCTGTGCAATCCGAAAGGTGGGCCTCAGGGTTAAAAACAATGAAAGAGCGATAAGAAGCACCGCCATGGTTATTTCAACCAAGCGTGCTGCAATGAGGTTGGTGAGCAATGCGCCCACAATAACAAAGAGCACTGCGGGAATGCCAAGGCGCAGGGCTATGTTTTTGTCAATCCCCTTGCGAAACAACGCTATCTTGGAAAGATTGCTGAATACATGGAACACAGCCGTAATGCCCAGCACGATATGGAAATCGAAAAACAACGAAGCGATAGGCACAAACAGGATGGAGGAGCCAAAGCCGGATACGGTTCCTATCACCTCGGCAATAAGGGCTAAAACGATGAAGAGAAGAATGCCCTCCATGTTTTATATAAAATCATTGGGTTCTACGTGAATGAGCACATCGGCTATCGCTGGCATTCGCTGCATGAGGTGGTCTTTGAGGTTGTGAGCAATGTCATGACCTTCCTTTACGCTGATTTGTCCGTTAACGGTAAGGTGTAAGTCCACATGAAACTGCAAGCCAGATTTGCGCACAAAGCATTTTTCGGTATCAATCACTCCGGGTTCTTTGGCGGCAATGGCGCGTATCTCGGCCACCATTTCCTGATAATTATCTTCATCCATAATCTCGCCAAGGGCAGGGCGGAAGATGAGGTAGCTGTTGTAAAGAATAATGCCGCAAGCGGACAAGGCCGCCCAATCATCAGCAGATTCGTACCCCTCTCCAAACCAAATAGCAATGGAGATACCGATAAAAGCTGCCAGCGAGGTAAGTGCATCGCTGCGGTGGTGCCAGGCATCGGCCTGCACGGAGGAACTGTTGGTCTCTTTGCCCACGCGCGATACAAAGCGGTAGAAGATTTCTTTAATGATTATTATTCCACCAAGAACGATAAGCGTGTAGGGCTTGGGCGCTTCGTGCGGAGTGCGGATGTTTTGGATACTTTCATGGGCTATCACCAAGGCCGAGGCTCCAAGAAAAGCAACCACTATGAAAGTCATCAAGGGTTCAATACGCCCATGCCCATAAGGATGGTTGGCATCGGCAGGACGCTGGGCGTATTTCAACCCAAACAATACAAGAATAGAGGAGAGGACATCGCCCGTAGATTCTATGGCATCGGCTATCAAGGCGTAGGAGTTGCCAAAGACGCCCGCAAGTGCCTTTATCAATGCCAACCCCATGTTCCCGACAATGCTAAGGTATATGGCACCTTTAGCTTGTCGATGAACATGAGAACGGGACATAAACGTCTATTTCAAAGAGATGAAATATCTTCTTAATCGATACGGTAGTTCCAGCTATGGATGTCTTCTATCTGCCCACGTTTAAGAGCGGACAGATGGGCGCTTACTTTGGGAGCAAAGATGCCTTCTTCAAATGCACCTAGGTCATAATCCACGCCATCGTAATTGATAACGCGGATAGGCGTGATGGTAGCGGCTGTACCTACACCAAAGGCTGCATGGAGTTTGCCTTCTTTCATCAGGTCCACAATCTCGCGCACGCTTATTTTTCTTTCTTCTACCAGGAATCCCCAGTCGCGTGCCACCTGTAAGATGGTATCGCGCGTGATTCCGTCCAAGATGGAATCGCTTGGAGTAGGAGTAAGCAGCACTTGGCCTGTTCTGAAGATAATGTTCATGGTACCGCTTTCTTCAAAGTACTCATGGTTGATGCTATCGGTCCAAAGTACTTGGTCGAAGCCGGCATTCTTAGCTACTTGCGTAGGGAAGAGGGCTGCGCCATAGTTGCCGGCCGCCTTTGCAGCACCTGTACCACCTTTGGAAGCACGGGTATAGGTAGTTTCAATTTTTACACGAAGTTCTTTAGTGTAATAACGGCTCACGGGGCAAGTAAATATCACAAACTTGTAGGTGTCGCTAGGGCGCACACCTATAAACTCATCCGTTGCAAACATGTGCGGACGGATGTACAGCGATTCGCCTTCGCCCTTGGGTATCCAATCTCTGTCCAACGATACCAACTGTGTAAGGCATTCCATAAAAAGCTCCACAGGAACGGTGGGCATACACATGCGGGCAGCAGATTTATTTAAGCGTTCTGCGTTCTTCTTGGGGCGGAATACGGATACACCACCGTCTTCCATGCGGTAAGCTTTTAATCCTTCAAAGATGGCCTGGCCATAGTGCAGGGCACTGATGGAAGGGTTGATAGGAATAGGGCCGTATGGCATGATTACAGGGGCTTGCCATTGGCCATCTTTATAATCCATTACCACCATGTGGTCGCTGAATATTTTTCCAAACTCCAGCTTGTCCCAGTTGACCTCATGAATGCGGGTCTTAGTGGTCTTTATTGTTTCAATCATAGTTGCAGTTGTTGCTATCATTAAGCTAACATTTTTAAGGTTGAACAAAAACTGTTTGTGTGCAAGTAACTCATTTTTTCCTTACTCACAAACGGGTGCAAAGGTACGGAAGTAAACTAGGGCAGTGTTTCCAAATTATCCCAACCAATTAAGGGGATATCAAAAGTTAAGATACCGGACTGAAAAGGAATTTGTTAGGGCTCACGAGTTGAGTCTTTACCGCATACATCACCACGGCAGCAGTGTTGTTAACTCCTAACTTTTGTAAAATGTTCTTGCGGTGCGTATTGACCGTATGTGGCGAAAGGAATAGTTTTTCAGCTATTTCCACATTGGTGTAGCCTTCCGCTATCAGAGTGATGATTTCTATTTCGCGATCGCTGATGGATACCGGTTCGCAGTTGAACTCGGCAATTTCAAGGTCATTGATATCAATAGCCTCTTTCCGTATGGTGTTGAGGATTTGTCCGCAGAAGAATTTTCCTCCCTTGGCTGTTTCGCGCACGCTGTCCACAATCTCGTGCATGTCGCAATCTTTCTTGATATAGCTTTTTACACCGGCTCGAAGCGCATTCACAATGGTGTGGCCGCTTTGTTCTCCGGTAATGGCCACAACACTCATCCTTGGGAATATCCGGTGACAGGCCGGAATCACATCAATACTGAAATCCTTGGCCGTGTAGTCTATCAGCACCACATCGGGATGGAAATTCTTCACCATCTCTAGCAATTGCTTATCGCTGGAGGCCTCAGCACATATTTCCAGGTCATTATATTGACTTAGTATGGCATTGAGCCCCGTGCGGACTATAAGATTGCTATCGGCAATGATGACCTTCGACATAACAGGCGCAAATATGTTCCTTAAATCAATTCTAAATAGCAACTAAGGTCAATTTTCTCCAACTGCTTTTCAACTTCATTGGAAATCTATTGATAATGATGCGTTTCGTTATTGTCATAGTATCGTCACTTTTGTTTTGGTTGCCATTCTTTAGGTATGGAATGAAAAAAGCCCATGGGTAAATCATGGGCTCATTCACTAAATTTTATTCAAAGGAAAGGACTACATTCTTTCGGGCATTTCAATTCCAAGCAAGCCCATTGTGTCTTTAAGTACCAAACCTGTTTTCTCCGTCAAGGCCAAGCGTAGGTTTCTCTTGGCAGGGTTCTCCTCTCTCAATATTTGATTCTCTTGGTAGAAGGAGTTATATGTCCTCGCCAACTCATAAGAATAGTGAGCGATAGAAGCGGGGTTGTAACTGGTAGCTGCATCTTCCAATACAGCGGGCCATTCGTAGATTTTCTTAATTAAATCGGCTTCATGTTTGTTCAGACCCGCAGTCAAATCAATCGAAACATTATTGAACCCAAACTCTGCTCCTTTGCGCAAGATGGCCCTTGTTCTTACATATGTATATTGGATAGATGGCCCGGTATTACCGTTGAAGTCTATGCTCTCCTTCGGGTTGAAAAGCATGTTCTTCTTTGGGTCAACACGCAGCAAGAAGTATTTCAAAGCTCCTAAGCCAATAACACTATACAGGCTTTGCTTTTCATCTTCCGGCAGGCCTTCCAGTTTTCCTTGCTCTTGGGCAACCTCCTTGGCCACATTGGCCATCTCTGCTATCAGGTCATCGGCATCTACCACCGTTCCTTCGCGCGATTTCATCTTGCCATCAGGCAACTCCACCATGCCATAGCTAAGGTGGTAGCACTTATCTGCTTGTTCGAAGCCCAATCTTTTCAATACCTTGAAAAGTACCTTGAAATGATATTCCTGTTCGTTACCTACGGTATAAATCTGATAGGCTGTATCGGGAAAATCACGGAAACGGAGAAGGGCCGTACCAATGTCTTGCGTGATATACATTGCTGTGCCATCTTTTCTTTGAAGCACCTTTTGGTCAAGACCTTCATCCGTAAGGTCAATCCAAACCGATTTGTCTTCTTTCTTGTAAAAGATCCCTTGCGACAAGCCTTTTTCCACTTCGTTCTTTCCTAATAGATAAGTCTCACTTTCATAATAGAGTTTATCAAAGGCAACACTTATCGAGTTGTAAGTTTCATTGAAGCCTTCGTAAACCCAACTATTCATCATTCTCCAAAGCGCCAGCACTTCTTCATCGCCTGCTTCCCATTTGCGCAAAAGGTCTTGTGCATCAAGCATCATTTGGGTTTGTTGCTTGGCATCGTCTTCGCTCATACCGGTGGCTATGAGTTCTTTCATTTGCTTTTTATGTTCAGCATCGAAGGCAACGTAGTATTTTCCAACAAGCTTGTCTCCTTTCAAGCCGCAGCTTTCAGGTGTTTCGCCATTGCCAAACATTTTCCAAGCCAACATGCTCTTGCAGATATGAATACCTCTGTCATTGATAATTTGAACTCGTGAAATTTTATGTCCCGCAGCTCTAAGTGTTCTGCTCACAGAGTCACCAAGAAAGATATTTCTCAAGTGTCCAAGGTGCAAAGGTTTATTCGTATTAGGTGATGAAAACTCCACCATAACACGTGGTTTAGAATCAACCGCTGCGAAACCAAAATGTGCTTGTTGGTTGATTTCATTTAAGAAGCTAAGCCAAAACTTTTCGCTCAATGAAATATTTAAAAAGCCTTTCACCACATTGAAAGCAACAACATCTTCAACATTTTCTTTGAGATATGCACCAATGGCTTCGCCTGTTTGTTCAGGGCTTTTCTTAGAAATTTTTACTAATGGAAATACTACGAGCGTAACATCGCCTTCAAACTCTTTGCGTATTTCTTGCAGTTGAATTTGTTGTTCGTTGATGTCTTGACCAAACAATTCCTTTGCGGCTTTCTGCACCGCCTGTCCGAGAAAATGTTGAATATTGAAATTGGATTTCATTGCGGGTGCAAATTAAATGGCTGGCCAGTGATTATGAGAAATATGTTTCCAAATGAAATAACCAGATGAGATTAGCGATATACACTTCCACATAAGCGAATATGAAAATGATTATCCCTTTTCTTCTTTCTATCGTTCTGGCTAGTTGCAATCAAGTGCAGAACCAATTGGCTAAAGTGAACGAGTCGCTTATTAACGCAGAGGCAGGCACTCTTTCGGGCAGAATCAAAAATCCTTCAGGATATACAAGAAGTAAGACTGACACCACTTCATTTGCGAGTTACCTGCGCCACTTGAAACTAAAGCCTGATGGAAGCACTGTTAAACTATATAGCGGTGAGGACAAGCCGTGGCAGCATGTTCATGCAGCGGTAATTGATATGGAAATAGGGACGAAGGATTTGCAACAGTGTGCAGATGCGTGCATTCGTCTCAGGGCTGAATACTTGTGGAGTCAGAAAAGATATACTGAGATTCACTTCAACCTTACCAATGGCTTTAGGATGGATTATACTAAATGGCGTGAGGGTTATAGGCTGAAAGTAGATGGTAACAAAACATGGTGGGAGAAAACAGCGGAGTCTTCTACTTCTTACCAAACCTTTCGCAATTACCTGGACAAAGTATTTATGTATGCCGGAACGCTTTCTCTTGAGAAGGAATTAAAATCGGTTGAATTGAAAGACATAGAACCGGGTGATGTTTTTGTTATCGGTGGTTCTCCGGGTCATGCGGCTATGGTGGCTGATGTGGCTATGGATGATGAAGGCAATAAAATATTTCTGCTCGCACAAGGCTATATGCCTGCCCAAGAGATTCACATTATCAAAAACCCAAACGATGAAAGCCTTAGTCCTTGGTTCAAAGGTGACTTTGAAGGTGCTTTAGAAACAATGGAATGGACTTTTCCCAAATATAAGCTAGGACGGTTTTAAAGTGTAACACAATCAAGGGCTTAAATTTCTTTTGTTAAAATGTAACCCCCTTGAGATAGGATGCGTTCAATGGCGAAGAATAAACTCTATAAACTTTTGAAGTCCGTTAATCACCTTATAGTTCTGGCACTGTCCATGTTGCTTCTTTTCGTTGCTTCATCGTGCAATGAGAAGAAAACTTATTCTGGTGATAAAGAAGGCAGGATTGTTTATGATGTTACTTATCCCTACGAAGAACCAAGCCTAATGCTTGATTTGTATCCTAAAGAATTAAATTTCTATTTCAAAGGCGACTTAATGAATTCAGAACTTAAATCAAGTTACGATTTAATTAGCTCAGGGTTGATTATAGATAACAAGCGTAAAGAGTACACTCAGTTATTTAAGAACATGCGCGATCGTCATGTCATTAAGCTTGACGAAGAAGATACTCATGATTGGATTGAGCAATATCCAACTCTGCACTTTGAGCCGACCAAAGAAGAGGTTGAAATTGTTGGTAAAAAGTGCCACAAAGTTTTAGCTCATTTCAATGATGGAAAATCCGCTCCTCTTGAGCTATACTGTACTAAAGAGTTGGATTTGCCAGCGGATAATTGGTGGAATCAATATGATGGAGTGGATGGCTTCTTATTGGGATATGATATCGAGATGTACGGAAAGCGCATGAGAGTGCGTGCTCGTGAAATCATTTATGAACCAGTAAATGACCTCAAGTTCAGAATCCCCGTCAATTATGAAGAAGTAAGTCCCAAAGTGATGAATGAAAAACTTCTCGCAATGGTGACTGAGTACACCGGGAAATAGACTACTTTTTACCAACAGCTATCTCCTTGCATTCGTATACGAGTTGCTTTTCAACTTCAAGTCCTGTCAATTCAAAAGAATCAAAATCTGAACCGGCCGGTTTAAAAACTAAACCATTTTTTCTTGGTTTAGCCGTTGCAAATTGACTAAGGCAATAATCTTCTTCTTTGCTTTCTTCCACCATCTTCAGATAACTCATGAACTCCACGCCCATGGTGTATTTTACCGCTAGCTCGTTGGTGTTTTTTACTTTTACCAAGAGCACTTTAGCACTCTTCTTGCTCCACCATTTTTCATGTGACCATTTGGTATAGAATTCCACGCCATTGACTTCTTTTTGAAGTACAAATTGAGAATATCCTGATACGGACAACAAGCCAACCAACAACACAAGAACAAGGAATCTCATACAACTGCCAAGGTATCGTTGATTTTGACATAGAAAGACGAAACCAAACAATGTAATCAACGTTCAAATGTTGGTTTTAGACCAATAGAAAGCTTCGCAGGTATTTTAGAAGAGAACTACCTATCTGCGTAGCTTTCTTTTTTATTCAGGATTTCATAATTGAACGTTAACCGGCCATTGTCACATATTTCTACATTTTAAAATTGACTCATCTTACTTTCGCTTTCTTCAAATTCTTTCTTGCAAGGGTTTGTTAAGATTTAATCTGTTTACAAGAAATAATTGAGTACTAATAAATGCGATTGACTGCTCTTTTTATTTGGCTGTTTGCTTCCTGCAATATGAATATTACTGAAAATAAAATAACGATTCACGGCCATCGAGGATGCCGTGGTCTTCTTCCTGAGAATACTATTCCTGCATTTCACAAAGCACTAGACCTGGGTGTGAATGCAATCGAGATTGATTTGGTTTGCACGGCCGATGGCAGGCTCTTGGTATCACACGACCCATATATGCTGCATGACATTTGTACCAAGCCCGATGGTTCTCTAATTTCAGCCGAAGAAGAGAAATCATTGAACATCTATAAGATGACTTTGCAAGAGGCTCAATCTTATATATGCGGTACATTGCCTCATCCAAGATTTACCGAGCAACAGCACGTAAAAACCTATAAGCCTTCCTTCATTGAGTTTGTAACCGATTTAAGAGAGTATTGTCATCAGAAGAAAACACCATTTCCAATTTTAAACATCGAAATAAAAAGCGAACGGGAGTGGGACAGTCTTTTTCATCCCGCTCCTGATGAGTATACCAACATATTCTTAGATGAATTCAACATGTTGCAAATAGAGGAGAAGTCATTGATTCAATCCTTCGACCCGCGCATACTTGAAAGCCTGCGCAGTAAACAACCCAAACTGAAATTGATGTTGCTCGTAGGAGGCGAAATCAAAGAGGTAGCCGCCAACCTATCAGTTCTTTCCTTCAAGCCTTATGCTTATTGTCCTCACTTTGGGTTAGTGGATGAAGGTGTAGTGAAGTATTGCGATGATCAAAACATCAAGCTCATTGTCTGGACAGTGAATGAAGTAGGGGATATGCAACACATGCTCCACCTCGGTGTGCGCAACATCATTACCGATTATCCCAATCGTGCCAATGAAGTAGTGGAGAAGTGGAAGAAAAACTAAAGCAATTTCTCGGTGCTTGACATCACCTTCTTGATAAGCTTTTTATTCCCCACAATCCAAACCGTATCTTCCAGTTGAAACTTCACACTTGAGTCCGGGTTCAGAATTCTATCTCCATCTCGTTCTATTCCTACTATCAATCCTTCGGTTCGCTCACGAATGCCAGACTCTCTTATACTCATACCTAAGTAAGGAAAGCCAGGCTCAATAGTGACAGGCACCAGCGCAACATCCTCTCGTGACAAAGATTTTTTGTCCTCGATTACTGTTACTTCGTCAAGGCGCATTTTGAAATTCAACAACTGGTCGTCTGTTGCAATCACCGCAATATGGTCATTGGGATAAAGCATCTCTTCGCGGCTTGGCACAAGTATTTTTCTATCACCTCTGGTTATCATCGCTATGTTGATACCAAATTGCTCCCTCAAGCCGAGCTCCGATAATTTTTTTCCTACAACAAAGGAATAAACAGGCACATCAAAGTAGGCAATGTGTGCATCCCAAGGTGTCAGTTTATCAATCTTCGATGCTGACTCTTTCATTTCTCGAGCGGTATAGTTCTTTATAAAACGTGCTTCAATCTTTGAAGAAAATGATTGCAATTTTCTCGAGAACACAATCACAGAAATAACTATCACCGAAGAAGCAAGAATCAGCGCAGTAAGCGTGGAGAAGAACTGGTCAAGCAAGAAGCCCACAAGGAAAATAGCAAACGCTATCCGCACAAACTCAAGTGCCACTATTGGTCCGCGGTTATACTTGTTCAACCAAAGATTGGTATAAGCAGCCTTGCCCATCTTACGCGCAGTAAGTGTCCAAACGAAAGGAGTAATACACACGAGCGTAACCAAGCAAACGATAATAGCCTGCCATAGAGCTAAATCATCTGTATCGAATATTGCGGGTCCTACCACACGAGAGAACAGAATAATAATTCCGGCAATCACTACACCATTGATGATGGCTATTTGAAAGAACGACTTAATCAAAATCTTCCATTCGCTTTCCGCATTAATATGTTGTGCACCGGTACTATACCTGTTGATATTCGCAATCCATCGCGCAGGCAGTTTGCGTTCCATCCGCTCATACAATGGCTCGGAAAGCTTTATCATATAAGGAGTAGTGAAAGTTGTAATAGCCGAAACCGCAATCGTAATAGGATAAAGAAACTCACTTGTCACCTTCAGCGTCAGTCCAAGTTGAGCTATAATAAACGAGAACTCACCAATCTGCGCACGGCTCATGCTTATTTGCACCGATTGCTTTAGTGGCTGTCCCGAAAGCAACGCGCCCACAAACGAACTTCCCGTCTTTCCAAAAATCGTAATTAGCGTAACGATAAGAATCGGCAGTGCATGTTCAATAATCTTCTCCGGCACAATCATCATCCCCACCGATACAAAGAAGATAGCGCCAAACAAATCACGCACAGGTTTCACCAAGTGTTCAATTCGTTCAGCTGAAGTAGTCTCCGCCAGTATAGAACCCATGATAAAAGCACCAAGCGCTTGCGAGAAACCAACCTTCTCGGCAAGGAGCACCATCGCAAAGCACAACCCGATAGACACCACCAGTAGCGTTTCGTCATTCATCATCTTCTTAGCCCAACGCAAGAAACTTGGTATAAAAAAGATACCTGCTGCAAACCAAAGTACCAGGAAGAAGACCAACTTAAACACCGACATCAGCAATTCGCCCTCCGCAATATCTCGGCTGATGGCCATAGTAGAAAGCAACACCATCAAAAGAATAGCCACTAAATCCTCTACTATCAACGTACCATAAACTACTTGAGCAAACTTCTTATTCTTCAACCCAAGTTCTTCAAAAGCCTTCACCACAATTGAAGTAGAAGAAATAGAAAGAATAGCTCCAAGGAAAATACTGTCCATCCAAGGCCAGCCCATCAGTTGTCCCGCGAAATACCCGATGAATAGCATACAGATAATCTGAAAGAAAGTGGTAATCGAAGCGGCTCCGCCCACCTTCACCAGTTTCTTAAAGCTAAACTCAAGCCCGAGAGTGAACAAAAGGAAGATTACCCCAATCTCTGACCAAGTCTTGATATTCTCATCAATCGCCCCATCACTACTCGCACCGTGACTTTCAGAACCAGACAATGAAGGAAAAAAATCAAAATGAGGCCCCACCAAAAAACCCGCGATAATGTAGCCAAGCACCAGCGGTTGCTTCAACTTCTTAAAAATCAGCGTAGTGATACCCGCAGAGCAGAGGATAAGCGCAAGATCATAAATCAAGGTAATAGGTGAATGACTCTCCATAGGTAATTAAGCAGTTCTCATTTTGAACCTTCGCAAAATACAACATCCTTTTTCCATCATCAACCCTCTGAAGCCTGCTTGAGAAACTCTACTGTAAAAAAAAAACTAAAACGACCTATGCCAAAATAGTACTTTTAAGTTAATAGGCTCCTTCTTAGTCTATTGTATGAATCTACCTCCATACGATGTTGAATGACGACTATTCCCAATGGAGCATTCCATGGCACCATAAGACAAATTGAGCATTACCAAGTGGGCGAGAACAAATCGATATATTGCGATGGTAGTATACACAACGGCTATCTAAACTATTGATTTTAAATGTCATTTTCTACAGGTGATAAACTGTAACACATTGCTCTGCTTTATTGCATTAGAGGCTCAAATTTCCACTCAATTCCTCTTTCATGGACAAGTATACGTCTTTCTTTTTTGGATAGAAAAAAGAAAAACCGCTGATATACAACGGCTTTTCATTTCTTTTTAGCGGTAGGTGATAAACTGTAACATTACCCCACTACCCTAATATACCCAAAAACCAAACTTTGATGACACAATAAATGCTTCATCCTCTATATCAGTTGAGGAAACCTTTATCCAAGATTTATCTTCAAATGTTATTAAAAGCACATTCATCGTATCGTCTATATTACAACTTATAACTTTTAAATTCATGTGTGGTCGAAGATCCGGTATCCGCTGATTTTCTCCAATTATATACAATCCAGTTTTGGAAGATTGTAGTTTTGAATGTTCAAAAACATTAATCGAAGCCTGCCACTCCTCGCCAGTTAAATAGACCTGAAAATCGTATAGGCCAATTAGATTTGCGGTACAAAATGTGCCGATCAAATAATCGTGTGTTTTAGAATCCATGTTAGTTAGGGCATAAAAATTTCAAAATACTTCATTGAGTCAGAAAGCGTCCTATTAGTCAATGGGGATAGAAGTATTCCCAAAAGCCAAATTTTGAAGAAATGATATATGCTTCATATTCTGAATTGTCTGGTGAAATTTCTATCCAGGACTGATCTTCAAATGTTAGTAAAAGCATATTGGTTACTTCTTCCAAAATACAGCTTATGACTTTTAAATTCATGTGTGGTCGAATATCAGGTATCGGTTCGTCTTTGCCTATTGTAAATAAACCCATTATTGACGATTTTAATATGCTGCCTTGAAAAACAGTGATTGAAGCGAACCAATCATTTCCATTCAAATGGATCTGAAAATCATAGAGACCTATTTGATTGGCGGTGCAAATTGTGCCAATTAGATATTTATGTGTTGCCGCATCCATATTTATGGTTGAATAATACTGAAATGCCAAAACTCTGGTGTCAAAGTTTGAGCATTTAGTGGGTTAATGGGTTGTCCACCCACATTATAAAAAACAACATACCCATTAGGATACCGAACTGTTGGTTGCATTACACGAATCATTGCCCGATTGGTAATAGGTACATTATTGGGACGAAAATTAATGCCTTTTCCATTGTCACTAATTACACCATAATAATCATCAGGGATATTTAATTCCAATGTGGTTTCACCATTAGAGACCCCCAATGGAGCGGGCTTAACGCAGTGTAGCCCGTTCCATTTATTACTTGGGCTTGTAGCCCAATAAAGGTAGCACGTGAACCTACAATTCATACCAAATCTAACTTTTCGACTTGAACCTGTCCGTGTCCTAAAACATAGTCCGAGGCACTACTGTATTTCCAATCTTGGGCGTCATTCACAAACTCTGCCCGCACCGGGTTTTGGTGAATATAATTTATTTTTTGCAGAATGAGTTCTTTTTTCCAACAATGAATAGGATGATAACCGTTTTGCCAAAACTGTATTTCTTTATTCATTCCGTTTTTTTCTCCGGCTTTGCGAAAGAAATACATCATCCAATCACGACTTTCTTGTACGTTTTCTTCAATTGCTTTGGTAATGGCTTTGGATGTGTGCCGCTTAAAATCACGCACGATATGTTCAATCGGTTCTTTGTCTGTATCAATGAGCAAGTGTGCATGATTTGTCATTAAGACCCACGCGTGTATTTTCAATCCTTTCTCAGCAACACAGTAGTTTAAGCTGTCCACAAAGATGTTCCGATAATGGGGTCGTGTAAACGCATCAATCCAATTGATAACAGTGAAGGTTACAAAGTAGTGCCACTCAGTACTGCGGATTTTATACTTCTCGCTCATGCAGCGAATTTAGGTTGAGCTTTGTTGGCTACAAGCCAACTCCATTATAGGAACGGGCTACGCTATCGCTAAAGCCCGCTCCATTGGAGGCTCTACATCTTTTGTGATGCCATGTACGTCCTTTGCTTGAAACATTATAACCACATTTTAAACAGCTATATCCCGCACCCCACTTAAGTTGTACCAATTTAGCAAAGCAATCGTCTTCTGTTCGGTAGGTTTCAATAAAGAAGTGTAAATTATTTTGGGTTTTCATGTTGCTGTTATTTTTTAGCAACATTCTATAACAACATCGTAGCCTATTTACAATCAAGTGAGGAGTAAACCGTTAATCCGAAATATAAAAAAGCTGTTAGTAGTTGGACGAGTTATAGAATGCTTCATTGGGTCAGTATGATTTCGCATCCTGTTTCATTTGTATGCAGAAATGAACACCAACAAAAAAGGGACGCCTTAGCATCCCTTTCTTTATATCTGTTGAAATAAGTTCTATTAATCTCTGCTTCCAAAAAGACGAAGCAACATCATAAACAAGTTGATGAAAGAAATGTACAATCCAAAAGCACCAATCAAAGCGCGTTTTGAAAAAGAAGCATCACCATGCTCCAAACCCGCAGCGATGTTCTTGAGGCTTTGCATCTGATAAGCAATTAACCCTACTACCAGTATAACACCGATACCACTTGTGATATAACTTACTTGCTCACTTTTAAAGAAAAAGAAATTCAAAAGTGAAACTCCAATTAATGCCATAAAACCAATACCCGCAATCATTCCAAGCTTCGTCAAGTCGGTCTTAGTAGTGTAACCAAGCACCGCAAACAAAGCAAACGTTCCGGCCGTAATCAAGAAGATGGTCAGGATAGAAGTAATTGGGTAAATCAAGAAGATGGTGGACATACTCATTCCCATCACCACTGCAAAAGCCGAGAAAGCAATCATCAAAGTAGTGCTGCTCGCTCGTTCAAGTAATTTGCCCATGAAAAGAGTAAATACCAATGGAGAAAACATAATCACATAGCCCAATCCTGAAATACCTGTTTCAGTAAAGAGCAAGGAGAACCATTGTAGAGAATGGCCCAAGTAATAAGAAGTCACCGCAGAAATACCCAAGCCAACGGCCATATAGGTAAATACTGAAGAGAAGAATTTGCGTTGAACTGCCGCATCCTGCGTGAAGTCCAAAATTTCCGTTGAACGGCTGTAGTTATCTAAGTTATTCATTTTCTATTTTATAGAATTTATGTATGTACAATTATAGTTTTTATTATCACATCTATCCTTTCTGTTTAAGAAAGTTTTGCTCCTATCAAGTTGATGAATTCTTTTCGTGTTTTATCATTATTCAAAAACTCACCGCTGAAAGCACTTGTGGTAGTCACGCTGTTTTGTTTGCTCACACCGCGCATCTGCATACATAGGTGAGAAGCTTCAATAACCACAGCTACTCCAAGTGGCTCCAACGTGTGCTGAATGCAATCGCGAATCTCAATGGTCAATCGCTCTTGCACCTGTAGCCTGCGACTGAATACATCAACAACACGGGGTATTTTGCTCAAGCCAACAATCTTGCCGTTTGGGATATATGCCACGTGCGCTTTGCCGAAAAAAGGAAGCATGTGGTGCTCACAAAGACTGTAGAGTTCTATCTCTTTTACAATCACCATTTGGCTGTAGTCCTCATCAAACATCGCGCTGCGCAAGACTTCTGCAGCATCCAGCTCGTAGCCTTCTGTAAGATAAGAGTACGCTTTTGCCACTCTTTCAGGTGTCTTTAGCAAGCCCTGACGTTTTGGATTTTCACCAATGTTCTCAAGAATAGTAAAGACACTTCCTGCTATTTTTTCCTGACCTGCTGTCAGTGCTTCTGTCTCTTTTTCTAGGCTCATATCGTTTTTCATTGTATTGGAAAAAAGAAGGAAGAATTATTGCTCACCAAAATATTCCACCATGTTGTTCTCCGTCTCATGCAGACGAACGCTGTGCAATTGACAACCTGCTTCTTTCAAAGGAGTTTCTAATTGTTCCCAAATCGCGATGGCAACATTCTCACAAGAAGTCATTTGCCCCGCAAGGAAAGGAACATCCATATTCAAATTGCGGTGATCCATTTTGGATGTAACACGCTCATCAATCAAGTCACTCAAGTATTTCAGGTCAATACAATAACCTGTGTCTTCTTGAGGAACACCTTTTACTGTGACAAATAAATCGTAGTTGTGACCATGCCAGTTAGGGTTGGCACATTTGCCAAAACGCTCCAAGTTGGTTTTGTCGTCCCAGTTGTTATTCCACAGTTTGTGAGCCGCGTTGAAACGCTCTCTGCGGGTTGCATAAACAATTTTCGCCATTGCAGTTGTTATAAAGCGGTGCAAAGATACATTGCCGCTATCGTAGGATTTATTGAGGAAGGTGAACTATCTGCTCTAGTAGGTGAGCTGCTCAACGACCGAAGTATTTGTCTTCTTTGTCATCGCGACCGGCATCTTCCAGCGGATATTGCTTGCGCAGTGGATGGTAATTCATTTCCTCCATGTTCAGGATTCTGCGCAAATCAGGATGTCCCGTGAATTTGAAGCCATAGAAATCAAAAGCCTCGCGTTCCATCCAGTTAGCGCCCAGCCATAAGTCTGTGATAGTTGGCATGGTCATGTCCTTCTCAGCCATGAAGGTTTTGATACGCACACGATGATTTTTTTCCATGTTGTGCAATTGATACATCATTGAAAATTCAGCAGCACCTTGTTCAGGGAAATGACTGCCACAAAGTGTGGTCAAGAAAGTAAAGCCAAGCGAGGTTTCATTCTTTAAGAAAGCAAGAACCTCATGTATAATGTTTTTGTTCACTACAAAAACAGGAAAGTCATAATCTATTTGAGAACTCAAAATGCCTTCGCCAAACTTTTCAGTAAGCGCTCTTAGCACATTGTCGTGTTGTTCTACAATGGCAGCAGTAGCCGTGGGGTTTACCTGATGATGCATAATTTCTTACAGACCGTATTTAGCCAACATTGCTTTGTATTCCGGTGATTGTCTGCGACCACCACGCTCGCTTTTGGCAAGCTCTTGTATTTTCATAATACCATCCAATACCTGCTCCGGACGAGGAGGACAGCCGGGAATATAAACATCAACAGGAATAATGCGGTCTATGCCTTGCAACACAGAGTAAGTATCGAAAATACCACCGCTGCTAGCACAAGCGCCCATGCAAAGCACCCATTTAGGCTCAGCCATTTGCTCATATACCTGACGAAGAATAGGCCCCATTTTCTTAGAAATAGTTCCCATCACCATCAACAAGTCAGCCTGACGAGGGGAGAAGCTCATGCGCTCCATTCCGAAACGAGCCAAGTCATAATTGGAACCCATAGTCGCCATGAATTCAATACCACAGCAAGAAGTGGCAAAAGGCAATGGCCAAAGTGAATTAGCCCTTGCAAGACCTACCATCTTGTCCAAACTGGTGGCGAAGAAACCTTGCCCTTCCAGCCCTTCCGGTTTGTAATCCGATTTTATATCTACAGTTGTAGTCATTCTTTTCTAAGACAAAAAAATTATTCCGTTTCCCACTGCAAAGCACCGCGCTTGATGATGTAGATAAGACCTACAATCATTAGCCCCATAAAGGTAAACATTTCGATAAGTCCGAACAGGCCTAGTTCACGGAAATTAACAGCCCATGGATACATGAATATCACCTCCACATCGAACAGGACAAACAAGATAGCGACCAAAAAATACTTGATAGAGAAGGGGGTACGCGCATTTCCTTGCGACTCTACGCCACACTCAAAGCTGTCATCTTTTACTTTGGAGTGACGCTTTGGACCAAGAATATGAGAAACCACCATGGTGGTTACCACAAAACCCAAAGCCAAGCCTGCCATAATGAGGACAGGGAAATATTGATCGAACAGCGAAGGACTGGAATTCATAAATACAAAATTGACTGCTTTTATAGCAGCCGCGCAAAAGTAGCAGCCTTGCTTCAATTTGGAAGACTTTTAGAGTAGAAGTTTTCTAAATAGTACAGTTGTTAACTCGCTCTTTTTAGGGCTAATTAATTTTTTTGAAAAAAAATCGAAACCTTTCATTTTCTATTCCCGTTACAAAGGTGTGTTTCGTACAATCCAACTGCGGATTGAATGGCTCGAAAGGGTCATCTGCTGAAAACACGCTGTCTAGTATTACTTACACTGCTTGTTACACCACCCTGCTATTGAAAAGCCCTCCACCCTTGTGAAGGGTTTTTTCTTTTCTATAGGTTTTCATTCCAACTAACGGGTATTCCGTAATTACCCAAAACAATCACTAAAATTGGGGATGTGTGGCTTTTGTTTTTGAGCGTGATTTGCATTCCACCAAAGAATTTACAACCAACCGAAACGAAAAGAAACAGGTGTCTGTGTATAATGCCGGACGCCTGTTTCTATTTAAGACCAATTGTATTGCAATTTGCGCTTTAGATGAATTTGTTTTTTCACCCCGAAGCAAGGTTGGGCACAACCGTAGAAGTTGAACCTGCTGAGGCTTTGCATATCACAAAGGTTTTTCGCAAAAAAGATGGTGATACTATCCAAATTACGGATGGGGTAGGTAGTCTGTACAATGCCGTCCTATCTATCGAGGGAAAAAGAACAACGGCACTCATTGCAGAAGTAATAAAAACTGAAGAATCTAGGACGCCCTTGGAAATAGCCATTTCGCCCACAAAAAACAATGAACGATTGGAATGGTTTATTGAGAAAGCAGTAGAGATGGGCATTGGCAAAATCAGTTTAATAGAATGTGACCACAGTGAACGTGTTCATGTTAAACTAGAACGATTGCAACGTGTGGCTATCTCAGCAATGAAGCAAAGCCTCAAGTTGTATTTACCCGAAATAACGGAGATACAAAGTTTTGATTCTTGGATTAAAAGCGCAGAGGCTGAAATAAAATGCATTGCACATTGTTATGAGGATGTAGAGAAGCAGCTTTTGAAAAACACTATAGCAAAGGACAAGCATGTGATAATCGCCATAGGACCTGAAGGCGATTTTTCTAAGAAGGAGATTGAACTTGCTGCAAGCAACGGATACATAGGTGTTACCTTAGGCAGTTCAAGGTTGAGGACAGAAACAGCCGCCCTCGCAGCTGTGCATACGTATGAGTTGATTAATCAGTAAACAGGAAAAGGAGATATGTTCAGAACCGTTCGTTTTATAATACGTGTAGTGCTAGGGCTTTTGATTGCCCTGCTGGTGTTGGCCTATTTTACCAATCCAACTATGGATGATTTTAATGTAGAAGCCAAGAAGCAATTTAGTGAGATGCTAAAGCCTCAAACTGATAGTCCTGCATTGGCCTACATAGCGTCTATGAGTACTGAGTTTACTGATCAGATTATAGATAAAATGGTGGTAAGGAAGAACTACTATATCTGTTCTATTTACACAGTGAGCATGCCCGATGGAGATTATCAAATACTGGGGGCTTATCATCTTTTTTATCCTATTGGCGATAAGGACTTATTTGAAATGGCCAAGACGAAGTTTGACAGATCAAAGAATTAGCCCAACCTTTGAGTTGGTTCAATCTACACCCAATATTGTCTTTCTAGCTTGCTTCATTTTTGAAGGCAGTTGCCCTGTAAGGATGTGAAAGAACATTACGAAGTCAGAGCCTAAGCTATACAATGGATATTGAAATGTAGCAGGTTTGTTTTTCTCAAAAAAGAAATGGCCCACCCAGGCAAAGCCATAGCCTGCAAGGGGTATGTATAACAATCCCATCCACCACTGTGTGGCGATAGCATAGCACAACAAGAAGATGACAAGCCCCGTTCCTATAAAGTGCAACGTGCGCGATGTGGCATCTTGATGCTCTGTGAGGTAAAACGGATAGAACGCTTTGAAGCTGTTGTATTTTCTTTCGCTCATATAGTATGCTTGCGTTTATTTCTCTTGATTGATTTTTACAAACTTGACAACGCTTTGCTTGCCACCTGATTCCAGGCGCAAAGTATAATTTCCTGCAGCAAGTGTGCGCACGGCCTCGTTCAATTGCAGTACTCCTACATTGTTGTTAGAAAGAAAGCCTTTGTCTTTATAGATCTCACGTCCTGCAATATCATAAATGCTATAACTCACTTCAGTGGCAAGCGGGTCGGTCAGTATGATATTGAGATAATCTATACAAGGGTTGGGGAAGGTTTGGACCTGAAGTTCGCCTATGGACTGCGTTTCAGATTGAAGCAGTTGGAAGGCTCTCCAAAAATCGGGAATACCATAGCCCAAAGCATCGTTAGGATTATGATAAAGATGTGCGCTTTGCTCTATCGCGCGGAAGATTTCCATGTTGCTCTTTTGGGGAAATGCTTGCCACAAGCAAGCCGCCATACCGGAAAGCACAGGCGCGCTGAAGGAGGTTCCGTTTCCACGATAAAAAGAAGAATCCGTTCCTGCATAAGCTGTGGCTTGGCCCATGGTTGCCACATTGGGTTTTACTCTTCCGTCAGAAGATGGACCATAACTGCTGAAGAAAGCATGTTGGCGCAAGCTGTCTACCGCTCCTATAGTTAGCACACTGTCGCCATCCGCAGGCGCGGTGATATAATGCCAATCATCATCGCCTTCGTTGCCCGCGCTGTTGATGACCAGCATTCCTTTTGCAGCCGCCATATCAGCTGCCCTTGTAATGATGGTGGTATTGCCGTCCATATCGGCATAGGTATAGTTCATAGTGCTGTCATCGAAGACAGAATACCCGAGGCTTGTATTGATAATGTCAATACCTATACTGTCGCAGAGTTCCGCAGCGACAGCCCAGTTATATTCTTCTTCCGGAGTTTCGCTCAGCACATTTTCTGTTCTGAACAAAAAGAAATTGGCCTTGGGTGCAGTACCCGTTAAGTTTCCCATAGACTCACCTGCTATGATGCTGAGTACAGAATTGCCGTGTGTACTCCAACTAAAGACCTCGCTTCCACTGTCAAAAGCAAAATCACGCGTCATTTTTATTCTTCCTTCGTTGCGTAGCTTTTCAAACGCAGGCAATCTGTCTGTAGAAACGAACCCTGCATCCAACACGGCAAGGTCAATTCCTGTTCCGTTAAAACCAAGTTCGTGCAGCAATTGCCCGTTGAGCATTTCTATTTGAGCAGTGCCTTTTCCATAGATGCTTTCAACATATGCATCATTGAAATCATTATTTTCAATAACCGTTTTATTGGATTCCGCAAGTTCTCTATTGGAGGAGTATGTGCCTATCAATTCCACTTCTTTCACAAAAGAAAGTTGTTCGATAGCTGAAATGACAGAGGCATTGTCCAATCTTAAAACAACAGCATTGAACCATTTGCTGCTATACGCCACCTTGCAATGGCACAACTGTTCTACTTGTTCTATATAGGTAGGATTGACGGGTAAATCATAAGCATCAAAGCCGAGGCTGAATTGAATTCGTTTTGAGATAGTCTTTTGAGAAAGAAACTCCTCAGGCCGACTTAATGAGAAAGGAGAGTTATGCTTATCGGTGAATTTGACCACATAGCTATACGAGTGGCTTTGTGCCACAGCCAACTGCACAACACAACAAATAACGAGCGTCATCCAAAATCTTCTCAATTGCATACCGTACGAAGTTAGGGATTTTGGAGAATATCAGGGTAAACTTGAAATGTGTTTTGTAGGCTATCTGCCAATTTGATTTATGACTTTTGACTTTTAGACACCTGCGCCATTTGTATAATAATATTAATTCGTAAAACTATTTGTACTATCCGGTTTTGGTGAAAATAGTTTGAAGTGATAAGTCTCGTTTTTGGAGTTGCCCTCTGAACCATCACAACGATAAGAGCGATTGACAACAAACGTAGTGTCATTTATTATATTTCCTTCACGAGTGTATACTTACAGCTTATTATTTCCAGGGTACCACTTTTCGATAAAAATATTTGAATCTCGAATTGAATATACTCCCCAACTGAGCTTACTTTCCCTAAGTATATTTCCGTTAACAACTTGTTGCTCCATTTCAGCAAGACCATTAGCCGTATTCACGGATAAAACTATACCATTTGAATATAAAAAAAATGTACTATAACTGGTGTTACTCTGATTGTAGAAATAATAGCCAGCTAACTTTAACAGTTCCGAGTCATTTAAAACCAAATGTGTGCAGAGATTATCATCATTGCTTTCCTTGCATTTTTTACAAGAAAACATTACTAAAGAGATAAATAGAAAATAGGAGACTTTCATGCTATTATAAAAACTCGTTAACTAACTTTATTTATGGCTTTTAGCTATATTCATTCAAAACCTTCAATATTAGCAAAGCCATGGGATAGGATAAATAATTTTTGCCACCGTTCAAACTCTCGAAAGAAATGGGTTATTAATGTCGGCTGCATTATCGGGAACAGGCGATAAGGCTTCGATACAAACAAAAAGCCGACAATAATGTCGGCCTTATTGTAGCCCCGAACGGAATCGAACCGCTATCAAAGGTACCGGAAACCTTCGTTTTATCCATTAAACTACGGGGCCATATACTGGTCTAACAGGGGCGCAAAAATAATCACTCGCAGTGTCAACAACACGCATCGTTTGTACCCGTTCTTTTTTGTATCAGCAATTATTTTTGCCCACTTGTTGAAGAAATTCTTACTCATATTCACATTGCTCTCAAGCCTGTCAGGGTTTTCGCAAGTTGTTGATACTACTATCACTAACTATGGAGATGAAGGCGAACTCTACCGCGATTCTGTTTGGATTATCACGGGTAAGCGCGGCTTGGGGCCACTGTTCAACAAATGGCGATTTGACTTTGTTCTCGATGCGCGCAATACATTCGTTAGTACGTCACCGGCAAGACTTGCCGGTATTCGTCTAGGTATGGAATATCGTAGGGTGCATCGTTTTGGAATAGGTATCTACAATTTGGGTACGGGTGTAAAAGTCAACTCTTTTCAGGATTTTGATTTCCCAATACAAGAGGCTATTGTGGAACTTGGTTATAGCACATTGTTCTATGAGCGAGTACTCTATTTTCATCGCAAGTGGGAGTGGTCCACCACCGTGCATTTGGGCAACGGAACTATAACAGGCAAGTATTTGCCAAGAGACGGCACCGAGTGGATTCCTCTGCCCGAAAGGAATGCCCGCATTTTGGAATTCTCCACTACCGGTTATTACAACCTCTTTTGGTGGTGCAATATTGGCGCGGGGGTAGGCTACAGAGTTGTAAGTGGCTTGCAGCAAGAGGTAAAAGGCGTTTATAGCGCACCGGTAGGCATCATACGAGTTCGCATTCGTTTGGGTAAATTGGTACAAAGTATTTGGGACAGGGATAAAAAATATGAATACTGAAGAAGCTAAAGGCCGCATCGAATTCCTCACGGCTGAACTCAATAAGCACAATACTCTTTATTATGTAAAGAGTGCTCCTATCATTTCCGATTATGATTTTGACCAATTGCTCAAAGAACTGGAGCAACTGGAAAAAGACTTCCCGCAGTTTGCCGATACAAATTCGCCCACCAAAAGAGTAGGTGGCGACATCACCGATAAGTTTGAAAAGATAAAGCACAAATACCCCATGCTTTCTCTTTCCAACACTTACAGCCGCGAGGAAATTGTGGAGTGGGAAGAACGCGTGCACAAAGGCATTGGTGATACTGCATTAGAATATTGCCTGGAGTTGAAATACGATGGCGTGGCCATTTCTCTTTCTTATGAAAACGGAAAATTCGTGCGTGGTGTTACTCGTGGCGATGGCGAAGTAGGCGAGGACATCACTGCTAACACCCGCACCATCCGCGCTATTCCGCTTTCGTTGCAAGGCAATTATCCTGCGAGCTTTGAAATACGTGGCGAAGTATTTATGCCTAAAAAAGTATTTGCCGCTCTCAACGAACAACGTGCTGAGGAAGGCGAAGAGCTTTATGCCAATCCACGCAATACAACTAGCGGCACCCTCAAAAACCAAGACAGTGCGCTTGTTGCAGCTCGCAAACTCGATTGTTTTCTCTATTCGGTTTATGGCGAAAATCTTCCTTTTGATAATCACTACGACAGCATTTTGCACTGTGCCGATTGGGGTTTTAAATCACCTCATCCTGAGTTGCGCTATATAGAAAAGACCAACTCTGTGGAAGGCATCATGGCTTTTATAGAATATTGGAATGTGGCGCGCCATGAGCTTCCTTTTGAGACAGACGGGGTCGTTATCAAGGTCAACAATTATAACCACCAGGAAGAACTTGGCATGACGGCCAAGAGTCCGCGCTGGGCGATTGCTTACAAGTTCAAAGCGGAGACGGCTTGCACGCGTCTCAATAAAATTACCTATCAAGTTGGTCGCACGGGCGCCATAACGCCTGTTGCCAATTTGCAAGCGGTGGTGCTTGCGGGCACAACAGTGAAGCGTGCATCGCTGCACAATGCTGACCAGATTGCGAAGCTTGACATCCGCGAGGGTGATTTTGTTTTTGTAGAAAAAGGTGGAGAAATCATTCCAAAAGTCACTGGTGTTGATTTTGATAAAAGAGAAAAAGTAGTCATTGATGCCGGTGAGCACATCTATATAAGTGCATGCCCTGAGTGCGGCACTGCTTTGATAAGAAAAGAAGGCGAGGCGCAGCACTATTGTCCCAATGAAGAAGGTTGTCCGCCACAGATTAAAGGCCGCATGGAACACTTCATCTCGCGCAAGGCCATGAATATTGATGGCATGGGCACAGAAACCATCGCGGGTCTTTGGCAAAAAGGAATGCTCCACAACGTGGCGGATATTTATGATTTAAGAAAAGAAAGCCTTGTCGGCTTGGAGTTCACCGTGTCCGATGAGTTTGGCGAGAACCCCAAGAAGCGCTCCATGCAAGAGAAGAGCGTCAATAATCTTATCCAAGGAATAGAAGCCAGCAAGCAAGTGGAGTTTGCACGTGTGTTGTTTGCCATAGGCATTCGCTTCGTGGGCGAAACAGTGGCCAAGAAATTGGCCAAGCATTATAAGAACATTGATAACCTTGCGGCTGCCACATTGGAAGAACTTGTGCAAGTAGATGAAATAGGAGAGAAGATTGCCCAAAGCATTGTGCAGTGGTTTTCTGTTGAAGCCAACAGAGTTATTGTAGAGCGATTGAAAACAGCAGGACTTACTCTCTCCATTGATGAATCTGCCCTTGCGCCAGTGGGCGATTTGTTCGCAGGAAAAACATTTGTAGTCAGTGGGGTGTTCACCCATTTCTCCAGAGATGGCATCAAACAAAGCATCGAAAGCAATGGAGGAAAAATCTCAGGCTCCATCTCCAAAAAAACCGATTACGTAGTAGCTGGCGACAAAATGGGCCCCGAAAAGAAAAAGAAAGCCGAAGACCTCGGTGTGCCTGTTATCTCTGAGGAGGAGTATTTGAAGATGCTTCAAGCTTAGTTTTATTGCAGCAATGCCCCAATCGCTCTGACTTGTCTCTTCCTAGAGCGGGCTTAATGCAGTGTAGCCCGTTCCTCCACTCAAGTTGGCTTGTAGCCAACAAACAAAAAAAAACGCCCCAGAAAAAGTGCGTTTTTCATTTCAATTAAATACCACCAACCACCTAACGGATATAAACAAACTTAATCGCACTTGCTTGTCTGTACTCAGGGCTGCTAGCACCAAAAACAGACTTGATATACTTCTTCACCTCGTTAGCAATAGCCACCATTCCCGTCTGCCGGTCATAAAGCAAATGGTTGCGTGCAATGCGCGCATTCGCAAGGTCAGTAGCCGCAATACTCACCTTGGCTGTTCGCAGTCTCCATAGCCGTAATTCTTCCAAGCAAAGTGACACCTTGCAGTTCCACTTCGTTGGGCGTGTAGCTCGGCTGAGAGGAGCGGGCTATGAAAGCCCGCTCCGGGAGATAGGTAAACCTGCGCAATTGGGGCTAAATCTCCGGTACCCCACCTCAAACCTGACAGCGCGTAGCTTTTGGGTGGGTGGGGGTACCCCTTTACCTGCGCGCGCGCTACTTAGGGGGTGGGGTGGGCCACCCCT
>Ga0209572_1001042_pt1 | contig 25040 bp, 20 predicted proteins | sample EBPBio232012_DNA_FD_185867 | JGI IMG/M metagenome (GOLD analysis project Ga0209572, IMG submission 185867) | Wastewater treatment Type I Accumulibacter community from EBPR Bioreactor in Madison, WI, USA - Reactor 1_1/23/2012_ DNA (SPAdes)... | ecosystem: Engineered > Bioreactor > EBPR >...
TGGCTATACAGCGGTAAAAAGGCTTCTTCAAATATAGACCATCTCACCTTTTGGGCTAAAGTAAACAACGGGTGTGTGTGATTCAATATATCCTCAAAATGGGAAAACATATTCAGAAGATTAGGATTCTTTTTTCGTGGTATCATTTTTTTTAATTTGCAAGATTCTAGTCATAAATATACGATTTCTTGCATTATTTTCATAATTTATTTGTGTTTATTTATTTGATATTCAATTATTTATTTGTTCTTAAGGGACGACTAAATATTCTAAATTCAGTGTCGATATAGTTTTCCCTTCAAATGATTCAATGTAGGCGCTTTAGTGTTTTTCAATAAAAGGGTGTACCTTTAGTTGATTAATCTAAATTTCTATGAGAGGCTTTTTTTTGATGACGCATCATTCCTTTGTCTTTTTGTTCAGTATTATTTGGTGTCAAGTGTCAGCGCAAAATGTAGATAGAGGTCTATTTCCTGATATTCTTAATTTAAGTGCGTCTCCATCTCCTCAGGCAAAGATTAATGTAGAAATGTTTAGTGATATGGGTGCGTGGCACGCCTATTGCCTTCCCGGAGTCAATGACAATAGCGGTGGATTTGTCGGTCCTATTGTCATGGGCATGGAAGGTCGGTTTATTTCTGATTGTTCCTCCTCGCTAATCATGAAGACGGAAGGGAAAGCCATTAATTTAATGTATTTCAAGTCTAAGCATACCTATCTGCCGGGCATGTTGACCTTATCGTATGAAAATAAAGAACTGAGGATAATTCGACAACTTATCTTTATCAATCGTCGCCAAGCCATGATACATACCCGGATTGTCAACCTTGGCAAAGAATCACAAACATTAGAAGTGGCATTGCAAGGGAGTTTTTATGACGTGGGTATTGTAACCGGTGGTAAGAACAATGTCACGCTAAAACTCAATGATGATAAAGGAAGGTATGCCATTCAATTTACTAACAAGGCAGCAATGAAGGTTGCCGGACGGAGTTATACAGCCGATTTTGGAATCAAGAAAATTGCCCCAAACAAAGAGTTGTCTTTTACTCAAATAGAAACATTTACGGTTTCAAATCAGGATTATCATGCATTTACACCGAAGTCTCCCAAGAGTTTCACAAAGGAGCTCCAGGCTAATAGCAATCGCTGGAATGGTTATCTCAAAGCATACTTTTCGCAAGCGCCCAATCTATCGTCAGGTCAACAAAAGTTGGCAGTTAAGGCTATTATTACCCTGATGACCAACTGGCGATCGGCAGCAGGCGACTTATTGCACGATGGAGTCTTTCCTTCTTCCTCTTATAACGGATTTTATGGTTTTTGGAGTTGGGATTCATGGAAGCAAGCTGTTGGATTGTGTCTTTTTAATCCCGAATTGGCGAAGAGCAATATTCTAAGTATGTTTGATTATATGGATAGTCTTGGGATGGTAGCTGATTGTATTTATTTGGACAAAAGTGAAAATAACTGGCGGGATACCAAGCCTCCCTTGTCAGCATGGGCTGTAGAGAAAGTTTATCAAAAGTGTAACGACGTAGCATTTGTGGCCAAAATGTATCCATACCTTGTTAAATATCATCGTTGGTGGTATGCACACAGGGATCATGACGGTAATGGATTGTGTGAATATGGATCGACTGACGGCAGCCGTATTGCTGCTGCATGGGAGAGCGGTATGGATAATGCAGTACGTTTTGACAGTGCTGTCATTGTGAAAAATGGAGCTTTCTCCTATTCGTTCAATCAGGAGAGCGTTGACTTGAATGCTTATCTTTATGCTGAGAAAAAGCACCTTGCCTCTTTGGCAGACATTCTTGGAAAAAAAGAAGAGAGTGGACGGTGGAATGAGGAAGCAGCCAACTTGCTTAAGTTGATAAGAGATGCTTTTTACGACCAAGATTCCGGTTACTTCTATGATAGAGCTATTCTGAGCAAAAGCCGGATAAAGGTGGCAGGACCAGAAGGGTGGATTCCCCTTTATACCGGTGTCGCTACTCCGGAGCAAGCCGAAGGTGTCTTACAAAGGATGATGGATCCGACCTATTTTAATACGACGATTCCACTGCCGACATTGGCAGTCAACAATAAAGCCTTTAATCCGCAGAATGGATATTGGCGAGGGCCGGTTTGGCTAGACCAATTTTATTTTGGAATAGAAGGAATGAGGCGATATGGCTTTCATAGGGAAGCAGAGATGTTTAAGGTCAAATTATTGGAAAATGCAGTCGGATTGTACGATGATGATCCAATTTTTGAAAATTATCATCCACTGACAGGCAAAGGTTTGAATGCGCCAAACTTCAGTTGGTCTGCCGCTCACATCCTCATGCTGTTGGCCAATAAATAGATTTTGTTACCTCAAATCTTGGCGATACAATAATTGATAATCAATACCTTCTGGTTCAAACTCCTAAAAATGTTCTTTAAGCATCGCTGCTATGCGATCCAGCTCTACCATGCTTTTGTCAAACAAGGTGTTGGCATCGGCACGCATTGCATCAGCAAATACAACATCATCAAAGCCCTTCATATTAATCAGCACATTGTAAAAAGCGCCGGTAATGGCTGTCCTGAGACAAAGACCGCCTACCGCTGCATCAGAGACGCTATTGGGATTGCCTTTTTCGACCATAGCAGAGATAATAGGAATGGCTTCAGCGGCGGTAACCATAGCTTGATAAGGAACTTCAATGGCATAACGTGTGGCATCGATCATGGCTTTTTTTCTGATAGCAATCTCCTCGTCGGTGCCTTTAGGAAGCCGTATAGCCTGGATTATACCATTATAAGAGCGGGTATCTTCATCAATCAGGTGTAATAGGCGTTGTTTGATTTCCTGACCTTTTACCGCATAGTCGCTATACTTCTTCCAATGCTTCTCATAGCCCTTTTTGGTCGATGTTAGATTAGCAACCATCACGCCAAGGGCGACGCCAAAGGCGCCGACAGCAGCAGAAGCAGAGCCTCCACCCGGGGCTGGTGACTCAGAAGCCGTCAGGTCGGCATATCCAGCCACAGTCAGGTCGGCAAGCATCGTGTCTTCCGGCTTCGCAATGGTATATTCAATAATTTTTTTGTCCAAAGGAAATGGAGCAAACTCCTCCAACCCAAGGGTCTTGACAGCCAGCTTCATCAAATCGCGCTCTGAAAGCCCTGCACTTAACTTTTGCTTCTCTAAATAATGCTTTCCCGCATCTATAAGGACTTTCTTGGGTATCATGCCCACTATTTCAGAACCGGTGACACGTATTCCTCTATCGCGAGCGCCATCGTCACACGCATCAAAAGCAGTGTGGAGCGCAGTAACATTAATATTGGTAAGATTCATGGATATCTGCGCCACCCCGTATTCTTCAATATACCATCCGATAGCCTTGACCGACTTTAACATACCTGCCTGCCTCAAAGGTTGACCGTGATCATCCGTTACCGTCTCACCGTTCTTTTTGACAATTCGACCTTGTTCACGGATGTCAAATGCAATAGAGTTGGCCTTCTTGACTGAACTAGTATTCAAATTGACGTTGTATGCCACCAAAAAATCTCGCACACCGATGACGGTTGCTCCGGAATGAGCATTAAATGCCGGCTTGCCATAGTCCGGCTTCCAGGCAGGATCGACAATCTTGGTGGCCAAACCTTCATATTCTCCACTTCTGATGTCTCCAAGACTCTTGCGTTGAGGAGACGTTGCCGCAGCTTCATATAGATACACCGGGATGCCATGATGTTCAGCAACACGCCGCCCCAATTCCTGAGCATAAGGCACAAGCTCTTCGATAGTAATCCCGGAAATAGGGATAAGCGGACATACGTCGGTCGCACCCATACGAGGATGCTCGCCTTTGTGCTTCGTCATATCGATCAACTTGCCCGCCACACCAATTGCCTCAAAAGCAGCATTAATAACGTCTTTCGGGTGACCCACAAAGGTAAATACCGTCCTGTTGGTCGCCTTCCCCGGATCGACATCGAGCAACGTAACACCTTCCACACTTCTTACGGCATCAGCTATAGCATCCAAAATAACCTGATCGCGCCCCTCGCTGAAATTAGGAACGCATTCAACCAATATTTGACTCATAATAATTTTTATTAATAATGCCCACAAAGGTACATCATTTCACATCCAAGAATGTAATAAAAACAACTTTTCAACGCGAATTCAGCAGTAAAGGTTTTGAAAAACCGCATAGTGCTGATTATGAGGGTTAATCCCGATGTACGAATCTTTTCCGCATTTATCTAATGCGGAATATGGGTTCAATCCAATGACCCGTACAAATTTCCTTAAAAGTTTGCGATATCAGGGCGTGCCCCCGCTTTTCAGAGCGGGGTCGGGCTAATCCACTGTACTCCCTCCTCACGTCGGTCGTGCCGCTACTATCCCTCACGTATACCGTGCACAGCAGCGGCAGTGGACAGTCATAGCTTTCGCATACCGAGCAATGGAAATCAAAATGAGGGATATTGCATGTGTTTTAAAATTATTGCAAAAAAAATATAAATCTTTAAATAAACCATATTATATTTGCAATCTAATGAAAAATATAATGAAAATAGGGGATATTGATCACAACCATCTAATGACTCAAGGTGGTTATTATTATTACATCTTTGAATCCGATTCAGACGTGTAACTCCTCGTATTTATAAAAGTAAACGATATATAGCCCGGTTCTGAATCAAGAATCGGGCTTTTTTATTTTATCAAATTTGACATTATGCGAAATAAACCGATTGAACAGATTTATGAAAACTACACACCCGAAGATTTTGCAGTATGGAAGAGGCTCTTTCAACGTCAGATGAATAATCTCCGAAAACACGCTTGTGGACACTATTTGGAAGCCTTGGACATCATCGGATTTAACGAGGACAAAATACCGGATTTTAAGGAAGTAAATGCTGTTTTAATGCCTCGTACAGGCTGGAGATTGGTAGTAGCTAAGGAATTAGTCCCCAATGAAATATTTTTTTCACTCCTCGCAGACAGAGTCTTTCCGGCGACGTGCTGGCTTCGTAGTATGGAGGAATTGGATTACATTGAAGAGCCGGATATGTTTCACGATGTATTTGGGCATATTCCATTATTGACGCATCCGGATTATGCGGATTTTATGGCTTCTCTTGGTAGAATAGCACTTCGATTTATCGACGACTCCACCATCATCGATCTGTTGTCAAGAGTATATTGGTACACCATAGAATTTGGCATGATTGCTGAAGATGGTAAGATAAAAGCATTTGGTGCAGGTATTATGTCCTCGGTGAGCGAGATAGTTCATTCCATTGGTGACAAGTCCCGTAAAGTGGCCTTTGATATCGCCGATATGATTCATTTGCCTTATCGTACCGATATCGTCCAACCGGTGTATTTTGTCATCGACTCTTATGAACATTTGATTCAATCTGCGGGAGATATCGAAAAAGCATTGGAAGGCGTTGAAGGAAGAGTTGTGCAAAGTGGAGTATAAGGAATGATAACCTGAAATTCATCCGTAAAGGTTTCCCAAAACCGCATAGTGGTGATTAGGGAAGACGCTCAGAAGCATACATCGATTCAGTGATTTACCAAAATCATTCATAGCGAGTCGCTGGTCGATTGTTTTTTTATATAATGTGGAATGTGGATGGAAGAGGTGATTACCTATAAGGATTGGTTTTTTCAAGCTCTAACCGAACGGCATCTGGCAATAAATATCGAACCGATTTGCCGGATTTGAGCAAATCCCGGATATATGTCGCCGAAATATCTAGCAATGGAGCTTCGATTATCTCAATATTGGGATGCTGTAAAATGGTATCCGTATCATATCCGGGACGCTTATATACATATATCTTATACCGATTTATCAGGAGGTCGCTATTTTTCCACTTATTTAATGTCAATAGATTATCGCCACCCATGATTAGTGAAAACTCTTTATGAGGATATTTTTCATGAAGGTAAGCTAATGTATCTATGGTATAGGAAGGCTTGGGGAGGGAAAACTCTATGTCGCTCACTCCTATCTTTGGATTGTCATCTATTGCCAAATATGCCAGATGATACCTAAGTCGATCATCTGCCAGATTATTGCGATTTTTAAATGGATTATGTGGAGACACGACCAACCATACTTGATCCAATGCCGTTTCATTCGCCATGTGATTGGCAATAATCATGTGCCCAATATGAATCGGATTAAATGAGCCAAAAAACAGACCAATGCGTTGATTCATCTGTATTACACGGATGCTTTGCGCGTCCTGACAGGCATAACGAGCATCAAAATATTTTCACCCACTTCATTCTCCTTAGGTGTCAGGATGGCTGCTCGCCCCGCATTAGATACTGCAAGACGGACTTCTTCTGTTTCTAAATTAGAAAGAGAATCGATTAGAAATTTAGCATTATAGGATAGTTCTAATGGCTCTCCTATATATTGACACTTGATAACTTCACTGGCTTCATTGGAAAAGTCAGGATCCAGAGTCTCTATTTTTATTTCATTGTTATCGATGTAAAAGCTCGTCTGATAAGTTGTTTTGTTTCCATAAAGAGTAATTCGCTTTAGTGAGCGCAACCATTCTTGGCGATTGACTATGATCTCCTTGTCATTATTAAGAGGAATAACTCCATTGTAATTAGGGAAAGGCAGAATAATTAATTTGCAATAGATTTTGAAATTTTTGTATTCAAATAGAGCATGATTCTTGTTAAAACTTACTGTCAAATTATCTTCATCAGTGATAGTGTGCTTTAAAATTGTAATCACTTTCTTGGGTAAGACGAAGTTGGTTTCGATTCCTTCATTGTTGTAAAACAATGTGTATTTGACCATTTTGTGAGCATCTGTTGCAGCCACTTCAATGGCATCGGACTGGAAGGCAACGGATATCCCCAGCATATTGGCCTTCATCTCATCTGTAGCTGCCGCAAAGGCACAAGTAGTTAAGGCTTTTAAAAAACGACCTCCCGGTAAAGTTACCTTCGTTTCATATTCCAATTCCGGTATTTTAGGATAGTCTTCGACGTCGTTGCTACTCGACCTATAGGTACCATAAGAAGAGTTCATGGTCAATCCATGTGTATCTTCTTCGTGAATCAACTCAATCGGTTGTTCCGGCATCTCGCGCAATGTATTGACTAAAATCTCTGAAGGGAAGGCAAAACTGCCTTCGTCTCCCGGAGTAATATCTGTCTCCGATATGATCGTAAACTCCAGATCACTGGCTGTAATAGTCAATTTGCTACCTTCTACATGAAATAAAAAATCAGCTAAAATGGGATAAGGCGGTTTAGCGCTTATTGCATTTTGACTAATCTGTAGCATTTTATATAACTCTCCGGACGAAATTCTCAGATTCATATATATTCTTTATTAAATTAATAACTATAAGGGACTTCCTGTATATTCAACACTTTTCGGTTATGGAAAACCTCGGTTGCTGAATTCGAGTTTATATCCTCCCTTCAACTTATAAATTGCGAAAGTAATAAATTTATACCAAATAGTCACTTCTTATAAATCAGAATAGGAAGTTATTCGAATTGTAAAAATAAAAAAGTTCGGTTTATTATAAAACCGATCGATATTTTCCTTACAAAATGATGGGTAAAGAGGCGCACAAACAGGTTAACGCCGACTTGTTCTCATATAGAAAACAGTCAGTTGTTTAACTTTTTTCTTTGTCCCATACCAGTGAACTGGCCCCCAGAATGGCGGCATCGTCATCGGCTAATTCGCTGGGAATTATATTTATTTTATTCCTAAAGAGCGGTAGCAGATGATTTTCAAAGGATACTTTTACCGGATCAAATAGCATACTGCCTGCTTTGCACAGTCCGCCAAAGAGGATGATAGCTTCAGGCGAAGTAGCCATGGCAAAGTTGGCCAAAGCCATTCCCAAAATTTTACCCGTATAGGCATACACTTCTTTTGAAAGAATATCGCCTTTCATGGCGCATTCATATACGAGTTTGCTGGTTATTTCATCTTCGGTATAATTGTGTAAAAGGGATGATCCGGCACTCGATTTTTGTAACATCTCAATGGCAGTTTTCGTTAGACCGGTTGCACTTGCATACATCTCTAAGCTGCCATACAGGCCTGTTCCGGGATGATAGCGCCCATCCGGTATTATCATCGTATGCCCCAGTTCACCGGCAAAGCCGTCATGTCCGTATATCAACTTGCCATTGGCTACAATCCCACTTCCTACACCCGTACCCAATGTAATCAAGATGAAGTCCTTCATATCGCGAGCTGCACCATATACCATTTCACCGATAGCGGCGGCATTAGCATCATTGGTAAGGACGACCTCTAATCCGAATTTTTCTTCCATCAATTGTGCCATAGGTATAACGCCCTTCCATGCCAGGTTGGGAGCATGTTCTATTGTCCCCTTGTAAAAGTTGCCATTGGGGGCTCCGACACCTATGCCTTTTATACGCGATACACCTCCTGCGTGTTCGATAATGGGTAACATGGCAAGAAACAACTCCTCCAAGTAAGAAGATATTTCTTTGTGATTTTTAGTTTTTATTCCACCCCGCCAAAGCACCTTTCCTGAACGGTCAACGATACCGAAATCAGTATTGGTTCCACCTAAATCTATGCCGATAGCCAGATCTTCTTCATGCATAACACTCACTTTTTCTAATTCTTTGTTTCTAAAAATTTATTCCTTGCTTTTTTAGAATTTTCTTTGACTGGATGGCATAATATATCAAATAACTAAAGCATAGAATTCCCGCAATATAAGAATATTGAATACCAGTGACATGATCAGCCAAAAAGCCTTGGAATAAGCTTACAAAGGCACCTCCCATAATCATCATAATCAAAAGACTCGACCCTTCATTGGTATGTTTGCCTAATCCCGCTATGGCTATAGTAAATATACAAGGCCATAAAGTAGAACAGAATAATCCGACTGATATAAATGAAAACACGCTTATCCATCCATCAAATAACATACCGATAGCTATGGCAACAACACCTAATACACTATATATCATCAACTGTTTTGCCGGACTTCCTTTACTCAATATGTTTCCGGCAATCATTACTGCCACAATAATAAAATAAAAGTAAAATGGCGTAATATCATGATGTGCAATTTTGTTGACCATTAAAAATACTAAAAAGGCAATATATGGCATAATAAAGCGCAACATCTTCTTAGCACCCATCGAAATATCAAATGCTTCACTGGCTGCTGTCCACCGTCCCATCATCAAACTTGCCCAGAACAATGAAATATAAGGAGCAATCCGGTCTGTCGGAAAGACACCACCATCAGGACCCGGTATATGTTGCTTTATAAATTCAGGTAGATTAGATGCAGTGGATACTTCAACTCCTACATATAAAAATATTGCAATCATACCCAATGCCAATTGTGGATACTTCATCGGGCTACTATGATGCTCTACCATTGACTTTTGATCTCCTGCTTCCTCTTCGGCCATAGCATCCAAGTCAATTTTATTGGGAACAGTCGAAAACTTTATAAGTATTGCGACCAAAATAAAGGCTGCACCCAAGATTAAATATGGGATTTTGATACTCGTGATATCAGCCTTTGATGCTACCGCTGTCACTGAACCAAATATAGCGAAGTTGACTAAAAGCGGACCTATTGTCGTTCCAAAGTTATTTACACCTCCTGCCATACTGAGCCTCTGTGAACCCGACTTTGGGTCGCCCATAATGATAGCAAGCGGGTTGGCAGCAGTTTGTTGCAGAGAAAATCCCAGTCCAACAATGAACAGACCAACAATAAATAAAGGAAAAGAATGTGTGTTGGCAGCCGGTATGAATATCAAGGTACCCAACGCAGAGATAATCAATCCAAGAGCTATGCCATTTTTGTAGCCTATCTTATTTAGGATATCTTCGCCCCGTGACTTGCTAATTGAATAGTAAATCAACGAACCCACCGTATATGCGATATAAAATGCAAATGCTACTAATTGGCTTTGCGTCTGCGTCAGGTGAAGATTTTCCTTAAATACCGGTATCAGAATATCATTACTGGCCGCTACAAAGCCCCAGAAAAAAAAGACGATGATAAGGGTCAAAAATTGTGACCAGATGGTTCCGGAACTTTGGCTTACTTGGCTTGTATTACTCATTTCTTATTAACTGAATATTAATGTTATGCTATTTTTTCACTGCTAAGATAAAAAAATTGATATCAAACAGACATTATCATATTTTATCTGTAAAAAATATTTGAAAAAGTTACGGCGTCCGGTAAAAGATTCATTGATATATTCGCTGTTGTGAAAGGATTATCGTTTTTAAAATTTATTTTTAAATCCTCATCTCGCAATAGACAAATGCCAATTGATTGGGGAGCATCCATGGCAGAAATAATGTATTTTTAAAAACCTATAAATTCCGAATGATGTAAAATATTTGTTGAACCCGAATTCATATTAAAGACAATATTTTGCCTATAATTTGAATTAGGGTTGTCACACTTTTTTGGAAAGTCTCTCCTTCTATAAAATTTAAGACAATCTCCGGGTCATTCTTTCCTTTTGAAACCAAAACTTACCTTACATTTGATAAAAATTTCTATATATGTTTGAGTATGGATGATTACATGATACTTATTCTGATAGAATGTCGTTAATTATAAATAAAATTTAATTAGAATGCGTCTAAAACTTTTACTTCTTTGCATCCTCATTTCTTCCGGAATGATGGCTCAAAAAAATGGCTATATGGCCTTTATGAGGACTTCACCCGACCATAAGTATAAATTTACCGAAGTATATGGTGATCCTGCTAAAGCTAGAGTATATAAGTTAAATAATGGGCTTACAGTTATTCTGGCTGAAAACCATCTTGAGCCCCAAATCATGGCTCTCTTCGCAGTAAAAGCAGGTTCTAAAAACGATCCGGCAGACCATACCGGTTTGGCGCACTATTTAGAACACATGCTCTTCAAAGGAACAGATAAGTTCGGCACAATGGACTACGTCAAAGAAAAGGTAGAATTGGATAAAATTGATGGATTATATGAGCTATATGGTCAGACTACTGACGAAAATAGCCGCAAGTCGATATATCATCGCATCGACAGTATAAGCAATGTGGCATCCCGATATGCCATTGCCAATGAATATGATAAAATGATGGCAGACGTGGGGTCGCGCATGACCAACGCCTTCACTAGCTTCGAAAACACTACCTATATGGAAAACTTTCCATCTAATAACCTTGAAAAATTTCTAAAAATTCAAAAAGAAAGGTTTAGAAATCCCGTTTTACGTCTATTTCATACCGAGTTAGAAGCAGTTTATGAAGAAAAAAATATCTCATTAGACAACGGGGATAACAAGATTTTTGAAGCGATGTTTGGCTCGCTATTTAAAAATCACCCCTATGGCACTCAAACCACCATAGGTACAATTGAACACCTCAAAAACCCATCCTTGAAAGAAATAAGAAAGTATTACCAACAAAACTATGTTGCTGGTAATATGGCGATTATTCTCGCCGGTGACCTTGATCCGGATGAGACCATCGCCCTCGTAGATAAGTATTTTGGTGATATGCCGGCTAAGAATGCGCCGATATTTACCTTTCAGGCTGAAAGCCCGATTGACTCTGTGACCAATATTACCTTATACACACCGGATGAAGAAAAAGTCGCTATTGGTTATAGAATGCCTAGTGCCTTAGACTCCAATGCTGTTGTTGCTAATCTAATTTCAGCCATTTTATACAATGGTAAAAGTGGATTGATTGATCAAAATTTAGTCAATAATCAAAAAGTATTGGAGGGATATGCATTTACCTATTTGCTCAAAGACCATGGTGTATGCTGGTTGCAAGGCAGACCTAAAGATGGGCAGACGCTCGATCAGGTCAAAGACCTTTTCTTAGAACAAATTAGCAAATTAAAAAGAGGAGACTTTGATACTTCTCTTATTAGCGGAACGGTCAATAATATGAAGTTGGCACTAATCCAACAGACTGAAAAAGCATCCAACACCGCCTTCCTTCTTCACGAATCCTTCGTAATTGGACGACCCTGGGTAGATTATCTCAACGATATGAATGCCATGGCCAAAGTGTCTAAAGAAGATATCATGCGCTTTGCTGCCACCTATTTTCAAAATAATTATACGGTTATTTATAAAAAAACGGGTAGCAATGAAGTTGCCAAAGTGGTGAAGCCTGAAATTCACCCGGTAGAACTCAATAGGGATGCACAATCTGATTTCTTAAAGAGTATGATGGCAATGACATCGACACCAATTCAACCAAAATTTCTCGATTTTGACAAAGACGTTGTAAAGTCAACGCTCGTTAAAGGTGTTCCTATATGGTATGTTCCTAATACAATTAATCAATTGTTTAATTTATATTACAAGTTTGATTTTGGCTCAACAAGCAATCCGAAGTTACAATTGGCGATGGACTATCTCCAATATATCGGCACCACGACTAAGTCCAATTCTGATATCAACAAACAATTGTATAATCTTGGTTTAAACTGGGGGGTTCAAGTTGGCGAAGAGGAAATGTACTTTTACCTCAGTGGCTTGGAAGAAAATTTTGATAAGGGTGTGGCTATATTGGAAGACCTCATCAATAATCCAAAAGCCGATAAAGCTGTTTTGACCACTATGGTAGATAATTTGCTAAAGTCTCGTCAGGATAATCTTATCAACAAAGATGTAATGATGTCAGGGGGTCTCCAGAATTATTTGAAATATGGGGCTAAAAACCCTTTTAATACTATTCTTACCAATGACCAATTAAAGAAAATAACGGCTGAAGAATTGATCGCTCTTATAAAATCCTCTACTTCTATTGAGCATAAGGTTATGTACTGCGGTGCACGACCTTTAGATCAATTGAACGCTTCACTCCGAAAGGCACATAAATTGCCCAAGGTTCTTGCCAAAACACCGATGGGTAAACCCTTTAATCCTCTCATAACTTCAGAAAACGCTGTTTATTTTGTCAATTATGACATGGTACAGGCCAACATTAATTTTAAAAGTACTGAAGAGGTATATAATCCGGCCTTAGAGACGGTTGCACGTGCTTTTAACGAATATTACGGTGGAGGTATGGCTTCTGTTGTCTTTCAAGATATTAGAGAGTCGAGAGCTCTGGCATATTCTGCTTATAGCAACATCAGTATTCCTGCGAAGAAAGACAAAAACTTTGTCGCCACTTTTTATGTCGGCACACAAGCGGATAAGTTTAATGATGCAATGGGGGCTATCCGTAACTTGTTAGACAACATGCCCGTGTTGGAGAAATCCTGGGACCTAAGTAAAAATGCAATACTTTCCGAGATTCAGACTCAGCGAATTAACAAAAGCGGGATTCTATTTTCCTACGAAAATGCCCTTAACAAAGGTCTTAACTATGACATTAGAAAGGATATTTACAACAATATACAGAAAATGAGCCTTAGTGATGTTCAAAAATTCCATGCAGATCATTTTAAAAATCAAAAATGGAATATAGGCATCATGGGCAGTGCCGACAAAATTAAAATGGATGATTTGAAAAAATACGGGACAGTGAAAGTCCTTTCTTTGAAAGACCTTTATGGCTATGATGAAAGTGACTTTAAGCCTGTGAAACCGTAAAGGAAAGTCAAATTGAGCAAAATTGAAATCAAGTGGAGCGATTCTAATATAGGTCGCTCCACTTGATGTTTAGCAAATTCTGTTTTTGAATTAGCGTATTTTTTTAGTCCTCATTTTTTTCCTTGGTACAATAGTGCTATTTTTGAGACGTTTTACTTTTGTTGATCTCTAAAAAAGGGACATATCTTTTAACCCAAATTCCGTATTAGACAAATGTGGAATCGATGTACGAATCTTTTCAGTATTTATCGAATAAGAAATTTGGGTTGAATACGAGATTTACCTACTGACATGTAAACATAAAATTGGAAAATGAGATTTTTTATTTTAATATGTAGCCTCTTCTTGTGTACATCATTGATTGGACAAAAATTGAAGGAAAAAGAAGTTCCTGAAAAAGTTGTGCGCGCCCTCGATAAGCAGTTTAAGAGTACCCGAAAAGTCAATTGGATGGGAATGGATTCTTTGTATCGAGCCGAATTTGAATTTGAGGGAAAGCCGGGATTTGCCTTATTTACAGAGAAAGGAAGATTTGTTGAATCCGGAGTTGCCATACCTGAAAGTGAGTTGCTCTTTAGTATAGGACACTACATTCGTCGAAACTATCCGGATGACATCATCTCTGCTGCATTCAAGACAAAAAATGCGCTAAAAGTAGTTCAATATATCATTGGTGTGGGTGATGACACATTGATTTTCGATGATTTGGGACAACTTGTTTCTAAAGAGACTAAACCGGAAGTACAAACACCTCCGGCGGAAGATCAAGGCTATCATCGCGAATAATGGATAAAGAACATGATTGAAGCTAAAAATATTTTCAAATCCTTTGGCGATGTTGACGTCCTTTCAGATGTTTCTTTTAAAGTGCAAAAAGGAGAAGTAGTGGCTATCATTGGCAAAAGTGGTGCCGGAAAGAGTACCCTTCTCCATATAGCCGGAACGCTTGAAAAGCCGGATAAAGGCAGCATAATATTTGAAGAAAATGATCTCAATAAGCTTTCTAATAATAAGCTTTCTGAGTTTCGAAATAGGTCACTTGGCTTTATATTCCAATTTCACCACCTGCTTCCTGAATTTACAGCCCTCGAAAACGTGTGTATTCCGGCTTATATCAAGAATGTTGAAAAAACAGCAGCTGAAACCCGGGCAAAAGAACTCTTGTCTTATCTGGGACTCTCTCATAGACTGAATCACAAGCCAAAAGAATTGTCCGGAGGAGAACAACAAAGAGTCGCTTTTGCACGCGCTCTAATCAACCATCCCAAACTGATTTTGGCGGATGAACCAACAGGCAATCTCGATGAAAAGTCAGCAGAAGAACTTCATGAGCTGATTTTAAAATTTAGATTAGAACTGGAACTTACTTTTATCTTAGTAACTCACAACCCGCTACTTGCCGAACGGTGTGATAGAATAATAGAAATGGCAGGTGGAAAGATTGTTACACCTTAATCTTTACGAGGATTGATTTTACTTGATTGTATTGTTCTTCTGTTATGTCACGGTGAAAAACCAGACGTACCATGTGTTTTCCAAATGCCGAAGCAATGATTCCATTTTTCTTCAACACGTCAACATAGTGGCTTGCAAGTATCCTTTCCTCCAGCTCAAAGATGATAATGTTGGTCTTGACTGGAAACATATTGGTAACATAAGCTTGGGAGCTTATCAGTTGACCAATAGCTTTTGCCCTCATATTGTCAACCTTTAATTGAGGAATGTTATGGTCGAGTGCATATATACCGGCAGCAGCGAGATAGCCTGCCTGTCGCATACCACCTCCCATTACCTTGCGGACTCTTCTTGCCTCTTTGATAAAGTCGCGATTGCCTGTCAGTACAGAGCCTACAGGTGCACCTAATCCTTTAGACAGGCATACCGAAATAGAGTCAAATAAAGCTCCTACTGACAAGGGAGAGTCACCGGTTTCGACCAATGCATTAAAAATCCGTGCACCGTCAAGATGTAAGGATAATCCTTTCGATTGGCATAGTTGTGCTATAGTTGTTATTTCGTCTAAAGTATAATAATTACCACCGCCTTTATTGGTGGTATTTTCTAAAACAACGAGCTTGGTACGAGGCAACCAATCATCCGGTGATTTTATTTCATCTTCAATTTGTGAGGCGGTAATTTTGCCATACTGTCCTTGTAATGGCTGAACAGCGATGCCACTATGGAAGGCATAACCACCGATTTCATATAGAAAAACGTGTGACCATTGATCGCATATCATTTCGTCCATAGGGCGGGTATGTACTTTGATAGCTATTTGATTGGTCATGGTACCTGAAGGACAGAATAAAGCAGATTCCTTTCCAAACATGTCGGCTACTTTTTCTTCAAGAAAGTTGACCGTAGGGTCTGAGCCAAATACATCATCTCCCACAACCGCCGAAAACATGGCTTCCAGCATGGGTCGATCCGGTTGTGTAATGGTATCGCTGATAAGGTTGATCATAGTAGGATTAAATTAAATGAAAGGGCATATTGTCTCAAATACTATTAGACTTCTTATTCTGTAAAAACGTTGCCATTTACATAGTCTTCTAAATACCTAAAATGTTGTGTAAGTTTCCCATTTTTAGCAATTGTTGCTCGATCTAAAATATCAGATTGATCGGCTTCCAGCTCAGGAACTATCACCCTAACAAAGGTATCGCCAAAATAACGGGATGCATCTCGAGGCAACTCATTGGGAAGGTTATCAATGGACATGATATCAATACTTTCAGGCTGAAATGCAGCCGTTTCTCTGTAATCCTTCCGATTTATACCAAAAACCGGATTATCTATAGTACTCGCTTTAATCGTTGTAGGTATGGATGAAGCAGGAGCAATATCACAAGTAACATCAGCTATTACTGAAATATGAAAGCTGTCTTTTGATAGATCTTCCAATTGAAAGAAAGCGGGTGCATTTATATCCCAAAAGATGCAATTCAGAAAAATATCCGTTATGGCAAGAAAAGGACTAAAGGTGGACTCATAATTTTGTGGATTTTCATAAAAATCGGATTTTTCAAAAGAGTGACCATCTTTATGACGCACATAGTCTTTAGATGAAAGATGCACAAATACAGGATAATTGTATTCTTTATTTAGCAAATATTCCTCGACCGTTATTTCTTTAATATTCATTTCTGTCAATGCTGATATTGCGCCACCGGCAACACGCCCACTGCCAGTCACTACAATCCTCATTTGCGGTAAGACGGTATTGGCATAAACTTTTCGTGCTTGTTCGTAATCGTGTAAATCCTTTAACCGAGGCCAATCAAATAAACCCTTTCTTTTGCCGTAAGTCCAGATTCCATTGTGCGCACCCACGATACCGGCGTATTTGCCAAACGCTATAAGCCTCCTTCCATGAACATCTTCTATGGTCTCATAGTCAATCATGGTAATGTTTTTATCCAAAATAGCACGAAGCAACTTCCGATTGTGCGCTTGTTTCTTGATGGTGTGTGAAAAGAAGAAATAAGTCTTTCCTTCTATCAAATCTTTAATGGGCACCTCTTTAACGCCTAAGATAATATCACAATGGCTAATATCCTCAAGTACCGGGATATGGGCAGCTATATATTCCTCATCAGTAAAGCTGCGTAAAGGTGATGGCTGAACAGTTATTTCAAAGTTGTGTGGATTGCCTGACAATAATTTACATTGTGCCGGAGTGAGTGCGACTCTATCATCATGAGGTATTTTCCCTTCTCTTAGTATTCCTATCTTCATGTTACAATAACATTCAATTATTCTGTTTAACAATTTCCTGTGCCTGGCACAATGCTTTGAACAGCCAGATGAATTCTTCTGAAAACCGTTCTAATTGATTGGCTAATTTTGGGTCGATGAGGTTTGCCTCTTCGTCAAACTTAGTATTTACATGTGGTACAATCAACATATAAGGTGAGATAATCCCAAAATGGGCTGCTATCAGTTGTTGCATTTGTTGTGCTGCCCTCATTCCTCCCAAGGCACCATCGGAGGCTGTAACAATGCCACATGCTTTATGGCTTAGTTTTGGGAAGTGATTAAGAAGATTTTTTAAGGAAGGTGTATAGCTGCCATTGTATTCGGGTGTCAGCAATATAAAGCCATTTGTTTTGAAAAAGAGCTTTGCCAGTGGTTGAAGAGGGGCTGGGGTTGATTCGATACTTTTATATGTAGCATCATCAAGCGGTACTTCATATTCCCTGCAATCCAATACGTTCACCTCAGCATCCGGGATCATATTTTGTAAATATTTTCGAAGATAAAAGGCTATGCGTATGGAAACACTCGTTTTTGATGGACTGCCCGAAATAATTGTTAATACCATTATAGTACCTTAGAAAGGCGTTATATTTTTTTTAAAAAAGTTACAAATACAGGAAAATGGTCACTATACCCAAAGTTATAAGTATCGCCCGAGTAAGTACGCAGTGGATAACCTTTGTATCTTCCTGTTTTTTCAGTGAGAAATTTTTCATTAAAAACCGATGCTTTGTAGTAATAATAACTATTTGAGTTTTTATCTAACCATGCTGGCGAAATTATGACTTGGTCAAATAAGCTCCATGCATCCTGGTATGCAGTTGTGCCTATTCCTTTCTTGTAAAAACTTACAAATGGATTAAACATTTCATCTGCTTTGATCCCCTTTTCTTTTCCGACAGATTTCAATCCCTCTGTCAATGATTTATCGGTAGGATTATCATTGAGGTCACCCATCACTATTACTTTGGCATTGGGAGAAACGGCAAGTATAGAATCTTTCACAGTGCGATTGATGATTCCTGCCTGTATCCTAAGTGGGTCGGATGCCGAGCCACCCCGGCGGGAAGGCCAGTGGTTGACGAGAATATGCACCGTGTCGCCATCCATTATCCCTGCAACATACAGTGTCTGACGCGTATAGATCTTTTCTCCTGAACTATTGAGAATAGGTACGTGTATAGGATGGCTGTTTATTACAGTCAGGTATTTGGGTTGATACAACAAAGCAACGTCGATACCTCGAAAATCTTCAGACTCATAATGCACAATTTCCATATTTCGCTCTTTTAAAGCAGGCTGAATCACAAGATCTTCCAGGACCTTCCTGTTTTCAATCTCTGCGACACCTATGATACCAAGGCCTTCCGGAGAAATGTCCGTCCCGATTTTGGATAAAGTGGACGATAATCTAAATAACTTATCTGTATATACTGCAGTATTGTAAAGCCTACTTCCGGTTGGCGTAAACTCTTCGTCTAATTTACGGGGGGTGTCTATAGTATCAAAGAGGTTTTCAAGATTATAAAACCCAACATTGATTACTTTATATTGATTTTGATTGAATCCGTATTGTGTAAAACACAGTAAAAGGAAGGTAAAAATTACGGTAAATCGCACCTGTTGTTGTTTAATGGATTAAAGAAAGGCAAATATACAACTGTATCATTGTTGGGGTGACTTTGCGAGATCTTTGCTTTCAAAATTGTTTGCTCTTATTTTGAAAAAAAGAACATAATACAGTATCAATAGAACAAAGAAAAAAGCTATTTTTAAAATAAGAAACTTCTTGTCCACGACTTGTGTAGATGAGACAACTAAATCAATTAAAAAATAGATAAAAAAAGGAATGGTAAATAACACCATTTGCCATCTCAATTTTTTTTGATTGTTTCGGATTTGGTCTATATGTTCTCGTATAATGTCACCGTCAATGTTGTTCAAATCTTCAGGCAAAGACTTCATCCCTGCTTTTTCTCTTGTCAGGCGATAAAACATAAATAATACCGATACCACGGCAACAATCAACGAAATATAGCTGTAACTTTTGTCAGGAGTGGTAAATAACACATTCATAAAAAGCAGTACAAATAATGCGATGATGAGCGTATTCAAAATCTTAAATGTATGGAATCGGCTTGCCTGAAGCGTTTCAACATACATCTTGTGCAAATATTCCTTTGGCTCTGACGTCATTCCTTTGGATTTTAGTTTACAAAAATACGTATTTTATGTCAGAGTAAGAAATTCGATTGCCCGGACCCCTTTATTTAACTTTTGAAAGAAGATATTATATGAATTGTAACAATAGAATAGACCAAACTATTTTATTGTTTTACAATCGTAATACCGCTGATACTTTTTATCCCGAATTTATATTAAAGGTACAATAGTTTCTTTAAGAAATACAAAGCTACTACAGAAAAAAACTGCCTGTCACAATCGTAACAGGCAGCTCAGATCAAAAACAAAACGAAAACTTATTTTATAAAATTTCTTAAGGTATATCTTTTATTAAGAACGTAATTTAACGCTCAATTGTTTTACCTGATCTCCTCTTTTAAATGAAACGGTTATGGTTTCATCGGGTTTTAATTTGCCCATTATGCCTTTTAAGTCGTCTATTGTGTTGACGATGGAGCTATTTACTTTGATAATCACATCGTTTGGTAAAAGCCCGGAATATTGAGCTGAACCTCCATTTTGTAATTCCAACAAAAGAACACCACTATTGGCATTGATACCATTTTCTGATTTTTGGTCATTGGTCAGGTCTTTTACATTGGCTACAGTTACGCCCAATGTTGCTTTGGCACCTAAGTTAGGTCCACTGTAATTTCCATTGTTTTTAATGATGTTTTCGACAATAGGTATAATCTGATTAACAGGAATAGCAAATGCATAACCGGCATAGGTTCCTGTTGGTGTTGCTATTGCAGTATTAATCCCTATCAGGTTGCCATTGACATCTACCAGTGCTCCTCCGCTGTTGCCCGGATTGACTGCTGCATCTGTTTGGATAAAGTTTTCGACCGCATCTTTGGTGTGAATGACATCTATAGATCGACCTTTGGCAGAGATTATACCCGCAGTCACAGTTGATGTCAAGTCAAATGGATTGCCTACAGCAAGTGCCCATTCGCCTACTTTCACATCATCTGAATTGCCATATTTTATGGGCTTAAGATCATCGGCTTTAATTTTTATAACGGCGATATCAGCATTGGGATATGTACCTACTTTGACAGCATCAAAGACACGGCCATCATGTAATGTTACTTCCAATTGGTCTGCAAAGTCAACTACGTGATTGTTGGTCACAATATAACCATCTTGAGATATGATGACTCCAGACCCCGAACCCTGAGCAGGACCTCTTTGTCCAAAGAAAAACGAAAAGGGATCAGACCGTTGTTGTTGTAATTGACGACGATAGGCGCTTTCATTGCTTTCGGCAGCTTTAATGTGGACTACTGCATCCAATGATCGGCTGGCGGCTTCGGTAAAGTCAAAAGGTACATTCACCGGAGCATAATTTACCGGATGTGCTTGCGCGCTTTGTGTCGCCACCGTTGTAGAGGCAGGAGCAATATTGTTTGTCTCGTAATACTTTAATCCACCAATTGTCGCTATGCCTCCTATAATTCCGGCAAACAACAAAGAAAGAAATTGCTTCATAGTGCTTAATTGAGTTCTTTTAAAAAGCTTTATTAAATAAATAGTTTCAGACATTAACGTTGAATAGGGCTTCTCAGTTACCGAAATGAAATATCTTTAACAATAATTTAACGGCAAATTCAAATGAAATTGCTTTTAATTTCCGACGAGTCGTATTTGGAGCGGTTAAATTTAAATAACTTGGCAGGGCGGTGTCTTACATTACTTTCTAATTCTTTTAAATCAATCAACAGTCCTGTACTCATTACTTTTTTCCGAAAGTTCCTGCGATCCAGTTCTACCATTAATACGGATTCGTATAAAAACTGTAATGATCTTAATGAAAATTTTTCAGGCAGGAGGTTAAATCCGATGGTTTCTGTTTTAACTTGCTGTTGAAGGCGCTTTAGGCAGATTTCCAGAATTTTATTATGGTCAAAAGCTAGCTTTCCGATTGTATGTATATCATGCCAATGGAGCTCGTGGTCTTGTTTGAGTAGCTGTATCTGTTCGATATTGACCAAAGTGTAATAAGCTATGGAGATAACTCTTCCGGAAGGATGTCGGTCGGCTTTGCCAAAGCAATGAACCTGTTCTAAAAATAATTCTTTCAGCCCTGTACGTTCGTATAAAACACGATCGGCAGCCTCATCAATATCTTCATTTTGTGATATCAAATCACCCAAAAGGGACCATTTACCATGATATAATGGGTAATCACTCTTTATGAGCAATACTTTGAGTGAATCTTGGTCTAACCCAAAGATTACACAGTCCACAGATATCGCGGTGAAAAAATCCGATGACTCCGGAAAGGGAGAATGTTCTTTTTTCTTGACTTTTTTTTCTTTTTCCTTCGTCAAAATTAATAATATGTTTTCCTTCTCACTTGACCCACATGCTTGGCGACTCTTACGACCTGACAAGTATAACCAAACTCATTATCGTACCATGCATAGACCGTTACGGTCTTTCCGTCATTGGATACTATTGTTGATGGTCCGTCAATGACACAAGCTGTAGTCATACCTACACCGTTGGAAGAGACATATTCCGCATCATTGGAGAATCCAATCTGTTCTGCTAATGGCCCGTTGAGGGACGCTTGTTTTAGTAAACTATTTACTTCTGCCACGGTGGTCGGTTTGTCGAAACTGACATTGATGATGGCCAAAGATACATTGGGTGTAGGAACACGTACCGCATTACCTGTAATTTTTCCATCTAAGTATGGTAACACAGCGGTTATGGCTTCGGCAGCCCCGGTACTAGTGATGACCATATTAATGGCAGCAGCACGACCTCTTCGTGGCTTTTTATGGAAATTGTCTAATAAATTTTGATCACTGGTATAAGAGTGGATGGTTTCAACATGTCCCTTTTGAATTCCAAATGCGTCATCTAACACTTTAATAGGAGGTACGATGGCGTTGGTTGTACAGGAAGCACCACACAGTACCTGGTCATTGTCAAAGTCTATCGAATCATGGTTTACACCATATACAATATTAGGAATTTTTTTGCCCGGGGCAGTAAGGATAACGTGGCTCACGCCCGGACGCAGATGCTGTTCAAGATCTTCTTTGGTCCTGAATACCCCCGTATTGTCGATGACTAAGGCATTGTTGATGCCTAATGCAGTATAGTCTATCTCAGATGGATGACCGACATATATTAAAAGGACTCTATTGCCATTGATAATGAGTTCACTACCATCTTCGCTGACTTCAACAGAACCAGCGAATTCACCATGTACAGAGTCGGTACGTAGTAAAGCTGCTCTTTTTTCGGCATCCTGCTTTCTATCCTTCATTTGAGGCCTGATAACAATGGCTTTTAATCGGAGCTGCTCACCACGTCCGGTCTGAGCAACCAGCCTCCTTGCAACCAAACGCCCTATTCGGCCGAAACCGTATAAAATGACATCACGGGGTTGGATATCATCTGACTGTGCCCCATCTGCGGAATTTAGTTTTTCGGTAACGAAGGCTGTTAAGCTATTATATTGAGATTTGCTTTGATTCCATTGAATGGCAAGAGTACCTATGTCTAAGCGGGCCTGCTTTAAGTCTTGCAATGCAACTATTTCTTTGGTTATCGCCATGGTATCTTCGATAGATACTGCGACATCTCCATAGTTAGAAGCGTTTTGATGTAGTTTCAACAGTTGGCTTGGCTGGGTATCATATACATCTTTTCTAAAGAGAATTAATTCTACTGAGCGGTCAAATCTTAACTCACCCGCCATTTGTAGTAAATCCAATGCAAGTTTCTCTTTATTGCGCCATTCTGTCAAGGTGTTTTCATTCCTTTCCTTAAAACTTAAATTATTTTCCATATTTATAAGATGAGGTTAAATTGATTTTGCGACAAGATACACAATTTTATTTTTATTTCTACATATAGCAGTATGGTATAAATATAAATCATGATATATAAAATTGACTTGAATATATGTGGTCTTGAGTATTAAAGATTAAAGATAAGGTGTAGGCTAAATCAGGTTTCCCTTTGTTAATGGTTAGTTGTGAACAACGATGAACATCTGTGTTTTTGTGTGTTATTTAACCTATGGGTAGGAAGAAGCATAACCGTTTTTTTATGTGTGTATAATAAATTTCTCTTTCATTTTTATTTCAATCCATTAATTGATAGATTACCAAATACCTGGATAAATCATGGTAATTGTCACTATTTTACTAACTTTGTAAGTGTGAGATAGGAATATTTTCTATTCTTATTATTTGCTATGTTTACTAATATCAGCATTCCTCGGAATCAAATTAACTGACTTTTGATAAGTGGTTTTCTGTGTTATTATAACTCTGTTTTTATGTGCCATATTGATATTCATACACACATCCTACCACCCACGATACCTAATTGGGCAAAGAAATTTGGCTATAGTGGATTTATTCATTTAGAGCCTGAAAATAGTTGTCAGGCCAATATGATGATAGGGGATAGATTTTTCAGGAAGGTTGAGTCCAACTGCTGGTCTGCCGATGAGCGCCATAAGGAGATGGTTGAGACAGGTATAAAAAAACAAGTATTGTCCACCGTTCCGGTATTGTTTAACTATTGGGCAAAGGCAGTTGATGGATATGATACTTCAAGGTATTATAATGATCATATTGCGGATGTATGTAGTAAGCATCCGGACAAGTTTTATGGTCTTGGAACATTGCCTATGCAGGATGTTGATCTGGCGTGCAGAGAGTTAGAAAGGTGTATCAAAGAATTGGGTATGGTGGGAGTAGAGATTGGCACACACATCAACGATTGGAATCTCAATGAAAAAGCATTATTTCCATTTTATAAAAAAGCGGAAGAGTTAAATGCTTGCATCTTCGTACATCCATGGGATATGATGGCGAAGGAAAAAATGGAGAGATATTGGTTGCCCTGGTTGGTTGGAATGCCTGCGGAATCATCCTTGGCTATTTGTTCATTAATCTTTGGTGGAGTGTTTGGGCAATTTCCTAAACTGAGATTTGCATTTGCGCATGGCGGAGGCTCCTTTCCTTTTACGATAGGTCGAATTAAACATGGGTTTGACGTTAGACCTGATTTGGTAGCAATAGACCACAAAGTGTCTCCGGATACTTATTTAGGTCACTTTTGGGTAGATTCTCTGGTTCATGATAAAAAGGCATTGGATTATAATATCCAACTTTTTGGACAAAACAGGATAGCATTTGGTTCGGATTATCCATTTCCATTAGGCGATTTGACCGGTGGAAAATTTATTAATGAATCAGATTATCCTCAGAGTTTGAAAGATAAGCTAATGTGGAAAAATGCCCTTGAATGGATTGGTGCATAAAGAAGTCCAAGGCCAGTAGTTGTAGTTTTTCAAAACTGGAATGATTTGGTAATGTTCAAAAAAGTGTGTATTTTTTTTCATATTATGAAAGCTTAGGGAGCCCAAAAAAAAATAATCATATTGCATTTTTTAATAGTTAAGTACTTAAAAAGCTAAGTTTTGTTGTTAATTTAA
>Ga0209572_1001046_pt1 | contig 24825 bp, 23 predicted proteins | sample EBPBio232012_DNA_FD_185867 | JGI IMG/M metagenome (GOLD analysis project Ga0209572, IMG submission 185867) | Wastewater treatment Type I Accumulibacter community from EBPR Bioreactor in Madison, WI, USA - Reactor 1_1/23/2012_ DNA (SPAdes)... | ecosystem: Engineered > Bioreactor > EBPR >...
CCTTCGAGGACCTGTGCCGCGGCCCGCACGTGCCCAGCACCGGCAAGCTGAAGTTCTTCAAGCTGATGAAGGTGGCCGGTGCCTACTGGCGCGGCGACCACCGCAACGAGATGCTGCAGCGCATCTACGGCACGGCCTGGGCCAGCAAGGACGAGCTGAAGAACTACCTGACCATGCTGGAAGAGGCCGAAAAGCGCGACCACCGCAAGCTGGGCCGCGAGCTGGACCTGTTCCACATCGACGAGCACTCGCCCGGCACCGTGTTCTGGCACCCCAAGGGCTGGACGCTGTGGCAGGAGGTGGAGCAGTACATGCGCCGCGTCTACCGCGACAACGGCTACCAGGAGGTCAAGGGCCCGCAACTGCTGGACCAGGGCCTGTGGGAGAAGACCGGCCACTGGGACAAGTACCGCGACAACATGTTCACCACCGAGAGCGAAAAGCGCGACTACGCACTCAAGCCGATGAACTGCCCGGGCCACATCCTGATCTTCAAGCAGGGCGTCAAGAGCTACCGCGACCTGCCGCTGCGCTACGGCGAGTTTGGCGCCTGCCACCGCAACGAGCCCACGGGCGGCCTGCACGGCATCATGCGCGTGCGCGCCTTCACGCAGGACGACGGTCACATCTTCTGCACCGAAGACCAGATCCTGCCCGAGTGCACGGCCTACACGGCCCTGCTGCAGAAGGTCTACAAGGATTTTGGTTTTACCGACATCATCTACAAGGTGGCCACGCGGCCGGCGCAGCGTATTGGTTCGGACGAAAGTTGGGACAAGGCCGAGAACGCGCTGATCGAGAGTCTGCGCGCCTCGGGCTGCGAATTCGAGCTTGCCCCGGGCGACGGCGCCTTCTACGGCCCCAAGATCGAATACACGCTGAAAGACGCCATTGGCCGCCAATGGCAGTGCGGCACCATGCAGGTCGACTTCTCGATGGCCGAGCGCCTGGACGCCGAATACGTGGGCGAGGACGGTGCGCGCCACCGCCCGGTCATGCTGCACCGCGCCATCGTCGGCAGCCTGGAGCGCTTCATCGGCATTTTGATCGAGCAGTACGCTGGCGCGCTGCCGGTTTGGCTCGCTCCGGTGCAGGTGGTGGTCACCGGCATCACCGATGCGCAGGCCGATTACGTCCAGGACGTGGCGAAAACGCTGCGAAATCAAGGGCTTAGAGTGCACACTGATCTGCGCAACGAGAAAATTACGTATAAAATACGGGAGCATTCGTTGCAAAAGCCGCCTTATATCCTGGTCGCAGGTGACAAGGAGAGGGCGGCGGGCGCCGTCGCAGTGCGCGCGCGGGGTAACCAAGACCTCGGCGTGATGTCCCTCGACACGTTTGCACAACGCATCGTCGACGACATCGCGTCTAAAGCCTGATTGGCAACCCATCACCGCTTTAGTCCGCATGGGCAGGGCGGTATTCGCTATTTTAAATATAGCATTTTGATTTGAGGAATCGTTACCATCGCTACCAATTTCCGTGATCGCCGCCACCGTGAAGAGCGTGCGCACCGTCTGAACCGAGAAATCCAAGCGCCCGAAGTGCGCCTCAACGGCCCTGAGAACGAGCCGTTGGGCATCGTCCCGATCCAGGAAGCCCTGCGCATGGCGGGCGAGTTGGACGTGGACCTGGTGGAAATCGTCGCCACCGCGACTCCGCCGGTCTGTCGCCTGATGGACTACGGCAAGTTCAAGTACCTTGAACAGAAGAAGGCGGCCGAGGCCAAGGCCAAACAGACGGTCATCGAGATCAAGGAAGTGAAGTTCCGCCCTGGTACCGATGATGGGGACTACAACATCAAGATGCGCAACATCCGCCGGTTTCTGGCGGATGGCGACAAGGTCAAGGTCACGTTGCGCTTTCGCGGCCGCGAGATCACGCACCAGGAGCTGGGCCTGGCCCTGCTCAACCGCATCCGCGACGAGCTGGCCGAGATCATTCTGGTCGAGCAGTTCCCGAAGCTGGAAGGCCGCCAGATGATCATGATGATCGCACCGGCGCGCAAGAAGGCGGGTGGCGGCGGTGGTGGCGCAGCCAAGCCGGCCGAGCAGCCTGCGTCAGCAGCCTGAAGCGACGGTTGTAGTGAGAAATTTGCCGGGTTCGCCCGGCGAACCGGCAGGTTGAAAGGCCTGCCAACCAAGAAGTGGCTCGGGGCCCATTCAAGGGCGCAAAGTAGTTTTGCGCACGCCTCGCGAGCACAAATAAATGGAGCATTTCAAATGCCCAAGATGAAAACCAAGAGCAGCGCGAAAAAACGTTTTCGCGTCCGTCCCGGTGGCTCCGTCAAGCGCGGTCAAGCCTTCAAGCGTCACATCCTGACCAAGAAGACCACCAAAAACAAACGCCACCTGCGCGGTGCGGTGAATGTGCATGAGACCAATATGGGTCACATGGCGCAGATGCTGCCCTTCGCTGGCCTTTGATCAACTGACGGACAAGGAGAACTAATATGCCTCGCGTCAAACGTGGTGTGACCGCCCGTGCTCGTCACAAGAAAGTGCTGGCCCTGGCCAAGGGTTTCCGTGGCCGCCGCAAGAACGTCTACCGCATCGCCAAACAGGCGGTGATGAAGGCGGGCCAGTACGCCTACCGTGACCGCCGTAACAAAAAGCGCGACTTCCGTCGTCTGTGGATTGCCCGTATCAACGCCGCCGTGCGTGAGCTGGGCATGACCTACAGCCAGTTCATCAACGGCATGAACAAGGCCGGCATCGCCCTGGACCGCAAGGTACTGGCCGATATCGCCGTGCACGACAAGGCCGCTTTTGCCGGTATCGTGGAGCAGGCCAAGGCCAAGCTGGCTTGATTCCGGCGCCGCCGTGCGGGGCGCTGCTCCGCAGCCATCCGCACGGCCGGTGATTCAAGGGATTGGGGCTGTTTGGCCTTCAATCCCTTTTTCTTTTTTTTAGAAGTCGTGGTTTTGTACCGATGAATACCGCCGCCGCCATTTCTTCCGAGGACCTGCACGATCTGGTGCTCGGCGCGACCGACCACTTCGCCCAGGCGCGTACCCCCGCGGATCTGGAGAATGCCAAGGCGCAGTACCTGGGCAAAGCCGGCCGCTTGACCGAGCTGATGAAGGGCATGGCAGCCCTCAGCGTGGACGAGAAGAAAACCCGCGGCGCGGCCATCAACCAGGCCAAGCAGGCCATCGAGGCGGCATTGAACGTGCGGCGCCAGGCGCTGGCCGATGCCGAGTTGGAGCGCCAGCTGCATACCGAGGCCTTGGATGTGACCTTGCCCGGTCGCCAGCGCGGGTCCGGCGGCTTGCACCCCATCAGCCTGGCGTGGCAACGCATCGAGCAGATCTTTGGCAGCATGGGCTTCGATGTGGGCGATGGGCCCGAAATCGAGAACGATTGGTACAACTTCACCGCGCTGAACAATCCGCCTAACCACCCGGCCCGCTCGATGCAGGACACCTTCTACGTCGACATGAACGACGAGGACGGCCATCCCTACTGCCTGCGCACGCACACCAGTCCGATGCAGATTCGCTACGCCACGGCGCACGCCAAGCGGCATGCGGCGGCGTTGGCGCGCGGCGAGATGAGCGAAATTCGGGTCATCGTGCCCGGCCGCACCTACCGCGTCGACAACGACGCCACCCATTCGCCCATGTTCCACCAGGTCGAGGGCCTGTGGCTGGGTGAGAACGTGAGCTTCAAGGATTTGAAGGTCACGTACCTGAACTTCTGCAAGGCCTTTTTCGAGGCCGATGACTTGGTGCTGCGCTTTCGGCCCAGCTATTTTCCCTTTACCGAGCCCAGCGCCGAGATCGACATTCAGTTCCAGAACGGCCCGCTGGCCGGGCGCTGGCTGGAGGTGTCGGGTTCTGGCCAGGTGCACCCGCAGGTGGTGCGCAACATGGGGCTTGATCCCGAGCGCTTCATCGGCTTCGCCTTTGGCTCCGGCATCGACCGCCTGGCCATGCTGCGCTACGGCGTGAACGATTTGCGCCTGTTTTTCGACGGCGATATCCGTTTTCTGAGCCAATTCCGCTGACCTTGGCCCGCTTGCGCCGACACGCCCATCCCCAAGCCCAACGCTGAATCCGAGACATGCAATTTCCCGAATCCTGGCTGCGCGAATTCTGCAATCCGCCGATCGACACCGAACAACTGGCCGACACCCTGACCATGGCTGGTTTCGAGGTCGAGGAGATGCATCCGGTGGCGCCGCCCTTCACGCAGATCGTGGTGGGTGAAATCCGGCAGGCCGAGCAGCATCCCAACGCCGACCGCCTGCGCGTGTGCCAGGTGGACGTGGGGCAGGGGGCGCTGCTGAACATCGTGTGTGGGGCGCCGAACGCGCGCGTGGGTATCAAGGTGCCCTGCGCGCTGGTGGGGGCCGAACTGCCGCCGGGCGAGGACGGCAAGCCGTTCAAGATCAAACTGGGCAAGCTGCGTGGCGTCGAGAGCCAGGGCATGCTGTGCTCGGCGCGTGAGCTGGGCCTGTCCGAGGACCACGCCGGCCTGCTTGAACTGTCTGGCAATCCGACGCCGGGCGCCGATATTCGCCAGGTGATGAACCTCGACGACACCGTCTTCACGCTCAAGCTCACGCCCAACCTGGGCCATGCGCTCAGTGTCCACGGCATCGCCCGCGAACTGTCCGCCCTCACGGGTGCGCCGCTGAACACACCGACCTGCCCGCCGGTGGCCGTGGGCGTGCCCGACGTGTTGCCCGTCAAGGTGAGTGCACCCGATCTGTGCGGGCGTTTTTCCGGGCGCGTGATCCGTGGCGTCAACACCCAGGCCACCACGCCGACCTGGATGGTCGATCGGCTGGCGCGCTGTGGCCAGCGTAGCGTCACGGCCCTGGTGGACATCTCCAACTACGTGATGTTCGAGTACGGCCGACCCACGCACATCTTCGATCTCGACAAAATTCACGGCGGTCTCGACGTGCGTTGGGCCCAGCCTGGCGAGCAGCTGAAACTGCTGAACGGCAACACCGTCACCGTCGATGAAACCGTCGGCGTGATCGCCGACAAGCGCGAGGTCGAATCCCTGGCCGGCATCATGGGTGGCGACGCCGCGGCGGTGTCGGACGACACGCGCAACGTCTACGTCGAGGCCGCCTTCTGGTGGCCCGATGCCGTGGCAGGGCGCTCACGCCGTTTCAATTTTTCCACCGACGCCGGGCACCGCTTCGAGCGCGGCGTGGATCCGGCCCTCACCGTGGACCACATCGAGCACATCAGCCGGCTCGTCATCGACATTTGTGGCACGCCCGATACGCTGTGCGGCCCGATGGACGACCAGCAGCCGAACATGCCGCAGCCGGTCCAGATCACCCTGCGCGTGGCGCGTGCCGTCAAGGTGCTGGGCATGCCGCTGACGCCGGCGCAGTGCGCCGACGTGTTCCGCCGTCTGGGTCTGCCGTTCACCGAAGGCCAGGGCACGCTGACCGTGACCCCGCCGGCCTACCGGTTCGATCTGCGTATCGAGGAAGACCTGATCGAGGAAGTGGCCCGTGTCATCGGCTACCAGCAGCTGCCGGAAACCCCGCCGTTGGCGCCGATCGTGCCGCGCACGCGGGCCGAGGCGCATCGCGACCGCTTCAGCGTGCGCCATGCCATGGCCGCGTTGGGCTACCTGGAAACCATCAATTTCAGCTTTGTGGACGAAGCTTGGGAGCGCGACCTGGCCGGCAACACCGACCCGGTGCGCCTGCTCAACCCCATTGCCAGCCAGATGAGTGTGATGCGTTCCTCGCTGTTGGGTTCGCTGTTGCAGGTTGTCAAACACAACGTCGATCGCCGCGCGGACCAGATGCGCGTGTTCGAGGTGGGGCGCGTGTTTAGCCGCGATCCCTCGGTGACGGTCAGCGACAGCACGGTGCAAGGCGTATCTCAGCCCATGCGCGTGGCTGGGGCGGTGTTTGGCTCGGCTCATCGCCAGGGGTGGCAGGGCAAGCAGGCGCCGGTGGATTTTTACGATGTGAAAGGCGATGTCGAGGCCCTGCTCAGCCCGCGCCAGCCGACGTTCGAGCGTGCCGAACATCCGGCGCTGCATCCTGGCCGCTCAGCGCGTGTGCTGCTGAATGGTCAAGCGATTGGCGTGGTTGGGGAGCTGCACCCGCGCTGGCGCCAAGCCTGGGAACTGCCGCAGGCGCCGGTACTGTTCGAGTTGGATCTGGACGCGGTGCTGACCGGTAGCCTGCCCCAGGCCCGGCCCGTGCCTCGCCAGCAGCCGGCCGAGCGCGACGTGGCCGTGGTCGTGTCCGAGGGCGTCACCCATGCGCAGCTGATGGCGGCCGTGCATGGCGCGCCCACCGGTGGCCTGTTGCGCGATGCCGCTTTGTTTGACATCTACCGTCCCAAGCCTGGCTCAGGCGGAGCGGGTGGTGGCATCGCCGTCGGCGAAAAGAGCCTGGCCGTGCGCCTGGTGTTGGGCAGCGACACCGAAACCTTGACCGACGAGCGTATCGATGTCGCCGTCAAGGCCGTGGTCGACCGCCTGCAGGAAGAACTCGGCGCGCGCCTGCGCGCTTGAGCCGGATCACGATGAACGGGGATCACCGCGCCATGTCCGACACAACCGCCACACCGACTTTCCTGGAGTTGCCGGTCGACAGCCTGGAGACCTCCGCGCTGACCAAGGCACAATTGGCAGAAATGCTGTTCGAGCAGATCGGCCTGAACAAGCGTGAGTCCAAGGACATGGTCGATGCCTTTTTCGACTTGATGAGTGAGCGGTTGATCGCCGGCGATGAGGTCAAACTGTCGGGTTTTGGCAACTTCCAGATGCGCATCAAGGCCCCGCGGCCCGGGCGCAACCCGCGAACTGGCGAGCTGATTCCGATTGCTGCCCGGCGTGTGGTCACGTTCCACGCCAGCCAGAAGCTCAAGGTCCAGATTCAGGATGAAAGTCCGTCCGATCAGGTCACCGACATCGGTACACCCGATCACATCGCCGCGCCTTAGCTGGCGTGCCAAGGCCGGCCTGCCGCCCCGCGTTTCGGGGGGAAGGGGGTACGCCCACGCCATTGGTGCTGGCGGGCTGGGCGAACTTGCGCTAATCTAGCAAATTGCTCGCGCAAGATATTGATTTAAATGGAGAAAAGTCTCCCTGCCATCCCGGCCAAGCGGTACTTCACCATCGGTGAGGTCGGCGACCTATGCGGCGTCAAGCCTCATGTGCTGCGCTATTGGGAGCAGGAGTTCACGCAACTGCGCCCGATGAAGCGGCGCGGCAATCGGCGCTACTACCAGCACCACGAGGTGCTGATGATCCGCCGCATCCGAGAATTGCTGTACGACCAGGGTTTCACCATCAACGGTGCTCGCGTCAAGCTACAGGAAATGGCGCAGCACGAGCGCGACCGTCAGCGGGCCGGCGAGGTCATGCTGACCGGCGTGGACGATTTCGATACCCCCGAGTCAGAAGGGGTGCCCAGTGAATTCGGCGACTCCGCCCAGCTTGACGACGACGTCTGTCCCGAGCAGCTGCGCGCGGTGGAGCGCGAGCTGAAGGAAATTCGCGATTTACTGACCGTCTCGCAATGGCACGATGCGCGCACGCTATAATGCAAGGCTTGTCGGCGTGTAGCGCAGCCTGGTAGCGCACTTGCATGGGGTGCAAGGGGTCGCGAGTTCGAATCCCGCCACGCCGACCAAATTACAATTTCATAGAGTTTCAAGCCATCTCAAAAAGCCCGTATCTCCTAGAGAGCGGGCTTTTTTCTTGCCCCTTACCGTCTCACGCCGTAGCATCACATACCGACATTTCTGCCGGTATTGCCGCCGGTATCGGCATACCTGCAGGTTTCGATACCGGCAGCTGGGGGCGACGTGGTTCTGAAAGACACTTTTGTTCGGCAGGTCAAGCACACTGGCCAGAAGGGGATCGACAAACATTTCGATGGCGACGGCCTGTATCTCGCTGTGACGCCGGCAGGCGGTAGGCTGTGGCGCTTTGACTTTCGGTTTTGCGGTAAGGGGCAGACGCTCTCAATCGGCAGGTATCCCGATGTTTCTCTTGCTGATGCGCGCAGGAGGCTGAGCGAGGCCAGGCAGTTGCTGGCCCAGGGCGTGAATCCTTGCGCGGCCAAGCAGGCCGACCGTCAGGCCAAGATGGCCGCCGCAGCGAACACCGTGGAAGCAATGGCGAGAGACTGGCTGGACACGCGCAAGGATGGGTGGAGTCAGTCGCACTACATCCGCGAGTCGCGCAACGTGACCAAGGACCTGCTGCCGTATCTCGGGAGGCGCCCGATTGGCGAGGTAGAGCCCCCGGAACTACTGGCTGTAGTGCGGAGAGTGGAGGCGCGAGGTGCGCTGGACGTCGCCCACCGCGTGCTGATCACGGCGCGTGGGATCTGGCAGCATGCGATTGCTCACGGTTACGCCGCGCGGGATATCACTCAGGACATCAACAGGGCGCTCAGGCCTCGTACCAAATCAAACTACCCCGCGATCACCGATCCGGCAGGGCTGAGCGAGTTGCTGAGAGCGTGTGACGCCTATAAGGGTGGTCCTGTGGTGCGAGCGGCCTTGGCTATCGCGCCGATTCTGTTTCAACGCCCGGGCAACCTCCGCATGATGCGCTGGGCAGACCTCGACCTGGACGGCGGACTTTGGCTGATTCCGAGCGAGCACATGAAGCGCTCCCTGCAGAACAAGAAAGACGGTAGCGCTCATATCGTGCCCCTGCCTCGGCAGGTAGTGCACATCTTGCGCGAGCTGGAGCCCTTGACCGGGGCTCGCGAGTATGTGTTTCCAGGCTTCCGAGATCCACGGCGGCCCATGTCAGAGGCGGCTGTGACAGCCGCTCTGCACGGGCTAGGGTACCAAGGCCGGCACTCGTGGCACGGCTACCGGGCGACAGGACGGACGTTGCTGCGCGAAGTCTTCAAGGCCGACATCGACGTGGTCGAAGTCCAATTGGCGCATCGGAGGCAGATTCTTCACGGCGGAGCCTACGACCGAGCGCAGTTCGTGGATGAGCGCGTTGTGCTTTTGCAGCGTTGGGCAGACTACCTAGACCGGCTTCGCACCGGCGCGGAGGTGATTCCGATAAGCCGGACAGGGTAGGGCACTGCATGCTCATGCGTACTAGCCCTGAAACGGGCTAGGTCGGCGTACAGCGCATCCTACTAGGCGTCTTGGCTTCTGGATAGTTTTAAACGCGCCTGCTCAAGTGGGTCGGGCCCCTTGAGCCACTGCTCTCTCACGACACCACCGTCGTCTAAGGGCACCACTCGCTCAGTACCCTTCGGCATCGATACCCGAGGTTTTGGCTTGTCGCCAGGCGAAGACGCTAGCTCATAGGTTCCTTGCCTAACGCGCCGCACAACTTTCGTAATTCGAAGCACCCTCAATCTGTCATCCACCGTGGTGGCCGGCAACTTCACGTTCGCCAGCAAAGCTGACCGTGTGACAGGCCGCACCTCTCCATTTCGCAGGTAGTACAGGCGACGTATCGCCTCCAACACCATCAAAAGCGTTACCCCCTGAGGCAAGCGTTTTCGTGGCGTTTTTCGGGGTCGTTTCGGGATCAAATCTCAATAACAAATTATCTCAATTACCCCAGTATAGACTCATTCAATAGGAAATTGCCTATCTAAATCTCAAAAATCGCCCCCCTTTAGGGCTGCGAGATTTGGATGCCGCTTGAGACCATTGGCGCTGTTGCAACACACATTCATTTGGCGTGCGACGGGATGGCAGATCACCACCCCCGAACCAGCCGCAGACATGAGTAAAGACAGCGATGACCAGCGATCCACTCGGCGGGCAACCGTCCACCACAAAGATTGATTCGCACTGTGCCCCGGCGACCTCCGGGCAGCCATTCGCGTCATTTGATGCGCTTCCAGACTCCGGCTTGGTACGTCTGCGCCAATTGGTGCGTGACCCCAATCGTCCTGATGAGGTGCCGGTGATCCCGTGTAGCGCGGCTACTTGGTGGCGCTGGGTTGCTACCGGCGCTGCGCCAGCACCACTGAAACTGGGTCCAAAAACGACAGCTTGGCGGGTTGTCGACATCCGGGCATGGCTGCGTTCTCAGCATCTTGTAGGGGCGAACAAATGAGCCATGACGTTTCAACCAAGGACACCGTTTTTGCCGCCGTCAGGGAGCTGCGCGCCCTGGAGCAGATCGCTACACGCGAGAGGGTCCGGGACGTAACCAACCTGCGTCAGACCATCGTGGATGACCGCTTGCGGGAGCTGGCGGACGAGGGTGTGCTTCGCCGGCTGGCGCGCGGCGTGTACGAAGTGGTGGCCACTTTCCCGCCGGCGCGGATCATGAGCTGCACGGAACTGGACGACGGCCGCGTGAAGTTGGACATCGGCGACGACGTACTGACGCTAACACCTGCCGAGGCCCGGAAGTTGGCGCGCGGATTGACGGGATTTACGCGCGATTTGTTGGCTATCGAGGCGAACCGCCAAGTCTCAGATCTGATCGATCGGATCCACGCCGAAGTTATCGGGTTGGTCGCCAAGCGCACCGCTCGGGAAGGTGGGGCCGCGCCATGACGCCAAAAAGAAAGCCCGCCGCCGGTTGGTTCCCGGCGACAGGCGAGACCTTCGAATGCGACTTCAATGGCGGCGCCAGTTTGACAAACAACGCGGTCGCTACCAAACCCCAATGCGGGTCGGCTGGAGGTGCAGCATGACGCGCCGAGCCACCAGCCCCAAGGACACCGGCACCGCAGCGCAGGAGCAGCGGATTCTGGAGGCACTGCGCGCCGGACCGAAAACCACCGACAACCTGCGCGCCCTGGGCTGCTATCAAACCTCCGCCAGAATCTTCGGTCTGCGCGCCAGGGGCTTCGTGATCGAAACCGCGCTGTACGACGGCTGGGCCGCCGATGGCTACTCGCATCGCCGGCTGGCGCGATACGAGCTGGTGAGCGAGCCGGCGCCCACGGATCTGGCTGCAGCCGAGCAGGGGGGTGCGTGATGTTCCTCCGACTCGTCCACAGCGCCGCCGCTGCCAGCGATCAGGCCGCGCCATTCCGATCCCGCATCGCGGGTGCTTGTACCTGCGGTCCGGGCCGTCTGCCGAGCCGGCGACTCATGTGCCTTACGTGTGCCGGTGGAGATCGGTACGCCCGAGAAGTTGAAGTCCGCCAGGCTTTCGAGCGCAAGCGCGTTCAGGGGGGGTGGCCGTGAACATGGAAGTCATCCAGCACCAGTCCGACGACGCAAAGCGGTTTTCATCCTTGCGCGCTCACTTGGCCCTGCGTGGCCACCAGCTCCTGCAGGTAGATCGGCGTCCCAAGGCTGACACGTTCATCGTCACGGCCTGGGGGCACAGCCGCGAGTTTAAGAAGCTCGATCAGGTTGCAGCCTTCCTCGAAATAGTGGGAGGGCCGCGGCTATGAGCATTCGTGTTTCTGACCTCATTTGGCGCAACTACGGCGGCCCAGGTGGCAGCGAAATGGTGATCATGCTCGCGATGGCTGATTGGTGCGACGACCAAGGTCGCTGCTACCCGTCAATGGCAACGATCGCCCGCAAAGCACGAATCCAGGAGCGCCAAGCCAAGCGAATCGTGCACTCGTTGATCAACGGAGGTTGGGTACGGGTCACTGGGAACGCCAACGGCGGCGCGCCTGGGTCCACAAGACACTATCAGCTCGCGCTTGATCGGCTGCAGACGGGTGACATAGATGGCACCCCTACGGGTGTCGCGGATGACACGGGTGTCACCAGAGACACGGGTGTCATGGGAGGTATAGAGGGGTGTCATGGGAGGTCAAAAAGGGGTGTCGCCGGTGACACTCAATACGTCATAGAACCGTCACTACACGTCAAGAGAGGCGCGAACCGTGCTTCGCCCGGCTCGCCACCCTCGGTCCTGAAGTCCAAACCTAAAGACCGAGGGCAGACCTTTGCTGAGTACCTGAAGCGATGCCGCGAGGCTGGCGTGAAGCCCATCCCCGAGGCGCATCCGATTCGCTGCTACGCGGCCGACGTTGGGCTGGACGACGAGATGCTGGAAATTGCCTGGCTCACCTTCAAGGATCGTCACCTCACCGATCCTGGCAGGCGCAGCAAGCAGCAGAAGGACTGGCCGGCGACGTTCGCCAATTCCGTCAAGGCACGCTGGTACGCCCTCTGGGTTGTCGGGCAAGACGGCAAGCCCACATGGTCCAGCAACGGATTGCAGGCGCGCGCAGCTGTCGAGGCGCAGGCATCGCGCGACGCGGAGATGGCCAATGGGTGACATGAGCATTCCGCAGTTGGCGGTCCCGCCTCACTCCGTTGAGTCTGAATCCAGCGTGCTAGGCGGTTTGCTGCTCGACAACGGTGCGTGGGATCGCGTGGGCGATCTACTGGTCGACAGCGACTTCTACCGCTACGAACATCGGCTGGTATTCGGCGCCTGCGCCAAGCTCATCAACGAGAGCAAACCCGCGGATGTCGTCACCGTGCATGCGGAGCTTGAGGCTCAGGGCAAGGCCGACGAAGTGGGGGGCCTCGACTACCTCAACTCGCTGGCGCAGTACGTGCCCAGCTCCTGGAACATCCGCCGATACGCCGAGATCGTGCGTGAGCGCTCAGTGCTGCGTCAGATCGTCACCGCGTCTGATCAGGCGCGCCAGCTGGCATTCGGGCTGGACACGCCCGCGGCGCAAGCGATCGAGCAGGCGATGGCGCTGTTCAGCCGGATCGAGGTTCGCCACGGCACACGCGAACCCAAACGGGTGGACGCACTGGCCACGGCGTTCATCGATCGTCTGCAAGATCTCGCTGATGGCCGTGTCGCGCCGGGCATCAGCACCGGCATCCCGACTATCGATGATTGCCTGGGCGGCGGCTTCAAGCCCGGGCGGCAGATCGTCATCGCGGCGCGCCCGAGCGTGGGGAAATCTTCGCTCGCCTTACAGCTGGCCGCGACCGTCGCAACGAATGGCGCGCCGGCATTAGTTCTCAGCCAGGAAATGAGCGATGCCGAGCTGATGGACCGTCTGGTCGCTTACCTAGGCCGCGTTGACCTTGGCGCCGTCACCACCGGCCGACTTGACAACTATCAATGGCCGCGCGTCACCGAAGCCATTGAGCGCATGCGGAGTCTGCCGCTGCACATCCACGCCGAGTCAGCGCTGAGCCTGGCTGCAATTCGTTCCCTCGTCCGCCGGGCCGTGCGCCAACACGGTGTTCGGGTCATCGTGCTGGATTACCTTCAGCTCTGCGCGGCCAGCAACGAGCGCGGCGCCAGCAACCGGCACCACCAGATCGAGGAGCTGAGCAGGGGCCTCAAGGCACTGGCCATGGAGCAGGGCGTCACCATGATCGTGCTGTCGCAGCTCAATCGCCAGGTGGAGCAGCGCGCGACCAATCGGCCGGTGCTGGCCGATCTGAAGGAGAGTGGCAGCATCGAGGAGGACGCAGACGGCGTGATCCTGCTCAGCCGCGACGGCGCATCGGCGAGCGGTACGACGCTTATCCACGCGGAGATCGCCAAGTCGCGCGGCGGTCGGACGGGTTTCTCCCATCTTGCTTTCGAGGGCGCTGTTCAGCACTGGTCCGAGACAACCGAACGACCTGAAGCGCCGTACACGCCGGCTCGACGCCGGCACACCGAAGACATATGACAGGCCTGTCGCCCGCACGAATGCCGCTGCGGCTTTCTGTAGCTACGCAGGAGGCGTTTTTCTCGGCGCTTGGGGGGTTGGGTGGTAGCCCACACTAAAAACGGCGCTATGGGCTGATTTCGAGCTTTGGGCGAGTCGGAACTGCGTCATGACAATTTCATGGCGAAAGTACCCAAAGTCCTGGGCGAAGAACATGCCCTAAAGTTTAAGGACATGCTTTCTGTGACGGTTGGCAACGGTGCAACCCGCCAATCTCCGATCTACCGCTTCCCCAAGCGTGAAGCCTGCCTGATGGCAATGAGCTACAGCTACGAACTTCAAGCCAAGGTGTTCGACCGCATGACCATGCTGGAGGCTCAGGCCGAGGCGCTGGGGCGGTTCAACTTGCCAAAGACCTATTCCGAGGCGATGCGCCTGGCAGCCGACGAAATGGAAAAACGGGAAGAGCTTCAAGGCCAACTCGCCATTGCTGCACCGAAGGCTGAGATTTGCGACCGTATCGCCGACGCCGAAGGCAGCATCTCGATTCGCGAGGCGGCCAACACACTCCGGGTGCCAGAGCGCAAATTCGTGATGTGGCTTCAGCAGAACGACTGGGTGTACCGACGATCTGGGCACAAGTCGCTGCTGGGCTACGCGGAGAAGGTCAAAGCTGGGCACATCTTCCTGAAGCAAACACCCATCAGGGATGTTCACACTGGCGAAGAGCGCCTGAGCGAGCAAGTCCGTATTACGCCACTGGGCCTGACGGTCTTGGCAAAGAGACGGGCGACGGCCCTGGTGGTAGCAGCATGAGTGCGCTTGTTCTGGCCACCTACAACGGTCAGGAAGTCACCTTCACAGACGATGGCTGGTTCAATGCAACCGAGGCTGCGGCCAAATTCGGAAAACGACCGGTGGATTGGCTCAAGCTTCCGGAGACGAAGCGATACATCGCAGCTTTGGCGGATAGGACCAAAGTGAAAGAATCTCACTTTGCCCGTGCTCGCCGAGGCGGACGGCGCGGAGAGCCTGGGCCGTTTGCTCCTCTCAAATACCGGGAAAACTGGTATTTGGAAAAGGACCAGGCGCGGCAACGCGGGCGGCACATGGTTACACCCGAAGCTTGGAATCCGTTTTGCCCAGCAGCTCCAGAAAACTCCAGTTTCGAGAACGGTCGCAGAAGGCCGGGCGGCGGCTCAGGAGCGAATGGGTGTTTCCGTCGACCGCGTGGTGCAGGCGCGATAGGCAATTGTCCAACGCCAACGCCAATGCCACGGACAAGCGGCTGTCCGCAGGCACGCGGACCGCACCTGGTGGTGGAGCAGTCGACCAGAGCCCTGGCGCCGCGCCAACCGCCGCTGGGTTCTTCCCTCAATACCAGACAGAGGGTTCAGGTTGGCGCACATCGAGCGTGCTGTGCGGCACGGGTGAGGATGTCGCCGACCGGCGGCGGCAAGGGCAGTACGCGCGCGGATGTGGGATGTGGCGCAAGCGTTGCAAAAGGCTGGCGCGCTTAGTGGCAAGCAGCGGGTATTCGGGCTGGGGGACAGGTCTGCCGAGGTGGTGTACTCAACCATCGCGACGAAGCCGGCCCAGGGTATGCCGGTGCAGCGCGCGCAGGAGATTGCGGATCGCGTCACGCGCGATCTGGGGGTAGGTTCGATAGCCGGGTTGCATGTGGTCCGGGAGCCTGCTGAGGCTGGTTTTCGGGTTCCGGCTACCGTAGTTCCACAAGGTGCCACTCGCGACGGGCAGGCCTACATCTTTGGCGACGGCCTGCATGACGACACGGACGCATTCAAGGTCGTCGTCCACGAGTTGTTTCATCTCGGCCTCAGCAAATCGGTGGAGCAGGAAGCATACACCCGCACGATGCTGAGCTTCCTGACCGATCCGCTGGTGCGCCAGTATGCGCAGCGCTGGAAGGCGTCGGGCGATGGCCAGGCCAGGAAGGGCTCGATGCCGGTGAACAACTGGCAGGCGCTGGCGGTGGAGGAGGCGCTGGCGGACATCGCCGAGCAGATGCATGCCGAGGGCGGCGGCGCCGGTACCAAGTTCCAGTCCTGGGCGGCCCGCATGCTGAGCCGGTTCGCCAATCTGGCGCAACGCATGGGTCTGCCGGGGGTGGCCGAGAAGTTGCGCGCGATGACGCGCACCGAGGCCGAGCGCTTCATCCAGGACATGCTGATGCGCTCGGGCAGCGCCGACCCGGTGCGGTTGCGGGATACGCGGTTCAGCAGCAGCCCATCCACCAAGGCCACCTACGAGTCGCGCATCGATGCGCTGTTCGCGGGCGAAAAAGCCAAGACCGGCACCAAGGTGCTGGACCGCTCGGACGTGATGGGGCTGCTGGGCTACCCGGATGTGCCGCTGATCCTGAACGAATCGCATCTGCGTGACGGCATGACGAGCCACCCCGAGATGACGGCCAAGGCCTGGAAGCGTGTGCCGGAGTGGATCGACAACCCGGCGGCGGCGTACACCGATCCACGTAACCCTGGGCGCCTGACATTGGTGGCTCCGCAAACGCTGGCCGGTTACCCGGTGATCATGGCAATCGAGCCCAACCCAGGGTCTCAGCAACGAGGGAAGGGCGGGGAGGTTCCCGCTGAAAGCCTGTTGGTGACTGTCTACGCCAAGACGACAGGCGGGCTGCCGGCCGCAGGGCTGTTGAATTCCGCCGGCCGCCTGAAGTACGTTGACACGAAAAACGCCCCCGAGATTTGGCAGAGCGCTGGAGGCCAATTCCCCAGGCAGTCTGCCCTATCTCAGGGGCGCCACAAGATTTTAACCGAAAAGCACCTTGCCGGGTGGCGGTGTGCCAACGACCCGGCATTCAGTCGTGGGGGCGATGGCACTCCAATCTACGTCAGAAACAAAGAAGCCCTCGAACAAGCGAGGGCTTCGGCTGAGGCGGCTCCGGGCCTAATTCCCTTGCACCGTGACTCCAACAGCCCAGCCAGGGTACTCACCCGGGCGGATGTGGTCAAGAGCCTGGGCGCACGGCGGCGCGCGGATAGCCCGGCATTCTTTCGCGCCGAGAACGACGGCACCGAGATGCTGATCTCGCTGAAGGGAGGCAAAAACAACGTCTCCTTCACATTCCGGACAGTCTGCGGCACAATGGCTTCGGCGCTGAAAGGCGCTGGTGCTAGTCACACCATTTCCGAAGCGGTTGCCACCCCCACCGACGAGCGGGGTTTTGTCATGCCCAAATTCCGCGTACACGCATCTTGTGTGTGCCTTCACGATTTCGGGCGTGGGAGCGCCCATCCGCAAGGACGGCGGCACGGCTTCGGACGTGTGACTACACCCACGCCCACCCGAGGCGCTAGTCACGCCCAAGGTGGTTTCTTCTGTTCCCGTAGGAGCCGAAACCATGCAACCCAATTCTCGACGTGTGCAAATCGCTATTCAATCAATAGCAGATCGATCTACTTCCGCCATTCCAGTGGCCAACCCCGTCAGCCTGGACGATTGCCGTGTGCAGAACTGGCAACCCGGAATCATGGCTCTCATGAACCCGGACGCCAGCCAACATACCCAACTGGCTTGGCTGCACGGGCAGGTCGGGGAAATCAACGATTTGCTGTGGGGCTACATCTGCGCTCCGGAGGAAGGCCGGATGATGGAGATGGCGGATGCGCTGTGCTGCCACATCGAAATGAAGACAACCGTGATGGTGCGGCTACTTGAACGGCTGTGCGAGCAGACTGCCGATGCACAGAAGGGGCGGCCATGAACACGCACCACGGCCACACCCAAGCGCAGGTACCCAATGTGCACGAACTGGCGCGCGACGACGCCCGATGCGGGTATTCGCAGGACACGGCGCGCGCGGCGCGCATGGTGCGCGTTATCAAAGCTTGCGCGACGGTACTTTTCGCCGAGCGTGAAGAATCTCTAGAGCTGGGCGCCTATCTCCGGAGCGGCCTGATCGAGGCTATCGATGAGCTGACGCATGAGGTCGGGTGTGAGTTGGACGCCCTGAGCGAGGCCATCATTGCCGGAAAGAAACTCTGGTAGTGATGTTCAGGCCCGCCCGCAACGGTCAGATGCTCCTATGCAACTGAGACGCCCCAAATCCGCCCGCCAGCCCGCCCAAAGCGGGCTTTTTTACGTCTTGGCCGCCTTCAGCGACCTTATAAAACTTGACACTTGAGAGCAGCACAAGTCGATTCCGTATCGACTTTCGGCGCCTCGTGTGAGATGCCCGGCGGGGTGCCGGAACGGCGGCACTAGGTGATGCTTCGGCACAGAGAACCCCCTTTAGGGCTTGGACTTCAGGCGCCACAAACGGACTATTGCGGTCATGAAGCCCGAATTTCTGCAACCCGCCGCCGTGGCTGCCGAATGCGGCGTGAGCCGGCGCACGGTTCACCGCCGCATGCGCGATGACCCGGATTTCCCGAAGCCAATTCGACTGACCGCGCGAATGCTGCTGTTCAAGCGCTCCGAGCTGGACGCTTATTTCGAACTGAAGCGCCAAACCCAACCCACTGGAGAACAATCCGATGTTCGAATTCGAAAAGAAACTATCAACCATTGAGCAGCAGCACCGCGCCGACGAGGAGCGCCGTCGGCTGGGCGGTGCGGTCCGTGCGTTTCCGCCGAGCAGGCCGGCACCGACACCGGAGCAACTGACCGAGGCCGCACGCCAGCAGAAAGCGCGCGAATTGCCGGAAGCGATGTTTGCCGGCGACGAGCAATTGCAGCGCCTTCGCGCCGAGTACGAGACGCGGCGGGCGATTCGCGCCAATCTGCGGGGCAACCTGAAATTCCTGGAGAGCGCCCAGCAAGCGCAGACGACCAGGGTTCGGCAGGCTGAGCTGGCGGTGCCGTGGCTGGTCTTGGCCGACGTTCACCATGGCGACGGCGAATTCAGCGCTACCCGCCAGGCGCTGGCCGCTCTCGGGTCGGACAAAGTCCTGCTGCAGGCCATCAAGGACGCAATGCCACTGGTGAGTCAACGGCCCGACGCGGCTTGGCGGATCGACAACGCCGTGAATGAAGCGCGCGCGGCCTTCGACACCCGCCTGATGGAACTGCGACTGGCCCACGTTGACGGCCAAAACGATCAAGGAGAACGGACATGAAGGCACGCGGATTTGACCCAACTTGGCGCCGGCCCAGTGGCAGCCGGGCGCGAGGTTTCGCCGCTGGCGGCATGGTGCGCGGGCCTGGCACCGGCACCTCGGACGACGTTCGGGCCACAGTGCCCGAGGGCAGCTACATCATGCCCGCCGATTCCACCGCCGCGCTGGGCTCCGAGGCGCTGGCCGAGTTGGGTCAGGCACGGGGCTTCCCGCTGGCACAACGCAACCCCGCACCCTCGGCGCCCTCCGCACGCGGATTTCATCCGGGCGCCAAGGCCGTACCGGTGAATCTGAGCAATGGCGAGTACCAGATGCCGCCCGAGCAAGTGCATGCCGTCGGTGTGCAGGCCCTCAATCAGATCAAGGGCGCCACGCACACGCCGTTCACCCGAGGATTCCCAGTCAGAAGCAAGCCCGCACAGCAGCCCGATGACCAACGACTGTTCTTTGCCGACGGCGGCGTGGTCGACGACGAGTTGCGTGCGGATCCAGAGGCCGTCGCTGCCAGCGCCCCGCCGCAGGTTGCCCAGGGCGTGTACCAGCACGGCCGAGGGCAGTACAGCGACAGTCCAACCGGAATGGGGTTCTCGCCTGGCTTCACCGGCCAGCCGAGCGCGCAGGCCATGTCCATGATGGATGCCGTGGCGGGGCGTAGCATGCCGGGGTCGCCGGCGGCGCGCGGTTTCTCGCCGGATTCGTCGGCGAGCACCCCGCCATCGGCAAGTGGTGCGCCGGGCACGCGTGGCTTCCAGCCCGCAGCTCAGCCCCAAGCGCCCAGCGCTGGCGCCCCATCGGCGCGCGGATTTCCGCCTGCCGTCCAGGCGCAGAACAACGGCATCGACTCCGGCGCGGCATCCGCGCAGCGCGTGGCCGACATCTACAAGAGCATGGCGCAGCAGCAAACGCCCCAGATGCAGGCCCCCCAGGTGCTGCACAGCGGCAACGACTGGCAGGCCCGCAACGACCTGCGCAGCGCCAGCATCAGCGCCGGCAGCATGACCAATCAGCCAGGGTACGGCGGGGTCGTGACCCGGCGCGGGGTGGTCGGCGGCGCGCCGGCTGACAACGAAGCGCGGCGAACGCACGCCAATTTGCTGACCGCAGACCAGGCTGCGCGAGGAGCCCAGTCTGGCATGCACCAGGAGGCCATGCGCCAGAACGGCGGGCTGCAGCGCGAAGCCTTGCAGCAGCAGGGCGCGAATCAGCGTGGCATGTGGCAGGCCATCCAGGATCAGCAGCGCCTTGGCCTTGACCAGCAGCGGCTGGGCGTGGAGCAGCGCCGGGCAGATAGCTCAATCGCGGCGCAGGACGTTGAGATGCGCGGCGCGCAGCGTCAACAACAACTTCTGGACCGGTTCATCGATCCGCGATCCACTCCGGAGCAGCGCGCGGTTTCCGAGCAGGCACTGAGGTTGTTCAAGGGCGGTGGATCACGCGCCGGTCAACCTACCCAGCTACCGACCTCTGCCCTCAAGTTGCAGTTGGAGGAGCTGGACGCGCTGGGCATTTCCTCGGGGATTGATGCGGACCTGGGCGCCATCAACGAGCAGTTGAGCAGCGGCCGATTGAACCTGGGGCCCCTCCGCAATCTGTGGAATCGTGGCCGCAACGCCTTTGGCTCCAGCACCGAAGAAAGCCGGAACCTGGCGACGTTCGACGCCACGCTGGAAAAACTGCGTAACGACTCGCTACGACTGAACAAGGGTGTTCAGACAGAGGGAGACGCCCAGCGCGCCTGGAACGAGGTTCTGAAAAGCACCAGTGACCCCGCCCTGGTGCGTCAGCGTCTGGGGGAGGTGCAGCGCATCAACCAGCGAGCAGCCGGCCTGCGCGGGGCAAATGTCAGTCAGTTGCGTCAGAACTTCGGAGCGGAGCCGTTGGATACCGCGCAATACCGCAACGTGGCATCGGCAATTGGCGAGCAGTCACCCAGCTACGCGCCGGCGCGGTCGCAAGCGGAGTGGTCACAACTGCCGTCGGGCACGCTCTACACCGCCCCGGATGGCAGCTTGCGGAGAAAGAAATGAGTTGGTTCCAAGACGATGAGGTGGTGCAGGCTGCGCCACCGGCCAGCGGTCCTCCACCGACGGCACGGGCCAGCAGTTCCAATGCGGGTGGTTGGTGGGATGCCGATGAAGTGGTCAGCGCGGCGCCACCGGCGCAGAAGGAAGTCCGATCAGCTATTGAAAATAGAGCGTCAAAGAGCCGAATCGCAAGCTCAGACGAAGGGAATCATCAGCAAATCGGCGACGGTGGAAATCTCATAAAACCTGATACCTCACCCGAGCGCGGCGTATTCAATGGGCTGTCTCGGCAGGTCGGTCTGACCGCCCGCCACGGTCTGGAAGGGCTCGGGCAGGCCGCCGAGATCGTCACCGAACCGGTGCGCCGACTGGTGACCGATCCCGTTGTTCGCGCGCTGGGTGCGCAGTCGCAGAGCATGCCCGCCGGCAAACTGGCCGAACGGTTCGCTGACACTCTGGGTTTGCCGACGCCGGAGAGCGCCCAAGAGCGCGTTGTCGGGGATGCTGCGCGTTTCATGGCCGGTGGGGCTGGTATCGCTGGCGCATCAGGCAGGGTGGCGCGGGCTGTGGCACCGGTTGCCCAGCAGACATTGGGCCAGGTGGTGCCACAAGCCAGCAAGGGCACATTGCAGGCGGCGGCCGAAACTATGGCCCTAAATCCGGGCGCCCAGATCAGCGGCGCGGCCAGCGCAGGCGCTGCATCGGGCTTGGCGCGTGAAGCGGAGGGCGACAGTCTGGCGCAGGGCGCAGCCGGCTTGGCCGGGGGGCTGGTCGGTGGCTTGGCCGGGGGCATGCTGACGCGTGGCCAGAACGTTACGGGCGCAGCTCGACAGGTAGATGATCAGCTTGAACAAAGCCTGGGCCGTGCTGGCGTGGATTGGCAGAAATTGCCCGACGCCGTTCGCAATAGCCTTCGCGCCGAAGCCGAACAGGCCATGAAGGGGCGCACCTTGCTGGACGGTGATGCACTGGCCCGGCTGGCTGAATTTCGCCGTGTGGGTGCCACACCGACCCGTGGCACGCTGTCGCTTGACCCGGCGCAGATCACGCGGGAACAGAATCTGGCCCGCATGGGGGCCAATTCGAGTGACACCGGCTTGCATGGTCTGGCCAAGATTCAGAACGAGAACAACAGGGCGTTGATCGACGGACTGAACCGGCTTGGGGCCGATGCTCCGGATGATGCTCACACCACCGGCGAGCGGATGATGGCTGCCCTGCAGCGTGGCCTGGATGTCGAGAAGGCGAATGTCGACACCCTGTACAGCCAGGCCCGTGATAGCGCCGGCCGAAGCATGCCCATGGATGGCCACGCCTTCACCACGCAGGCCAGTCGCCTATTGGACGACGCCCTGCTCGGTGGTGCGTTGCCGCCGTCGGTGGAGCAACATCTGAACCGCATCGCCAAGGGCGAAGTGCCGTTCACCGTGGACTACGCCGAACAGCTCAAGACGGCTATGGGCAAGCTGCAGCGCGCCTCCAACGACGGTCAGACGCGCATGGCGCTGGGGGTGGTTCGCCAAGCGCTGGATGACACACCGCTGGTGGGCAGCATTGGCCCCGAAGCCGGTAAGCAAGCCGTTTCAGCGTTCAACCGGGCGCGGCTAGCGAACCGTTCGATGATGAAGCGAATCGAACGGGTGCCGGGGCTGTCTGCGGTCTATGAGGGCAAAGCCACCCCCGATGATTTCGTGCAGAAGTACGTGATCAACCGTGGCGCCAAGGCGGCCGACACACAGCGGTTGGCCGACGAGCTGCGCCGCATCGATCCGGATGCCTTGGAGACTGTGCGCGGCAGCATCGCTCAGCACTTGAAGACGGCGGCCATCGGCGCAGCAGCAGATGAAACCGGCCGATTCAGCGCCAGTGGCTACAACCGTGCTTTGATGGCTCTTGGGCCGCGCAAGCTGGCGCAGTTTTTTGACGCGGAGGAGATCGCCCAACTGAAGGCCGTCGGCAAGGTGGCACAGTACACCACGGCCCAGCCGGCGGGATCTGCGGTGAACAATTCCAACTCGGGCAATGTGCTGATGGGCCGGGGTCTGGATTTGCTGGATCGCCTGTCGGCGCGCGTGCCACTACTCGGTCTGGGCCCCACGGTGTCGGGGGCTGCGCGTGGGGTGCAACAGCGCCAGGCGCAGCAGATCGGTCAGGCGTTGGTACGTCAACCGGTCCCGCTGCCTCGGCAATTGCCCGGCATGACGTTCGGCGCGCTGATGACCACCTCGACTGCGGACGGGCATTGAGTCGCGTTGTCTGTCATGGAAAGCCATGATTTGCGAAGGCTCTGCGGCCGGCGCGCCTGGTGGCTTCGGCTCTGAGTAGCGAGAACAGTACGCGCGCCCGCGCGCGCGATCACGAAGAGCCGTAACCGAAGCGCAAAAAAAAGCAACGCCGACACGGAGTTTCCGCGAGCATAAGCACCGCTTGGGCGATGGCGAAGATCATTTCGCCATAGGCGCCGAAGAATTTCGTGGTCGCCTCAATCCTTCGCATTCGAAGTTCGCCAACGAAGATGTCATCCTCTTGGCCGAGCAAGGCTATCTCATGCTGGCGAAGTTGGTCACCAACGATCTTGTGTTGCAGCTTTACGACGATAGATGTGACTCGTTCTTGCTGTCGGTATTTTTGCCGGTATTTTTATAATTCATGAATATTTTATTGTTTGTTGACAATAAGTTATGTGCCTAATTTGCATCCCGCCACGCCATTTAAATCAAGGACTTAGCTTCGCAAGGGGCTAAGTCCTTTTTCTTTTTCACGAAAATAGCCCAACACTTTGGTTTGGTAGGGTAGCAAGTGTTCTGGTCAACTGCATCGATAGCTCTATGACTTCATCTCACTCCAAGCCGTTCGTCTTCGTGCTCATGCCTTTTAACGATGCATTCACGGACATCTACAAGTTGGGCATCAAGAAGACAGCGGAAGAAGCGGGGTTGCGTGCGGAGCGCGTTGACGAGCAGCTTTACTCGGAGTCGATGCTAGAGCGCATCTACAGGCAGATTGATGCCGCTGACATCATTGTGGCAGACATGACCGGCCAGAATCCCAACGTGTTCTATGAGGTCGGCTATGCGCACGCGAAGGGGAAGCTGTGCATCTTGCTGACCCAGAACACAGCAGACATCCCTTTCGATCTAAAGCAGCATCGCCACATCGTTTACGGCGGGCAGATCGTGAAGCTACAGAGCGAGTTGGCAACTAACCTGCAATGGGCTGTGGAGCAGGTCAAGTCGGCCAAGACAAGTGGCCTGAACGTGAAGTTTCAGGTCAAGAACGAGGAGTTGGAGCGTGACAAGTTTCAAGCCACGGTCTCCCTACGGCTGCTGATAGACATCGAGAACACGCGTGATGTCAGTTTCGGTGAGATTGAGTCAGTGACGCTCTATCACGGCACACGTTGGGAGTTCTCGCAGAATGGACAGGTCTGTCCGAAAACGAAGTCCGACAACCCACTATTCGCGGAGCGGCATCAGTTGAGCCCGACTGTGCGGAGGATTGGGCCGAAGGGATGGACGCAAGTGATCGTGTCGGGAAGAAAGCGGGTTCATGACTTTGGTGACACCGGAGAGCCCAAGGACGAATACAAGCTTGCTGGGCGTGTCATGGCTCGCATTGCCACGGCAACCGGGCACTTTGATTTTGAGAACTACCTTGATGTCGAGGTAGTGGATATCCCGTTCTAACGACTCACGAGGTCATTCATGGGGCGCTTCGTATAAGCGATGATCTGAAGTGTCCGGGACATCAAACCGCCGTGTGCTGGGTGTGTGCGGTCGGTGATGTCGAAAATGTCCTTGCCCATGGGTAGGGTGTCGGTCTTCTTCTCCAAGCCCCAGCGGATAGCGTGAAACTCGCCACGGGTCAGGGGGATGTCGGGCAAGTGGTGAACGAGGTCGGGTCGCTTCGCGTGTGCCTTGCACGCAATTCTCCATAGCGCTTGCTCCGACAACCCGGTTAGGTCTGCGGGTGCGATGCCTGCGGCCTTGGTGATGATGAAGGTCAACGCGGCGACTACGCCGACTGTGAAGCCGTTGCATTGCTGGCCTTCCAGGCGAAGGAGCCTGTCCGGAATTTTGTGTGCGAGGCATAGCATGACGATCAGGAGCATGTATGCCAATCAGCAAGACGAAGATGAAGAACGCGGCGATCGCGGCCAA
>Ga0209572_1001047_pt1 | contig 24655 bp, 20 predicted proteins | sample EBPBio232012_DNA_FD_185867 | JGI IMG/M metagenome (GOLD analysis project Ga0209572, IMG submission 185867) | Wastewater treatment Type I Accumulibacter community from EBPR Bioreactor in Madison, WI, USA - Reactor 1_1/23/2012_ DNA (SPAdes)... | ecosystem: Engineered > Bioreactor > EBPR >...
CTCTCATGTCTCAAAAAGTAGAAACCATTGGCGCATCATTGTGCAGATGAAGGGGCAATTTGCCAGCATCATGCCCTATATGGTCTCTTATGACCACGTTGGCATCACGGCCTCGCATATTACCGACCCTTCAGGCTCCATGGAAATGCTGAATTTCAACACCCATTTTTTCAAACGTTATAGAGAGCGCATGAATCTGGATATTGAAAAACCGGAAGAGGTAGTAAAATATTTTTTCAAAAGAAACACACGCATCGTTACAGGGTACTACCCTATGCCCGATGGTACAAATCAGCTTTTCTGTCCTATTAATGGAGGGGTTGGTCTTGGTTATTACCATGAAGAATTGGGAGTTCTGCAATTCAAAACCTTTGTGGACGATAGCTTGTTGCGCGAAAATCAAAAGAGAGATTTGGCCAGGATATGGAGGGGAGCAATGAGTGAGTCCGACAAGAAAGCGGTAGAGGACATGCAGCGTATATATGCCAATGCATGGTGGTGGGACTATGCGGCTTAGGGAATGATGAGTTATGAGTTATGGATTATGAATGGGTGATTGCCTTGGGCAACATCAACAAAAAAGGAATTGACTGTTCATAGTCTAGTTTCTCATAGAACATTCCCACTCGTGCAAGATTGTGATAGTACGACTCTAAGTTCTTATAGTAATAATGCTCGCTACCTATGTACCAAGCCTTTTCGCCAAGCATGGTAGCAAGAAACCACTTCTCAAGCAAACGAGCCGCTCTGCCATTGCCATCATTGAACGGATGGATTTTCACAAACACCAAATGAATGAGTGCAGCGTAATAGAACACTTGTTGAACGTTTAGTTTCTGTTGGATTAAGCCATCCAGTTCCGACCAAAAGCTTTCAAGCTCTTGTTTTACTATGGAGGCCAAAGCTGCTTCATACTGAACTTGCTGAGTATGCTGTTCCATAATCAGCATATTTCCCGTTCTTACAACACCGCGCAACTTTTCAGGTAACAAGTGTTTTGTTGCGATGCTGTGTACTTTAAGAAAATTCTCAAGGCTCAATTTATTATCTCTCGCAAATTCATAAGCTTCATACAAATCGTTGGGCTTCTCTGTGAGGTTAGGAAGGTATTCTACCTCCTGTAATTTATGTTTGAGATAGCTATCTATTTCCAGCGTTTCGCCTTCAATTCTGGAAGAAGACATCACCGACACAGCAGTATAAAAGCGAAAGCTTTCCGCATTCCATTCTCTTTGCTTCACCTGTTCCAATGCTTCATCAATATCTCCTTCAAGCATGGAGGTGTAAGCATTGAAATATGTATCGGTGAGTTTTATCATCGCATGTTGTATTATTTAATCAACTTCATCTCCTCCAACAAATACCCAGCACCTGCATAGATATCAATCACCCAAAGCACATAGCGCGCATCTACCATAATGTTGCGGCAGATGTCGGGGTTGTACATAATATCGCTCATGGTGCTTTCCCAACTGCGGTCGAAGTTGATACCCGTCAAGTAACCATTTGCATCAAGAGCAGGGGAGCCGCTGTTGCCGCCCGTGGTATGGTTGCTACCTGTATAGCACATGCGCAACTCGCCATTCACGGCATAAGGACCGAAGTCTTTCTTTTTATACAACTCAATCAATCGCGGATTCAATTCAAAGTCCACATGGCCCGTTGCGTTCTTCTGCAAGGCACCTTCGCTGGTGGTGTAGTATTTATAAATCTCGCCATCGCGCGGTTCGCTGCCTTGCACTTTTCCATAAGTGATGCGCAAGGTGGAGTTGGCATCGGCCCATTCCGTCTTCTTGCTCATCAGCGATTGCGCTTCGGTGTATTGCTGCATGTAGTAATCTATCTGGGTAGAAAGTGTGCGGTAAGAAGGTGCAATCTTGTTGTTGTATTGGTTCACCATCTCTACTGCATTGCGGTAGTAATAGTCCTTCTTGATTTTATCTGCACCTTTCTTTCCAAATGAATCAAGCAGTTTGAAAAGCGCAGTAGAATCCTGGAAGATAGACTTGCGCGATTGTATCGCTTTCAAATCTTTCGCATTCGTAACAGGATAAGCCTTCATTTCAGCATTGCCTTTAAAGGCTGTGTTCTGGTGGTTGATATAATCTTGCGTGATCGCATTGTAAATCTCCATTTCTGTGCCAAGGTCAAAGTCTTTATAAAATGCGCGTGCCGATGCTTTCACCTTTTTGATATAAGCATCAAGCTCGCCTTTCTCTTTCAGCTCAGCATGTTTCTCTACGAGCTCATTGAAGTCATAAGCAAAGCTGAACAACTCAGGTCCGTAATAGAAATACTCTACGAACGCATCCCTGCCAAAAGCATAAGGAACAAACTCATCGTATTGGTTTTGTATCTTGGGCAATACAAGTGCGTAGGTTTCAAATTCCTTTTCACCTGCACGTTTCTGAAACTCTGCTTCTTGTTTTTTCTTTTGTTCCAAAGCATTGAAGTTGGTAAGACCAATGTTCTGTCCTTTCCATTTCTTCCAAGCATTAGCGATACCACTTTGTTTAGAAGCATACTTGATGCGCACTTCATCGCTTGCCGCCATGCGTTGGCGCAAAACTTCCAAAGTTTTCTCGCGCATATCTATTCTCATAGGATTGCTTTTGTTCATCGTGTAATCCACCGCATAACTGGTAAGCAAGTGTTCTGTTTTACCGGGGAAGCCATAAACCATGCTATAGTCACCTTCCTTAGCGCCATTCAAGTTGATAGGTAAAAAGTGTGCAGGTTTGAAAGGCACGTTGTCTGCGCTGTATTCCGCAGGCTCGTTGTCTTTGTTGGCATAAATGCGGAACACACTGAAGTCACCTGTGTGGCGCGGCCAAACCCAGTTGTCGGTATCACCACCAAACTTACCAATTACACTTGGTGGAGCACCCACAAGGCGCACGTCTTTGTATTCTTTGGTCACAATAACGAAGTATTGATTGCCGTAGTTGAATGCTTTCAGTTGCAAACCAAGGCCCGGGTTGTTCTTCTTGTATTCCTCTTCTATAGGACCGCGATTCGTTTTTAGAATGCCGTCAATCTCTGTTTGTGACATTCCTTGTTTGATTCCCTTGCGCATTCTCTCTGTCACATCATCCATGCGCACAATGAAGATGACAGACAAGCCTTTGCATACCAACTCTTGTTGCTTGTTCATCGCCCAAAAGCCATGTGTGAGGTAATCGTTTTGCAAGGACGAGTGTTGTTGTATCTGGTCATAACCACAGTGGTGATTGGTAAAAAGCAACCCCTCTTTGCTCACAATTTCCGCTGTGCATCCACCACCAAAAAGAACGATGGCATCTTTCAAACTCGATTTGTTGACAGAGTATAAATCCTCTTTGGAAAGTTTGAGACCGTTGGCCTTCATATCATCGTGCACAGCGCCCAGCAAGGAAGGAATCCACATGCCTTCCGTAGCACGACCAAGCAACGCGATAAACACAAACACAAAAACACTAATTGACTTGTTAAGCATAATATCTTCTAAAAATGATGAAGGGCGAAAATAAGAAGGAGTTGAAAGTGAAGAAGCCCGTCAGTGATGACAGGCTTCTATTGTGTTCGGCTGGTTTATATGTTAAGACCTCGAACGAATCATTTTTAGTTAAACTCCTCTGTTGTCTGTTCGTAAATGAATTACTGCTTAATTAGTTTTCGAGTGAATTCGTGTTCCCCAGCCTTCGCTCGGAACAGGTAGATACTCGCTGCCAGTTCCGAAATGTCTATGGTTTGTTTGACTCTGTTAGAGCTTGTATTCAACTTGTTGGAAGCGATTACTGTCTTACCGGTCATGTCAGTTACTTCATAAAGAATTTCTGTTGCTTTCGGTAAGTCCAATTCTAACACAATCACATCATGCGCAGGAATAGGGAAGAGGTTGAGTTGTGTTGTTATGTCATTTTCATCCACTCCTACCTCATAAGAGATGGTCACATCTGCTAATCCTGTATCTTCTTCACGATTACCGCAGAAGTCGGTAGCTACAGTATAGAATGCATAGGTGTTTCCTGTTTCCATTTGGAACAAGGCACTGTCAACGTTTGTGCGAGTGATATGCTGAAATGAACCGCTGTTGATAGATATATAGACATCCAAATAATCAACACCGCTCTCTCCGTCTTGTTTGTCAAAATGCAAGGTCAACATAGGGTCGCCTGCTAAAGGTTCTAAAGGAAGGATTGTGCTTGAAGGATTGTCGGCATCCACTAGGTTCTGATGTAGGTTGGTGATGATTCCTTCATTACTGTCAAAGATGATTTCAGCAACCGCACCTATCTCAGTAAGACTTGGCAAGTTCTCTTTTTGACGAATGCTATATGTAAGGAAAGCTTGACCTTCAGGAGCATCAATATTTGGAGGAAGAAATCCTCCATCCGGATCGCTTACCAATTCACGTGTCGCAAAATCGAGACTTTGGAAGAGTACACGAGCCAAGCCTGAGTTATCAGGTGCAAATCCGGTGATACGAACAATGCAAGGATGAAGATTTTCGATGCTCAGCTCTGCCGTGAACGATTCACGATACGGAGCCAAAGTATAGAGCGCTTCGGAGAAACCAAATGTTTCAAATCGGAAAGTGGATAGATCGAATACAGCCGTATCAAGCGGAAGAAGAATTTCGGCAACTGCTGCATTGGCTTCTGCAGTGTCAGCATTTTCAAATGTGACCATGTAGTCCATTCTCAAATTGTCGTTGATGTATTCGTCAATGGTAAAGCCTTCGGGGCCGTATATCATGTTAGGGTCCATGCTAGTCACAAAGTGACATACCTCTTCATCTTCTTCATCGCCTAAATTGTCATCAATCGGTGAAATGGATTCACATATTCCCAAGGCACAAAGTTCTTCCGGGGTAAATTCCATGGGTTCTTCTTCTGTATCTTCCGGTGAGTCTTCGTCTTGGTCGTTTCCTAAATCTTCGTTCAATGCATCGCGCAGTTCTTCTTCGGTAAACTCCCAAATTTCCTCCGCAGGTTCTTCCTCGCCTGTTTGAGGATCTTCTAAAACAAATGCCTCCAATTCTTCTTCGGTAAACTCCCATACCTCTTCTTCATTTGGAATCACAAAAGGGTCAAAGAGATAATGCATTACTTGGGTAGAGGCGGGAATAGGAGCGGTGCCTCCCGGATTCACAGGGGCACCTTGCTGACCACACCCTGCGCAGCCTACAGGCAGCGATGTATAAAGTATTGGACCGGAAGTCTGGAAGGTTGCGTTTACAGGTGCGGGTGTTGGACTATTAAAACCGAGACCTGTCAACACACCATTAATCAGATTGCTTACTAAGGTTGTAATTGCTGTATTACTAAAAAGAGAAGCAACGGGAGTGTTGGTACTTCTGCTAACGAAGGACGTCAGAATGGAAGGTGAAAAGTTGGTTATTCCATTTATAACCTGTTGTTTTTCTTGTTCCGTAAAAATGGACTTCCCAAGAGCGCTGTGCACATTCAAGTTTGTGGCAGAAGAGGTTTTTACATCATAGACCAATGTTGTCGTTTCTCCCGGGCCAAGAATTGGGATGATATAATATCCTGAATAGATACTGTCGCCTGTTATAGGGTCAATTGTTTCACGTAATCCATTTAATAAACTGTCAAGCAAGTGATCGGAGAGATTAGGCGATTTCAATTCGGAAAGTAATTGAGCTTGAACGTTTGTTTTTGGAAACTTTACAAAATGCTGCAGACCTATTTCGGTCTTGTTTCCTTCATTGGTTACGTTCACTACAATTCGTTGATGCCTACCAACTAAGACTCTACTAGGAGCGGATACATAAAATTCCCGGATTGGTAACAACGATATCCCACAAACCAATAGTCTCACTTTCAAAATTGAAATTGGCCGTAAGCGAGTTGTTTCCGTTGGAATTGACATTCGTGCCAATTATTTCTTCACCATCACGAATGAGTTTGACTTCCATATTGTCCGCAAACCCAACACCCGAAATAGTTGCAAGAATGAAGTTGGTGTTGGCACTGTGGTCAGGTGTTATGTCTTTTATACCATTAATCTCCACGGTATGAATAATACTATCGTTTGCACATTCATTATAAGTCACTAGTTTGACGTTATAAACGCCTGCATCAGCATACAAATGCGATGGGTTAAGCTCGGTGGTAATATTTCCATCTCCAAAGTCCCATTTAACGTTGTCTTGATATTGCGATTCATTGTAGAAAAAGGCAACATCTTCATGGATCGTTGTGGAAAAATTGGCGATAGTGCCATAATCGGTACATACCAAAAAGGACTTCGCTTCCAACATTCCCCACTGACCGTTATCATTTTTGAAACGTACATATAATGTATGAACTCCTAGAGGCAAATCAGGCATTTGTAAGACAAAATTTTCTTGGACAGTATCAGCAGGAGTACTGATGGAAAAGGCATTTCCATTGCCCACTCCGGGTTCAGTGTCAACAAAGAATTCTCCTTGGATTACTTGCATTGCTTGTGGTTGTGGGGATATATAGATGGTTTTACTATGCAATAAACCCCAGCCGCCATCTTCTATTTTAAAGCGCATATACAACTGATGAAACCCCGAGGACAACCCATCTGTATTGACCATAAGATTGAACTGTACACTATCACCTGCTGTAAAACTCATAGCAGTGCCATTGCCTATTCCGGGTTCGGTATTGAAGAAGTATTCTCCTGCAACAATGTTCTGAGACCGTACTATTTCGGCAAAGCAAAGCATCAGACTTATGATTAAAAATTTTTTCATATAACTACTAATAATGATGTAAAAAAAGAAAAATGAATTATTGACTCTCTTATTCAGAAGGATCGACATGACCGTCTTATAATGATTAAGGGTTGTCTGTTTTAAAAGTAGTTACCTTGATATCGAAAGTTATAGTTCCACCCGATGGAATAATCGTGTTATTTGCATGAATAAAGCGTACTACAGGTAAATCAGGATGTTCGCCTGTTTCACTCCAATAAGAATTATTGCCATATAGACCAATATCTTGTCCATCGGTTCCCGCATTATGTCCGGGTGAAAGTGTTTGAAGTCTATAGTTATAAATGGAATTGTAGGTCGGAGAGCTTGCCGTGTAATCCACAAAAAGTGGATCTTGTGAAATGATATTGTTGTTGTAAGAATTGCCGATTCCTAAAAAAGCATCATTGGCGGTTTGATAACTGATGTTGTTATTTAGCACACAATTAATCATGCCTGTTCCGTTGCCCGTGGTAGAGGTAATGCCATAAAAAATATTGTTTTCAAAGAGTGCACCATTGGCATTGATACCAAAGGTTGAACCGCCATTGTGGATGAAAAGGCAATTTTTTATTATTTGGTTAGTGGCATTACCAAAGACATGCTGATACCCGGTGAATACACAATTTTGAAACACTACATTGTTTCCAACTGAATACCCCACTTCCCCAAGGAGGCAATTTTCAAATAGTGCATTGTAATAGCCTGTTGGACTAAAGCAATTGCTCTCATAAGTAGTACCTATGTAATCCAATCTGCAGTGTGATATCAACAAGTTGTTCATGGATTGACCACAAGCCATAGATATAGATAAAACTCTAAGCCCAATGAGCTTTGTTCCGATGGAAGTTGCGTTGCCACTCAACCTTAATGCGCCAATGTGCGATGGAAAAGAAAATTCTTTGTTTGGCTTATGACCTATACCGATAATCGTTAGCGATTTTGTGATATAGATAGCACCTTGCTCGTTGTTGTTATCATAGGCAAAATTTGAGGGTTCTATATGCAACGTATCCCCATCAGTAGCGGCATCCACCGCTGCTTGCAGCGTAGTGTATTGTCCGGGACTGTTGGTGGTGTTATTAACAATAATGATGGTGGCATTTGCTCTGCTTGAGATAATGATATAAGAAATTAGAATGAAAAAGTAAAGAAATGTTTTCATGTTGATTTGAATTTGGGTTCAAATCAATTTCAACCAAATAGACTTTTCAATCACCGAAAGTGATGATTCGATTTTGGTAGAGTTCATCAAAGCTATTTAATGTGAGGATTAGTCAATGAAATAATTGGTCAATGTGAGAACAGGCCAATTAAACAAATGACCTGGATCTTGAGAGAGTAGTCATTGAATGTAAGCATTTATGAAAGAACATGAATAACGAGTTGCGACAGTATTTGCTAATGGCTAATAGCCAAAGGCCCACCTCTTAAGCCCCAAGACCGAATCCCCAATACCCAACACCTAAAAAAGTTTCGACTTCAAAGCCTTGGAAACAGCCTCTGTATTGCTGCTAACATGCAGCTTATCGTAGATTTTTTGCACATGTGTCCTGACGGTGTTATAGCTGATGTGCAACTCATCGCAAATGATTTTGTACGGTTTGCCATCTACCATGCAGCGCAGTACTTCCATCTCGCGCTTGCTCAAATCAAATTTCTCCGCATCCGTTTCATTGATGGGTTTAAAATTATTTTGCTGAAACATGAACAACACTCGCGCAGCAACTAACGGACTCATAGGGGCACCACCCGAATGCACTTCACGAATGGCTTGCAACAAACTTTCTGGTGGAGTGTTTTTCAAAAGATAACCGGATGCTCCTGCGGCAATAGCCTCGAAGATTTTATCATCGTCATCAAAGACCGTTTGCATCAGTATTCTGACTTGCGGAAACTGCTGTTTAAGGAGTCGCATTCCTTCAATACCGTTTACCTCCGGCATATCAATGTCCATGAGGATAACATCAGGATTGGATTGTGCCACATCGCGCAAAACATTTGAGCAGTTAAGAAAAGAACCAGCCAGTTCCAAGTCGGAAGCCCACTCCAGAAAGTGGCACAAAGCTCGGTTGAGTGCTTTGTTATCTTCAAATATGGTAACGCGAATGGACATGATTGTTTTCAACGACAAATATCTGTTTATTCAACTTAATAGGAAATCACCACTTTCGATGAACTTGTTTTGAATCGTCAAATTTGTATCATTGTTCTTGTCATTCATTGATGAATCAACTGCTATTTATAGAAACCTTTGTGTTTGGAGCTGCAGCAATAGCCGCGGTTTATCACTTAGTACTATTTCTTCAGCAGCGCGATAAATACTTGATTAGCTATAGTATTTATCTTTTTTCGTTATCATGCTATATAGCCTTCAAACTATACACCGATAACTATAGTCCTTATGAACCAAGCACCAACAAAGGGTATTTTCTTCTTGAAGAGTTTCTGCAGATTAGCATGGTTTGCATTTATAGCTCATTTGCTGCCATCACATTGCAAATCACTTTTCGCGATAAATACGTGATGCCTTTTTGGATAATAATTGTGATCGTGGGCGTCATTAGTATCAGCAGTCATATCATTAGGACCGCAGGTACAGAAGAGGTTTTTACTTCCCGGCTACATTATGGGATATCACGGTTTAGTATAATAGGACTTGCCACAATTGCATTGATTTTTGCATGGCGAGCGCGCAGTACGCCCTTTCAACGCACCATTATCATAGGTTCATTTATCTATGATTTCTCAGGTTTTCTTAGCGCGCTTTCTTTCGTTCTTAATGATTCTATTTTCGGGTTGAAAGGTGTAGAGCCTTATCTTGTGGGCTGTCTTGCGGACATTATCGTATTCTCTGCTGCATTTGGATACCGCATAAAAAAGGTGGCTGAGGAAAAGAATGATCTTTTAAGGAGCGCTTTGGACAATCAATTGGCGCTGGAAAAAGTTCGAGCGGGCATAGCGGGCAATTTGCACGATGATGTAGGCTCTACTTTGAGCAGCATAAGCATTTATAGCGAAGCGGTAAAGCAGAGTATAATTTCTCAAGAAACGGATAGAGCCATCACGCTGGTGGAGCAATTGGGTGAAGATGCACGACTTACCATTTCTAACATGAGCGACATCGTTTGGGCTATAAATCCTCGGAATGATTCGCCTGAAAAGCTGGTTTCTCGCATGAAGTCCTATGGCTCGGAGATGTGCAGGGCCAAGAATATTCAGTTCAATATGAAAATTGAAGAGGATATTCTTGTACAAAATTGGAGCATGACGGAGCGCAACAATATGTTTCTTATTTTTAAAGAAGCCATCAATAACAGTATGAAATATGCTGAAGCAACTACAATCACTGTGCGTTTCCTCATCGAAGAAAATGTAACGCTCCTTGAAATCTCCGATAATGGCAAAGGGTTACCTTCTTCAAAGGTTCCTTTCAATTCAGATGCAGAGGATCTGTCTAAACTTGGTGGAAACGGAATACGAAACATGCATCTCCGTGCTGAGGAAATGAAAGGTGAATTACGTTTATCATCTGAACAAGGAACAAAGGTGCAGTTGAGGCTGATTTTGAATTGAAACAAAAAAGACGTTGAAACCAACGTCCTTTTTGAGTACCCGGGACGGGAATCGAACCCGTACAGCCGCAATGGCCACAGGATTTTAAGTCCTGCGTGTCTACCAGTTCCACCACCCGGGCGAAATCTGTAGTGTCTTAAAAAAAAATCCCGACCTGAATACCAGACCGGGAAATCCTACTGAGCGGGAGACGAGACTCGAACTCGCGACCCTAACCTTGGCAAGGTTATGCTCTACCAACTGAGCTACTCCCGCTTGTCAAAAACTCCTCAAAACGTCATTTGAGGGGCGCAAATGTAAACAGACTTCGAATAAGTGCAAGTCCCAAAGGTCTTTTTTGAAAGAAAATTTTAATTCTGTCTCTGCAAATTAAAGAAAGGCTATGAAATTCAATGATTTCGAGGTAAGTGCATTTATTCCACCATCTCGGTCAATTTCTTCTGTAACGCAAACATTTCATCTCTCAAACGAGCGGCTTCCATAAAATCGGTTTCTTTGGCCGCGCGGTCCATTTGTTTTTTAGTTTGCTCTATGGCTTTTTCAATCTGAGGTTTACTCATGTATTGCACTACGGGTTCAGCCGCGATTCCTGCGCCTTCCTCAGGTTCCACATAAGCTTTTTTACCACCAAGCATAGGGCTTTGCTCAATGATGGTGTTCAAACCTTTGCGAATCTGAGTAGGAGTGATACCATTTTCTTGGTTGTATTCTATCTGTTTTTCGCGTCTGCGGGCGGTTTCATCTATGGTTCTTTGCATACTGTCGGTAATCTTATCGGCATACATGATGACCTTGCCGTTGACGTTCCTTGCCGCACGACCTGCCGTTTGTGTAAGTGAACGAGCGCTGCGTAAGAAACCTTCTTTGTCGGCATCCATAATGGCAACAAGCGAAACCTCTGGCAAATCAAGACCTTCTCTCAAAAGATTGACACCTACCAATACATCAAAAACACCTTCGCGTAGGTCGCGCAAAATCTCTACTCTGTCAAGTGTTTGCACTTCGCTATGGATGTACCTACAGGCAATATTTAGTTTATCCAGATACTTCGCAAGTTCTTCAGCCATACGCTTGGTCAGCGTTGTTACGAGTACTCTCTCTTTTCTCGTAATTGTGGCTTGTATCTCTCCAATTAAATCATCTATTTGATTCAAAGATGGGCGCACTTCAATGGGCGGATCGAGCAACCCAGTTGGTCGCACCAATTGTTCTACCACAACACCATCCGATTTTTTTAATTCATAATCGGCAGGCGTTGCGCTTACATAAATCACTTGTTTTTGCAATGTCTCCCATTCCTGAAAAGTGAGCGGACGGTTATCCATGGCGCTTGCTAGGCGGAATCCATAATCTACCAGGTTCACCTTGCGCGAGCGGTCACCACCATACATGGCGCCCACTTGAGACACGGTTACGTGGCTTTCGTCTATTACCATCAAATAATCATCGGGGAAATAATCGAGCAAACAGAACGGGCGTTGGCCCGGTTGTCTTCTGTCAAAATAGCGCGAGTAATTCTCAATGCCCGAGCAATAACCAAGTTCCTTCATCATCTCAAGGTCGTAGTTGACGCGCTCTTCAAGACGTTTGGCTTCAAGTGGCTTTCCTTGTTTTTCAAAACCTTCTACTTGCTTCACCATCTCTTGTTGTATCTCCCACATAGCGGTGGTCATCGTCTCACGGCTTGTTACGAAGAGGTTTGCAGGATAAATAGTCATGGTTTGAAAGCTCATGATTTTCTTTCCTGTCTCAGGGTTGATGGTTTCTATGCTTTCAATTTCATTTCCAAAAAATGTAACACGCACCGCATAGTCAGCATAAGCGAGATAGATGTCCACTGTATCGCCTTTCACCCTGAAAGTTCCTCTTGAAAAATCCACACTGCTTCGGCTGTATAAAGAGTCCACCAACTTGTGCAACAAGCCTTGTCGACTGTATGCTTGTCCTGCATGAATCGGAATCACTGATTTATGAAACTCCACAGGATTGCCAATACCATAAATGCAAGAGATACTCGCCACCACGATGACATCTCTTCTTCCGCTAAGCAAAGCACTCGTAGCCGAAAGTCGAAGTTTCTCAATTTCATCGTTAATGGCCAAATCTTTTTCGATATACGTTCCTGTAACAGGCAAGAACGCCTCGGGCTGATAGTAATCGTAATAACTCACGAAATACTCCACCATGTTTTCAGGGAAAAACTGCTTGAACTCCGAGTAAAGTTGTGCTGCTAATGTCTTGTTGTGGCTCAATATCAACGTTGGTCGTTGCGTGTTTTGAATAACATTGGCTACGGTAAATGTTTTACCCGAACCTGTTACACCTAAAAGCGTTTGGTATTTATCACCACGCTCTATTCCTTCCGTAAGCTCAGCAATAGCCGTGGGTTGGTCGCCACTGGGAACGTATTCGGAAGTCAGTTTGAATTGCATGCAACAAAAATAGAGATGGTTTTTATTAATTTTTGTTGACTCGAGATATTGAAGTTAGGCACCGCTGAAGCTTTATAGCTAAATACATGGCTCTTTCATAAATTCGCCACCAATTCTAAAGAAATCATACGATATGAATTTTGATGTTATAGTTGTAGGCAGTGGACCAGGTGGTTATGTAGCTGCTATTCGCGCTGCTCAGTTGGGACAAAAAGTTGCCATTATTGAGCGCGAATCTCTTGGTGGAATTTGCCTTAACTGGGGCTGTATTCCAACCAAAGCATTATTGAAAAGTGCCTCTGTATTTGAATATATCAATCATGCAAAAGACTACGGAATTACCGTGAGTAAAGCCGAAGCTGAATTCGAAGCAGTGGTGAAACGCAGCCGCGGTGTGGCAGATGGCATGAGCAAAGGCATTCAGTTCTTGATGAAGAAGAACAAGATTGAAGTTATCATGGGAACTGCAAAGGTGAAAGCAGGTAAAAAAGTATCTGTTGCAGGTGCCGATGGAAAGACTACTGAATACAGTGCAAACCACATCATTATTGCTACGGGCGGTCGCTCAAGAGAGCTTCCAAACATGAAGCAAGACGGAAAGAAAATCATAGGTTACCGTCAAGCGTTGGCGCTGCCTTCTCAGCCAAAGAGTATGGTAATTGTGGGTAGCGGTGCGATAGGAGTGGAGTTTGCTTATTTCTACAACGCGATGGGTACGAAAGTGACCATCGTGGAGTATTTGCCAAATATCGTTCCTGTGGAAGACGAAGAGGTTTCAAAAGCGCTTACAAAATCTTTTAAATCAGCAGGTATTGATATCATCAACAATGCGGAAGTAACGAAGGTCGATACTTCGGGCAAGACGTGCAAAGTGAGCGTGAAAGAAGCTTCTGGCGAGAAAGTTATAGAAGCCGATATAGTTCTTTCTGCCGTTGGTGTTACAGCAAATATCGAAGGTATCGGTTTGGAAGATGTTGGCATTATCACCGATAAAGGAAAAATCGTTGTAGATAAATTCTACAAAACAAATATCCCAGGTTACTACGCCATCGGAGACTGTGTTCCAGGGCAAGCATTAGCGCACGTTGCAAGTGCAGAAGGAATTATCTGTGTTGAAAATATCGCAGGTCATCATCCTCAGCCATTGGATTATAACAACATTCCGGGTTGTACTTATTGCTCACCGGAGATTGCTTCTGTTGGTATGACGGAGAAAGCGGCAAAGGATAAAGGCATCGAGATTAAAGTAGGTAAGTTTCCTTTCAGCGCATCAGGTAAGGCAAGTGCTGCGGGTCACAAAGACGGTTTTGTAAAACTTATCTTTGATGCGAAGTATGGCGAATTACTCGGTGCGCACATGATTGGTGCTAACGTTACCGAAATGATTGCCGAATGTGTTGCGATGCGTAAACTAGAAACTACAGGCATGGAAATCATTAAAACCGTGCATCCTCACCCTACAATGAGTGAGGCTATTATGGAAGCTGCGGCTGCGGCTTACGGTGAGGTTATTCATTTGTAATAGTCTCAGTTTATTCAATGTATAAAATGCCTTCGCGATTGCGAAGGCATTTTCTTTTTTAATCTGTGCTTATCATTGTGCCGATAGCATGGCGACAATGATTTCCGAAAACAGAGCTAACAATGTTTCTTCACTTGACTCATTGCGCGCATTTGCCGCACTGTCTGTTTGTTTCTATCATTTTGTTTGCAAGACCATTGACTTTATTCCAAAGAATTGGGTTTATGACTTTTTCTTCTCTGGTCAGTATGGTGTGCATTTGTTCTTTGTGATTTCGGGCTTTGTGATTCCGTGGTCCATGTATCACAACAAGTATCAACTGCGAAACTTCTTTCAGTTTTTATTAAAGCGGTTGGCAAGATTGGAACCGCCTTACTTGGTCTCTGTGGTGTTGGCAATTCTTGTAGTCTTCGCAAGAGCGCATTTTATTGGTGATGGACAAACTCATATTGCAATTTCTACACCGCAGATATTGCTGCATGTAGGCTATCTCATTCCATTTTTTGAAGAGACTTATTCTTGGCTGACTCCTGTTTATTGGACTTTGGCTGTCGAGTTTCAGTATTACTTTCTTATTGCCCTTTTGTTTGTTCCGATGATGAAATACGGAATGATAATGCGCATCATCATCTATGTTTCTTTTGGCGCGATAAGCTATTTGTTTGGAGAAAAATTTTTGCCGCATTGGCTGCCGATATTCTTGATTGGTATTGCATTATTCCTTTATAAAACAAAGTCCATTGAGAAGATAGAGTTCGCTATTGTTGTGGTTGTAATGGTGATTTTGGCTTGGGATAAATGTCCTCATGCTTCGCTTTTCTTTATTCTACTTCCGGTGCCGGTTGTTTTGTTTGCCTCCCAATTAAAGGTTCCTGTACTTCACTTCTTGGGCAAGATGTCATATTCAATTTATTTGATTCATGCCATAATAGGTATTGCTGTAATGAATGTTTTATCGCATCACGTGAATGGGACATTTCAGAAGATAGGTTTAGTTGTGTTTGTGATGGTAATTTCAATTTTCTCTTCTTATATCTTTTATCGCATAGTTGAGAAACCATCAAAGACTTTGTCTTCCCGAATAAGTTATCGTAAATAAGAAAGGCTGCCAAATGACAGCCTCTCTCGATTTTTACATGATTGTTTATTTACCCCAGATGCGGTAAATCTCTTCTTGAATGTCTGTGCGGATGTCAAGGGTTTGAATCTTCTTGTTCTCCGCATCTGGATTGACACGATTGCTGAGGAATACATAAACCAATCCTCCTTTCGGGTCAGCCCAACACATCGTTCCTGTAAAACCTGTATGACCAAAACTCATTGAGCTTGCATCCTTGCAAGTTGAGCCTTTTCCCGCAGGAATGGTTGGTTTATCAAAACCTAAGCCTCTTCTGTTATTGGGGAAATAGCGATGATTGAACATGTCTATGGTAGCCTTAGACAAATAGGTTTTCTCACCATAAGTTCCTTCGTTCAAAAGCATTTGCATTACAACCGCTAAGTCTTGCGCATTGCTGAACAAGCCTGCGTGGCCGGCAACTCCGCCCATCATAGCAGCACCTTGGTCATGCACATAACCCGTGATGTGCTGACTACGGAATGTGATGTCTTTTTCAGTTGGAGCAATTTGTTCGGCTTTTATTCTCTCCAACGGACGGTAGCCCATTGTGCTCAATCCAAGCGGTGAATAGAATTGCTCATTTACATAAGCGTCTAAAGTTTTACCAGTTTCTTTTTCAATGATGCGTTGCAAGAAATAATAACCCAAATCGCTATAGTTGTAACTCTTTTCTTTGCTCAATGGAGTTGATAGAATTCGGTTATAGATACTATCGCGATAGGTATTCATGATGAACAAATCAGTCGCCACAGGTTCTGAAAAACCTTGTTCCGATTTGGTTTTATATATATCAGGATTGAGTTGTCCGTTCTTTATTGTCTTTTGATAGAATGGAATCCAAGGAGTAAGACCGGCAGTATGCGACAACATATTCTTGATTACAATCTTGCTATACTCGTTGCTCGCTGGAATGTCCAAATAGTCGCCTAAAGTTTTATCCACATCTAACTTACCTTCATCTACCAATTTCATTGCTGCCAACGTGCTTGAAGCTACTTTGGTGATAGAAGCCAAATCATAAACCGTTTGTTCTGTAACAGGAACTTTTGTGGTGTTATCCAATACCCCAAACGATTTATCATAAACCACATTTCCATTTTTTGCCACAAGAACGCGGCAGCCGGGATAAGCGCCTTGATTGATTCCGTTTTGAGCGATTGCATCTATACGAGCAATGTCATTACTACTAGCGTACATATTTGAATTGCTCGCATCGGCCATCATGTCTTCTTCATAATCACCCGCAGGACTACCCGCAGATTTGTTTGGATTGGCGGCTAACAGAGGTTCTTTATTGTATTCCGCAGGATTTACCCAACGAAGTTTGTCACCACCACGAGTGGTATATCCATCACCGGCTTTGAATTCGTTGCTTGCTGTAACGGGCAAACTACCATTGGCAGCCATTGCACCAACGATAACTTCTGCGGTCACTTGTTGCGTCATCGCATCATCTTGGTAAGAGACCATTACACATTCAATGTTGTTTAAGTCTTTCAAAACTTCCATTGAATAGGGATTAGCAAATACAGACAAAATCACTTTCGTGTTTTCACCAACGCTGTTCAAAATGCGTGCGGACTCATTGGTAACACCGAAGTTCTTGTTCGTTCTGTTGCTGGTATTTAGTAATGCAGCTATAACCACATCATACTTTCCAAGTTCTTCTCTCCACCATATCGCTTTTTTGAAATCGGGACTTTTCTCCATGAAGTAAGGAGTGAATGAACTGTAATGCGAAAGTGTGTTTTGAAAATCGGATGCTTCTTCAATTCCAACAGAAACAACAGCTACTTTTTTACCAATCAAATCTTGAAGCGGCAACATGGTGTCATCGTTTTTGACAACAGTGATGCTTTGCTCTACCAATCTTCTACGCAGTTCTTGTGCTTGGAAATTATTTAAGTCTTCATACAATCCTGCCACTTTCACAGGCTTGTAGGTGTTCAATCCTTCCCATTCTTTAGCACGAAGAATTCTCAAACAACGGTCGTCAATTTCTTCTAAAGTCAAAGAACCATCTGTTAATGCAGCCTTGATACGCTCAATGGCCAAAGGCACATTTTGAGAAAACAATAGCACATCATTACCCGCCTGCAATGCGCGAACTTCTGCATCACCGGGTTTGAAGAATTTAGCAATGCCTTGCATATTGATAGCATCTGTAAATACCAATCCTCCAAAACCCATTTGCTTGCGAAGAAGGTTGGTGATGATTTCTTTGGAAAGAGTAGAGGCTACATTCTTAGCTGTATCCAATGATGGGATATAAAGATGGGCGGTCATAACGCTTCCCAATCCTTCTTGCAGCAGCACTTTATACGGATGCAATTCTACCGAATCCAAACGGAAGTAATCGTGGCTAATGACAGGCAGGTCTTTGTGCGAATCCACATCGGTATCACCATGACCAGGGAAATGCTTGGCACAAGCCAACACGCCATTGTCCTGCAAGCCCTTCATGTACATAAGCGATTGTGCAGTAACGATGTTTTTATTTTCTCCAAACGAACGATTCGATATAACCGGGTTCTTCGGGTTGTTGTTGATGTCAACAACAGGAGAGAAAGAAACATGCACGCCCAATCTTTTTAATTGACGCGCCATTTCGGTACCAAAAGCATAAATCAAACTATCGTTGTTGGTTGCTCCAAGTGTAAGTTGACGAGGGTAAGCAATGGTAGAATCTAAACGCATACCCAATCCCCATTCGGCATCCATACCCACCATCAACGGGATTTTGGAAGAACCTTGAAACTGATTGTTCAATATGGCTTGTCTTCCGGGACTTCCTTGCATGAAGATGATACCACCAACAGCGTATTGGTCAATCAACGTTTGAATTGTCTTTGGATTGTAGCTCGCGTGCTTTGGGTCGCTCCAAGCAGCCACCATAAACAACTGACCAATCTTTTGGTCAAGTGTCATGGTTTGGAAAAGCGAATCAGCCCATGGGGTTGATTGCTCCATAAACACCGGCTGCTGTGCATTGGCTTGTCGGCCAAGCAACATCCCAAGGAAGACAAAAGCAACTATTTTTCTCATTGTGTTCACTGATGCGTAATCTAAGTATACGTTCTTACAAAGAGAATGTTTTACACTCAATTTTTATGCCCGAAATAAATCGTTTTACAACAACAGCATGTGGACGAAGAATATTGTTCTCGTCAATTGAGAATTGAAAATTAAAGATTGAAAATTAGGTGAAAGAATTATTGAAAAATTTCTATGGGAAAATCTTCAATTTTTAATTTTCAATGAAAAATATGTGGTTACACAACCGTTTCCACTGTACCTAATTTCTTCTGAATGGTGTTGAGCACGAATTGAAATTGCTCTTCAATAGTGAGATGTGTGTTGTCAATGACGATGGCATCCTCTGCCTGACGTAACGGGTCGTTGGCGCGAGTAGTATCGTATTCATCACGTGCGTTTACGTTGCGCAAAACTTCATCCAGCGTAGTAACTACACCCATGCTTTTCAATTCATCATACCTGCGTTGAGCGCGCACTTTGCTGTCGGCTGTCATAAAGAATTTAGCCTCGGCATCAGGCAAGACAACCGTGCCTATATCACGCCCATCCATCACTACGCCTTTTGCTTCAGCGATACGCTTTTGCAAACGAACCAACTTAGCGCGTACCTCTTTGATATTTGAAATGGGAGAAACGTGATTGCTCACTTGCAGTGAGCGAATTTCGCGTTCTACACTTTGGCCGTTGAGATTGGTTTCGTACTGCATCGTTTCCGTATTGTATTTGAAATTGATGAGGACCAAATCTAGCGCACGAATCAAACCTTCCTGGTCGATAGAACCATCTTGGTGAACGTAACCATGCTGAAGTGCATAGAGCGTAATGGCTCTGTACATTGCCCCTGTATCGATGTAGACATAATTCAGTTCGCGTGCAACTGCTTTAGCTATCGTGCTTTTACCGCAGGAAGAGTAGCCGTCAATGGCAATGTTTATCTTGTGCTTCACTATCTCTTGAGGGTTTGCTGCGAATGTAATATGGAAAGGGGATTGTAGCAAAATAGTGTTTTTGAAGGATTATAGGATTGTGGCCATGTAGGATTGTAGGGGAGTTTGGTCTTGAGATGTTGGTCATCATATGAGCTATAATTCGATATTCATTATCTTGACTTTGCGATCATGAAGTTGAATAATTTCATTTATAGTTAGGGTTTGAAAGCGATTGAATTCCTTATTGGTAGCGTATTTCTTTGTTTCCGCTTGTAGGTCGGATAAACTCATTGTATTCCATATTTCAAATTCTACTACGCTTTTTTTGGGGAAATCAATTGCGAGTAGCAGCATTTCTATTTTTGGATTGATAGGAAATAGAATTTCCGGTAATTCAAATTGTACACCTCCTCTTTCGTTGATAGCTAAATGATAGCACTCTTTCATGGCATTTTCTATCTTATGGACTGAATACTGGTCAGTGAAGCAACACGTTCTTTCAATGGTTTGACAAAAGGCAGATAAAAAATCTTTTCTCCCCTTAATAATGTTCTTTATCTCACAGACAAGAAATCTATGACTCATCTGAGAATAGAAAATAAAATCAACGGACTTTTCTCCCCAAGTGCGATTCTTATCGCAAATACCCCAAGAAGGAAACATGAGTTCCCAACACACTAAATCGAATTTTTCTGAATCAAATTCAAATCTGTTTCTTCTCCATCGCTCCGTAAGTAAATGCTGTAGTTCCCATTCGTTCATATTACAATAGTATATGAATCTTCGCATTCCGCCCTATAATCCTACATGGCCACAATCCTATAATCCTTGTAAATTCGCGCCCATGATTGAGGAAGCCGTGAAAGTAAAAGAGCGTTTAGATACAATAGAAGAAGCCATTGCGGATATCCGTGCGGGTAAAATGGTGATAGTGGTGGATGATGAAGACCGCGAAAATGAAGGTGATTTCGTAGCTGCGGCTCAGTCGGTGACACCGGAGATTATCAATTTTATGTCGAAGCACGGCCGCGGGCTTATCTGCACTCCACTCACGGAGGAGCGTTGTGCAGAGCTGGAATTGGATATGATGGTGACGCGCAATACCGACCCGCGCAAAACGGCTTTCACCGTATCTATTGATTTGCTTGGTCATGGCTGTACAACAGGAATCTCTGCTCACGACCGTGCAAAAACTGTTGCCGCGCTTGTCAATCCTGAAACCAAGCCTTCGGACTTCGGAAGACCAGGACACATTTTCCCTTTGATAGCCAAAACAGGCGGAGTTCTGCGCAGAGCGGGACATACAGAGGCTGCTGTGGATATGGCAAGACTTGCCGGATTTGAACCCGCGGGTATTTTGGTTGAAATCATGAATGATGATGGCACCATGGCGCGTCTTCCGCAATTGATGGAGATTGCGACCAAGTTCGACTTGAAATTGGTTTCCATAAAAGACCTTATAGCTTATCGTCTCAAAACGGAGACCTTGGTAGAGAAGGTTTCGGAGATTCCTTTCTCTACGCTGCATGGCGATTTTACACTTGTAGGTTTCCGTGAGTTGGCTGAGAACAAAGAGCATCTTGCTTTAGTAAAAGGCACTTGGATGGAAGACGAAGTGGTTCCTGTTCGTGTACACTCATGCAACATTCTCAGCGACATTTTCGCAGTGAAGAGCGACAACCATACTGAGCAATTGCACCGTGCAATGGAAATCATTGAGCAAAAAGGAAAAGGTGTAATCGTCTATATGAATCACCTGAGCCAAGAGCGCAGTTTGCTCGATGAAATGGCTGAGATAAGCAAGATGGAAAAAGTATCGGAAGGCAAGGCGAGTATGGATACCCGTGATTATGGTATCGGTGCGCAAATCTTGCGTTCGCTTGGTGTTTCAAAAATGAATTTGCTGACTAACAATCCTGTGAAGCGCACAGGTATCATTGGTTATGGTCTTGAGATTGTGGACTCAGAGGAGTTGGAATAAGATATTCTGTAGCCCACGGTTTAAACCGTGGGCTATATTCTCTTGAAGCATGAAACCCGCCTCAATAAAGGAAATAAAAACTGCACTTGGTGAGCTTGACCAAAAGCAATTGGTGGCTGCTTGCCTGCGCCTTGCTAAGTTTAAGAAAGACAACAAAGAACTGCTCAGTTATCTGTTGTTTGAAAACGAGAACGAAGCCGCTTATGTGGACAGCGTAAAAGCCATGTTAGACGAGCTGTTTGAGGACGTCAACAAAAGCAATGTCTATCTTGCTAAGAAGACATTGAGAAAGATTGTGCGCACTGCCAATCGTTTTATTCGCTACAGCGATGACCCAACCACTGAGCCTGAGATACTCATTCATGTTACAGAAAAACTACTAGCTGTTGGTTTCAACTTAAATAGAAATACAACGCTGGAGAATATGTATCTCTCCTTGCTGAAGAAAATCAACAAGTCCGTTACAGCCTTGCATGAAGACTTGCAGTTTGATTATCGGAGTAGGGTGGAGAGGTTAGTTATTTAATTTTGACTATTTCTCGTTTTCATCATCATTCTCTTTCTCATATCCTTCGTAGTAGTAGGATTGTTCTATGCCTTTGAAGATAATTTCTCGGTTGTTAATGTCTTCTGTTAGGTTGGCGGCAAGCAAAGTTCTTAATTCTAAGTCGTTGATTGGGCTGCGCTCCATGGCTTGCAAGTAAAGCGTTTTATCAATGAACTGCCAATTGACCAACTTCTTCAGTTTTGATTTCAAAATCATATCCAGCCAAATGCGCATCGTTCGGCCATTGCCTTCCATAAAAGGATGAGCAATGTTCATCTCTACATATTTGGCAATGATTTCTTCAAAGGTGTTTTCAGGCATTTGTTCTACTTTGACTAAAATCTCATTCAGGTACAAAGCAGTTGCAAACCTGAAACCTCCTTTGGATATGTTTAGAGTACGAATCTTTCCTGAGAAGTCATAAAGCCCACCAAAGAGGTAGTGATGTATTTGTTGCAAGCCTTTGGTAGTGCCTATTTCTATTTCATCAATATCGCCCGATTCAAACAAGCGATAGGCATTCTCTAAACTCTTTCTGTCGATGTTCTGCATACTTCGATTAACAGAATAAATATACTTTAAGAAACCTTCCCCTTATCAAAATGCGGATTATAAATCAACCCAATAATATTCCCCCAAGGGTCTTTGAGTTTGGCAACGATAATGCCACCGCCTACTTCTTGCGGTTCTTCAAATACTGAAGCACCAAGAGCAAGTATTCTATCAAATTGCACTTGCACATCTTCCACTCCCCAATATGCCACAACGCTTTCGGCTTTGTCGGTTGTTGCAGTTTCTTCGGGTTGCAAGCCAAGTTCAAAACCACCTATATCAAAACCTACATAGAACGGCTCATCAAAGTAGGGCTCTGTTTCAAATGCTTTGGTGTACCATTGTTTGGCAGCGTTTCTATCACTTACGTTATAGCCTGCAGTGCGCAGACCGAGTATGGGTTTGTTCATAGTCAAATAATGTATTTATTATTCTCTTCGAAATTTTTTTGTTACTTCGATTATTCCAATGATGTTCGAATTAAACTCATCAAGTTCTTCTGCTGGAATCCAAAGTTCATTGTGAATTATGTCGCCCACATTTTCTAAGCGGAATTTTTTTAAATATTCAGTTCTCACTGCGAACTTTGTTACAAATCCTTCACCATAGGCAGGAACATTCCAGTCTCTTGTAATTTGTATTGCATATTCTTCATTGGTTACTGGATAAAAAATCGGTTGCTCAGGTAGTCTTGGAGGAAATTCTTTCCAGCCCGACCCCTCAATTAGATCAAGTTCAACTTTATTTACAGGTCTATAAAGAATGGTAGTTTGTTCTGTCATATTTGGTTGTTTTAAGAATCATCACACCTCTTCCTCGGTTATCCACTTTGGCACTTCGGGTGCCACAAAGTTGTCCATCTTTTCCAATAGGCCTTCTATGGTAGAGTCCGTCAGCAGGATGTTTTGATGTTGCTCTGTGAGGTAGCCTTTGGTGACCATTGTTTGCACAAGGGCAAGAAGGTCGTCATAAAAGCCATTGATGTTGAGAATGCCGATGGGCTTTTGATGCAGCCCAAGTTGTTGCCAGGTAAGCATTTCAAAAAGTTCTTCCATGGTACCAAAGCCACCGGGCAACGTGATGACACCTGTGCAAAGTTCATTCATCATCATTTTGCGCTCGTGCATGGTTTCTACAATGTGCAGCTTCATAAGGCCACCATGAGCAATCTCTTTGGTGCAAAGAAATTTTGGAATAACACCAATAGCTTCGCCTTGGTGGGCCATCACGCCATCGGCCACTGCGCCCATCATCCCAATCTTGCCGCCACCGAATACCAAGCCAATGCCACGCTCGGCTAATTCCTTACCAAGTGCATAGGCTTGCTCTGCGTATATCTTTTCAGTTCCCGCGCTGGAACCGCAGAAGACGGTGTATCGTTTTGTAATTGCCATAGATAGAGGCGAAGGTATTGCTATTTAGGCGGACCATAAAATGACCATAATTAGCTATGATGCTGCACTGCCCATGTATCCAATTCATCGATGAACCGGTACCGGGGCACATATCAACCAATGCCGGGGCATATATGAACCAGTGCCGGTTCACCCATTAACCTATGCCGGTTCATACATGAACCGATACCGGGGCATATATCAACCAATGCCGGGGCATACATGAACCAGTACCGGGGCACATATCAACCAATGCCGGGGCATATATGAACCAGTGCCGGTTCAACCATTAACCAATGCCGGTGCATATATCAACCAGTGCCGGTGCATATATCAACCGGTACCGGTTCATCGTTCAACGGGAATTGTTTGTTGTCTGAAAATGAATAGGTTAGAATAATTACTTCGAAAGTTGAAACTTCGCGCTGAGTGTTTCGTAAGAACTCTTTCCAACCATCACTTCAAACTCACCTGCTTCTGAAGCGAACTCCAGTTTTTCATTGAAGAAGCGCAGGTCTTTTTCGCTTATCTCAAAAGTGACTTGCTTCGATTCTCCTGCAGCAAGTTTTACTTTCTGAAATCCTTTCAATTCTTTTACAGGACGTGTAATGCTGCCCACCATATCGCGGATGTACAGTTGAGCAGTTTCTTCCGTTGCATACTTGCCTTTGTTGGTAAGCTTGATGGTAACAGCAATTTTATCCGATGTACCCAAGGTTGTTTTGTCCAGCATCAAATCAGAATAGGTTACATCTGAATAGCTCAATCCATAGCCGAATGGATAGAGCGGAGTGTTCTCTTGATCCAAGTACTTAGAAGTGTATTTCTGGTTGGCA
>Ga0209572_1001050_pt1 | contig 24638 bp, 24 predicted proteins | sample EBPBio232012_DNA_FD_185867 | JGI IMG/M metagenome (GOLD analysis project Ga0209572, IMG submission 185867) | Wastewater treatment Type I Accumulibacter community from EBPR Bioreactor in Madison, WI, USA - Reactor 1_1/23/2012_ DNA (SPAdes)... | ecosystem: Engineered > Bioreactor > EBPR >...
CCCCAGCCCACCGGTGAGCGAAAGCTCCTCCTCTCCGAATTGGCCCACTACTTTGGCGAGCCCCCACATGAACAGGCGCAACCCGTTTCCAAACTGGCACTCGTGACCAGTCGCGAACAAGAGGAAACGACGGTGAACGCCGTGGAGGCCGCCAAAGCCGAGGCCGAGCTCAAAGCGGCCCACGACATGATCGAGACTCTCAAAGGACAAATGACCAGGGAGCGCGAGCTCCTAGAGCGGGAGATTGAGCGCGAAAGAATGAATGCTGATGCTTGGCGGCGCGCTGCCGAGAACGCAACCGAAATGTTAAAGGCACTCCCCTCACCCCAGAAGGAAACAGGGCAGGGAACCATTATTGAACACCAAGAAACACCCCGTAAGCTGAGCTTCTTCGAAAGGCTCACAGGTAAGGCGAGAGGCTTATGAAGCACATTACACAACACGAACAAGAAAGGGAAGTGAAGGACGGGCAACGCTCGGGAACAGGGCGCGTGCCCATCACTGAACAGGCCCTGAGGCACTCCGAAGCCTTTGGCCCAATGGCTGAACGCGACATCCAGCCCAAAGGGTACATGGCGCGAGAACTCGTCCAATGCGGTTTACCCATTACCAGACCAACTGAAACCCGTATTGTCCGCAAGAACGGCAACCTCTCCGTGATCTTTAGAAGTGGCGTGGGACGCAGCGGCGAAGATATAGGGCTCCCCTACGGAGCCATCGCCCGGTTCTTGATGGTCTACATCACGACAAGGGCTATCGCGAACCAAGACAGCGATAACCCGCGTCGTATCGCGATCACAAGCCATCTTTATGAGTTCCTTCGCGAGCTTGGTATTCCGGTCGTCACAGGAAAGCGGGGAAGTGTCCGAGCTCTCCGCGAGCAAGTGACCCGGCTCTTGCGATGCGAGATCGCCTTCATTCGTGAAGTTGAAGACGAAAGCGGAGCGCGTGACAGTTATGCGCTCATGGCAGTGAGTGACTCGAGCGATATCTGGTGGAGCTACAGTAACCCCCAGCAAGATAGCTTCTTTGAGAGCTATATCGAGCTTGGCGAGAAGTTCTATCAGGCCATCATTGCATCCCCTGTCCCCATCTTGCTCGATCATCTTCGGATGCTTCGCCGCTCCCCACTTGCGATCGATTTCTATGTGTGGGTGAGCTACCGGCTGTTCACAATGAACGCTCAGAAACAGGGTGTCCTTCAGCTTCCGGTTCCAGTGCTAAGGGCGCAAATTGGATCCTCATTCGAACGCACTCGGGACTTTGTGAAACACATGAACGAGGCCATTGAGAAAGTCAGAGGAGTGTTTCCGGCCCTGCAATGTGAGCTCACCGGAAACGGGTTCACCTTGTTTGCTGGGCCTACGCCTTTGGCTGATTTCGACAAGTTCTCCCGTCTGCACGGCACGGAAACGCGGGCGGCAAAGACGCTCCGGCAGCTCCAGACCCAAAGCCTCGATATGAACACCCTAGAAGCGGGCAGGGCAGTCGCGCCCGGGTTTGACGTGCGGTATCTGGAGCGCGCCTACTGGAAATGGGTTGAGGACACCAAACAGACCCCAAAGTACGTCAAGGCGCACTTTGTGAAATTCTGCAAAACTCACGCCTCCAAAAATCCACTCTGAGTTCGATTCGAAAAATGCAGAATCGCTCTCGGTTGAACCTATTTCGTGCTTATGGAGGGGGATGAAGTGGTCGCGCATGGGAGGGATGAAGTGGTCGCGCCAGGGGGATGAAGTGGTCGCGCTAAGGGGATGAAATGGTCGCGCTATATCCTATATGGATATTCCTATGTGAATCCCCTAAGTGAATTTCTCCTGTCCTTGCAAAGCGAATTTTTTGCAATCTGAATTTGAAAAGGGCTCTTCCCGAGGGTTTGGGCACCAAAGCCGAGCGGAGCGAAGGCCGGAAGGCTTGAGCCCCTCAGAATGACGCGAGGTTGGCCCAGAAACGGGGTTGAAGCTCAAAGGGGTAGAGAAGGATGTCCCAGAGGTCAGAGGCCACTCAGCGACCAAATTTTCGGGGTTTGCGGCGATCCCCCTTTCGCTCAGCGGGGCTAGGATGTGCCAGCCATCCGACGGGCAAGGGGCTACGCCCTGTCAAGGGCACCCAAAAAAGTCTAGCGACTTCGGAGCCCTACGGGTTTTGGGAACCCACCCTTGACACCCGCCGAACGTCTGTCAGGTTCGTTTCAAAGGGGCGAAAGGAAAAAAGGCCATGACCAACGAAGACCAGGCACTCAGGGAGCACAAGCGCGAGACATTGAACCAGATCATCGATCTTCTGGAAACTCTCCCGACGCTCGCGATGAAGACCGATGTCATCCTCTCAGCCGCCGCGATGCTTGGGGTCAAGGTCAAAGAGCAGGCGACGACTGCACCGCGATCAGGCTATAGCCTCTCGCCCAAACGCAAGCGTGGATGGTAGGAAAGGGTTGGTAAAATAGGCTATGCCCAGAAAGCAAATCCGTGCGTTTTCAGTACCCACTTACGAAACGATTCAGAGTCGGCCATACGCGGTTCTGTGGAGAGACACGCCTGAATCCAAGACCGATCCATGCCCATTTTGTGGCAAAGAGCACATCCACTCAGGAGGAGCGGATGGTGACGGCCACAGAGTAGCTCATTGCGGAAAAGACAATGTGAGAGAAGAGGCTCAAGCAGAGGACGGCACTGTTCTTCGCCGCTCTCACGGATACATTATCCGCTCCCGGAGACAAGCCTAAGCAGCGACTCAACACCCTTGAGAAAAGCTTCTTGCATGCATCGCGAGACCGGGAGAAAAAACCTCTCCGGGACGCTGCTATTGATCTACGCCTTATTCCGCGAGTCGTCCCTTGTCCCCTGGAGCCTTCCGCTGCCAGCAGAACTCAGAACGGTTCCAGACGACGTTGCCTTCGGTTAATTTACGGAACGCCACGAGAACTGTGCGGTCGATAGCCTGGTTGCCAAGGTCATTATCATAAATGAAATCGAGGCCGAATTCTCGTTCGATGCCATCAACGGCATCAGACCGGTACAACTCACCGGCTTTTTCAAACTCAGAAAGCATCCAGCGGGCCACTTGTTGCGCGTTAGTCGCCATCTGAGTTGTCGTCGAACAACTTGATCGAGGCTGGATTGAAGACCCCGGATTCTAGTTTCTTCCCGCTGAACCACTGGCAGATAACCTCACCGTCATAAGTTGTCTCTTTGACCGTCATCTTCGGACCTCCTGAAAGTAGCTCCACGATGTCCCCAGGTTGCAAATCGAACTCCTCCTCACTCATTTATCTATGAGTATACCTCGAGCACGTGGTCGAGCCGCCGTAGGTACAAAGCTTATGAAGATACTCGATTTCTCTGAGAGGAAGGAACTCGTTCTCCGTTCAGAAGCACCGCAGAGGCAACATCGGGGCTAGTAGAGAGATGGATTCGAATTGGGACCGCATAGGCTGAAGGTGAAATCATCTGATAAGTTCCTAAGGCGGATCTTGCCAGGGAACTTCCTTCAACAACCGCACCCTTTGCGAAATGTACAGGGGGCAAGTCTCAAAAGCCGCTCGGGGTTCGCTGAACAAGTCATTCAACGGTCGCACTAATCAGTCACTATGATAATGGCTTTGAAGCGAGCCAGGCGAGTGAGGCAATTGATCAGCTTTCCTCAGACATCCGGACTATGATGAGCCCCATACTGCAATCAGCCATGGTCACAATCGCTAGTAGTTCAGACCTGTCTCCAAAAGTTGACCTGCTTAGAAATTTAGAGTTTTGGGATCGCCCTGTAGCGCGGAGTATGGTGTAGCTTGCGCTAGCTACCCGCTACGGATTCAAGATTAAGGAACTCAGAAAAGCAACAGGGGGTGAATAGTTACTGCGGCTGAAGAAATTTCGATGAGTAGTCCATGCGTTCTTGCTCATCCCGTATCATCTGCAGCCCTCGCTCGAGAAGCTCGTCAAAGCAAAGAATGCTAATCCCGTGGAGATGAGACCTGTAATTCTCAAAAGCCTTCACCCACTCATCATTGTGGGAAATGGTCGAAAGGGATCCAATTATCAAGATTCCAGGCACTACGGTGGGAAGAAGGCCTGCAATATGCATTGGGCGAGTGTCAATACCTTCAAGATTGCGGCAATAAGCAATTGTTTGGTTTACGCCACCGGTGAGGTCATCCGACCATATAGGTATGCCAGTACGGTAGTCCCTGGAAACTAGTCGGCACTGAGGCTTCTTGATTTCAATAATTCGAGCGAATGACTTCGTTCCGGCAGTCCGCATAAGAAAATCTGCTTGCCTTTCACCTTTGTTCATGTAGTCTGAAGGGCGCACAACAGCTTTAGGTTTCAGCACGTGGCTGAAAACGAGATCTGAAGCATGACCGAGGATCCAAGCGTGATGCTCAAAGAATTTTTGCCAATCTTCCTCATTCCATTTTTTATCGTCTAACTCCTTCTGAAACTCATCAACGCCCTGCCGTCGTCGAACTAAAGTTGCAAGGTCATTAATGAATGTTGAGGATTCATTTTCAAAAATTTCACCAAGTGTGATTAAATCTTGCCTGCGTGCAGATCCATCAAGTGCTCTTCGTGCCGCGCGCAGAAGTGTTATTGCGCCTCCTGGCCCAGCTGCTTCTAGCGTTTGTGTAAAGTCCTCTCCTTCTGCTTCAAGTGCCCTGCTCAAGTTGGCTATTAACTGCGCTGATTTGAGCGATTGTTTCTGCGTCGTTGCTAATTGCTGGGCAATCTGCATAAAGAATGGTGCCGCTCGATTCTGATTACCCACGCTTTTAATGAAAGGTCTTATTGCTACAACTGCAACCAAAAATGAATCGATGATCAACTCGTTGTAGTGGATGTCTTCTTGTGTGGTTAACACAAGAATAGGTGTTAATCCAATGCTCTGGGCCCTGGCCTCGATTGCAGAAGAGAGGTCTTGCAAGCCTTTAAATGTAGGCTGTGAATGACCAACGGTAGCTTCCCAGGCGAAATCAAAGTATGTAACACAATGACATTGCCTAAGGCGTTTCGTTTGCAGCTTTGATGGCCAGCTGAGTAAATCAGGTTCAAACATCAACTATCAAGGATCTCAACCGAAAGCCCACTCATCACTTCGGGAAGTCCAAACTCGGGGTTTGTTCCGACCCGTGACCTTAAGTCGGTTAGGGTCGTCTGCGGATCCAATAGCGTCCCGATCTTCGCTTCAGATTCTGGCCTAGCCCGGCTCGACTCCCTGGCTCTGTACACCCTCAGGCGAGTGCCTGGGTTCTCGAGAGCAAAGCGACAAAGACCCCTTACATAAAAACGATTAAACTCACTTTGAGCAAATACCGTACTGGCATTACTAGGCACCTTGACCGCCTTTCCGGCACGGAGTTCTGTTGAGTTGAAGCATGTGGGACTGAAGAGTTGCTGCTCGAGCCACACTTCGTCGTGACTTGCAAGAGCTTCTAGTAGCGTTTTCTCATAGATAGCACGACCGCGCTCATTGAAGCGCTCACTGTAGTAGAGGACTGACTCGGCAATGTCGAGCTTGGCTTCTTCAAGCATTAGTGCGCGTATCGTTGCTCGTTCCAAATCGTGAAAGTCAAAATTGCCTGGCATACATGAGTAATATACTCTGCAATCGGTGACGATGTTATATTCCAGAGCAGTCTTTGGTTATACAGGAGTGGAGTAAGACCTCATTTGAAGCTGTCGAGGAACGGATCGTATCTAATGGGTGAGGGGGTGACGCAGCCCTGGCAAGTGCCCTCAGCGCAAGATGCCCGCGTTCTTCAGGTTTTGGAAGAGGGTGCGGCGATAGTGAAGCGCGTCCATCGTGATGGTGCCAGCAGGGGGGAACTCAATCCGAGTGGTGGCGACCCTTGGTGCATCCCCGAAGTGCTTGGCTAATTTCGGGGAGTTTGGTGGGCGGAACAGAGACCTCCACGCAGTGCCCGTCCAGATCTTTTGCCAACGCTCGCCCGGAATGGGTTCGCGCGTTTCTACGATGCGGGTGATGGTGATGCAGATGCCCTTAGCCATGCGATAGAGCATCGCTCACTGCGGCTACGAAGTCAAATGAAGGTTTCATGACACATAATCAGCTTCGTGGATAGGCCCCAAGAGCTTCCGGAAGAGCTGCAAGACTGTTTGTCTTTATTGCACGCCCAGGTTCAATCTTTGCAAAACGAGGGTGCTGACACCACGGTCATCGACCAAACAATCAACCAGTTCGATATCGACTGGCATGACCGGCTTGCCCTTGAGCGCCGGGCAGAATCTCGGGGCGTTCAACTTGGAATCCGGGAGGCGGCTTTTGAGCAAGAGCGGATCGCTAAGGCCCGCGAGAATAGGATCGATTTAGAGGCCATTAGAGGCGATGATCCGAATACGATGTTTCTAGAGTGGAATGCGCTCCGACGCGACCTTAATCCCTCCCCAGAGCGGCAGAAGATAATTGAACGTGAAATCAAGCCCCACCAAGATGCAGCATCACGGGAGGTGGCTGAGAAGTACAACCGCCTGGAAGACGGCATGCAACAAGCCTTGGACGATATTCAGCGTGGGAAATCTCCTGATCTGCGCTTCACTTTGGAGAAGCAGTTGGAGAAAGAAGAAACAAAAGCCAAGAACCAGGATCTCCTGGACATGTTAGAACAGGCAAGGGCCAGAAGCAGAGAAGAAGAGCGCGAGCGCTAACCGCTTCTTAAGGATGCGAGCAGATCTCGGTGCATCACGGGCCGGAACATGAGCTCCGTTTCCCCCGTCTGCGGGCTGTATAGGGGTTCATCGTAGCCCACCATATCGCCCTCTATCCGCATTTTCTTTCCCGGATAGAGCCGCTCAAGAGCACCAGCCACGCTCTCTAGCGTGACAGTGACCGGAGAGGACTTGGCTTTTGCCAGAGCATCGGCAAGGCTGAGGGTGCCGCTAGACGTGGCCTTTGAATTCAAGGCCAGAGGAGCGATCTCCGGTAGCACCTTATAGGCGGGATTCTCATCGGTGCGGCCCCGAAACTCCAGATGCGTGCGCACATCCACCTTCCCGAGCCAGGCCGGCCGATGGCCGCGAATGAAAGCGATGAGGTCGTTTTCAGGATGAACGCGTACCTCATCGGGGGTAAGCAAATCCCGCTGCACCAGCGACATTCCGCCGCCCGATGCGGCCATCGCGCCGTACTTGCCAATGTAGCTGCTGACGTACTCGGAGGTGAACTTGTCCGTCGCATTGAAAAACACATGAGCTCCGGCACTCCCAAAGACGCCGTGATACTCCGGCTCTGGCCAGAGCTTTTGCATCTGGCTCAGGAACTGAAACACCATGGCAAATCTTCCGCCCACCCCTTCGATGTAGGGAATTGCATGCTCAAGTGTGCTGAGGCGGCCGATCGTGGCCGCGTACTCATCGAGCATGAAGAGGGTCGGGATCGGGGAGCGTGATGGGGCACGGAGAACCGCCACGATGCAAGACGACATCACCAGGCGAAACCAAGGCGAGTAGTCTTCGAGCTTATCGAACGGGCAGACGATATAGACCGTCGTCTTGCCTGCCTTCAGGTCGTAGGGGTGAAAATCGGAGTGGCAGAGATGGTCGTGCCAGACCGGTGAGTTCAGCCAGTTGAGCGAGCGAAGCGCCAGAGAAACAAAGGATGCCCGCTCTTTCCTGTTCACTTGATCCCACCAGGCCCCCGCCCGGGCAATGACGTCCTGCATCACCGGATCCGGGTGCGGGTTGTGGGTGAGGGCAAGGAAGAGATCATCATGCGGCATTTCAAGGCCGTTTGCGAGGCGGGAAAGCGCGATCAGATTTTGCTTTTCCGGCGGGAGGAAGAAGAGCAGGAATGTAAGCACACCCTTAAGGAAGGCCCGCGCTCCGTCGCGCCAATGCTGCTCCTTTTCGCCTTCTTTTGAAACGAGAAGGGCATCGGTAATGCGCTCGATATCATCGACTGCTTCGACGTAGTTCGCTTCGGCAAAGACTGACAGGGGATTGAACCGATGAGTGGGGATCGGCGGGTGTACTCCGTAGCTGGCGAGCTTTCCGGTGGGGTCCAGAATGATCGCCTTATGGCCCCACGCATGCTCACGGAAGCGGTAGGTCATAGCGGCATTCTCACCCTTTGGATCGGTGACAATCATACTCCCCTGGTAGGCGATGAGATTAGGCTGAACAAAGCCGATCCCCTTTCCACTGCGGGGCGGCGCGATCACAAGGACGTGGCCTTGCCGGTTGAAGAGGGCTAGCTGGCCTTTGGAGTTCTGCCCCAAAACGATGCTGCCCGGGCGGTAGGTGAAGAGATCAAGCCTTGTGCTCTCCTCAGCCGAAAGCCATTTGGCGGCTCCGTGGGCTTTCGTGTCCCAAGCGCCGGAAGAACCTGATGAGCCAACGCGGTAATCCATGCCCCTTTCTCTTGGCGAAGCCTACCTCCTGAACGTCTTTGCTAAGGCTGTGTCGGCTCCGGATCGGGAGAAAAACCAAAGAGGGCGCGGTCGCGTGGCTTTTCCAGACGATCGAAGAGAAGGCTCTGGACATAGCGATCAAAGTCCGGACGGTTCGCCATTTCTTGCATCATGATCGCGCCGATGAGGATCTTTCGCCGGGTGTCTTCTTTGCGTGCCAGCACTTTGGCCTTGGCTTGAAGCCGGGCCAGTTCCGCATCGATCTGCGCGCGCCGGGAGCGGAGTGCTTCGATTCGCTGTTCGTTCAAAGGCCGCATGACACCACCCAATTTACCAGAGGAGGGATTAAGGCTTTCTTAACTCCCTGGCGGTAATCTGACCGAACGAAGTAAGGGCGCACTTATACGTTACTGCGTAACGGTGCGGCAGGGAATCCCTGCACCCTTTTTCAATGAAGACCCCAAGGAAAGACCACGCAGAATGCAAGGGCACTACCACTGTTCGGTTGACATCATCAGTCGCGGAAAAGGCCGTTCTGCCGTTGCCTGCGCGGCCTACCGCTCGGGCATGGTGCTGGAAGATCAGCGGTACGGGAAAACTTATGATTACGGGCGGCGACGCGGAATTTTAGAGGTGGGCATTCTCACCCCCGCAGGAGCCCCCGCCTGGGCAGCTGAAAGGGAAGGGCTCTGGAATTCGGTTGAAGCGTTCGAGCGGCGCAAAGACGCTCAGCTTGCCCGGGAATTTGTTCTCGGCCTACCAGCGCAACTCACCCATCTCCAGCGCAGAGGCCTGGTGGAAGAGTTTGTACGCCAGGAGTTCACGTCGCTTGGCCTGGTCGCGGATTGGGCGATTCATGCTCCCAATCCGAAAGGCGATCAGAGAAACTTTCACGCTCATGTCATGGTCACCCTTCGCGGCGTTGGCCCTCATGGGTTTGAAGAAAAGAAAGACCGCTCCCTGAATTCTCCGGAGCGGCTCACCGCCTGGCGCGAGGCCTGGGCTGAAATCCAAAACCGAGCATTTGAACGGCACGGCATTGTGGATGACCGAGGGAGGCCATTTCGCGTCGATCACCGGAGCTACGAAGACCAAGGGCATGGCCTGGAGCCGACCGTTCACCTTGGCGTCCATGCCAGTGCTATGGAGCGGGACGGTAAGCCAACGGAGCTGGGCGATCTTAACCGGGCCATCCTTGCCTCTAACGACAACCGGATGCGGCGACGGAGAGCGGCTTTACTCAGTCCAGAGGATTACTCCCGGCAGCTTGCGCTTCTTGAAGAAAAGCGGCGCGAGCAGGACGGCCCCGAGCCTTGGAACTAGAGCCTTCCTCCGGTTGGCCCGTTATTTGGCCAGTACTGATCCGCCTCCTGGGCAATCCGGTGCATAAAGCGGCGAGCGACCTTGATTAGTTCTTGTTCGACTTCCTTGAACGTTGTCGGGTGCTTCGATGCTGCTTTTCCGGCCATGTGAGTGCCGACACCAGGCACGAGCAGATAGGGTAGCGACTTGACCAACGTGGATCCGATTCCTTTAAGCTGAAGCTTTTCGAGCTCCTTGAAACGGTTACTATTCTTGATGAAGCTATTCGCACCGAAAGGTAGGACATGCGTCCACGCCCGGTTCGTCATGCTGACGATGCCGAAGACCGTTCCTCGTCCTTCACGGCAGAGAAGAACCAGAAGGGCCGGACCGTTCGGGAGCTGTGAATCCGAGCAAATCTCCCACTCGTTGTTTCCCCACGCACCCTGTGAGTCGAAGATAAACGTCTGGTGGGTGTAGACCTGGCCGCCGTAGGTGATACTGCCTCGGTCGGAGGCGACAAAGGAAATCTGGCCCGGGACAACTTCATACCAGTCGCCAGGGTTCCACAGAAGATGTTCTTCCTCTTGTTCGGTGAGCTCAATCCCGGGCTTGCGGGGCAGAACCGGTATTCCAAGGCGAGCACAGAGTTGGGGATGCTTAGTCGTCCAGTGCGGATTTTCTTTCAGGCACTCGGTGACCCGGGCGTTGGTCTCCGCATTCAGCACACAACCGCTGTCAATCGCCCACCAGGCGGCGCGAAGAAGAGCCTCACCGTTCGCCGTAACGTTGATCTCCGACCAGCGATCCGCTGCGATACGGAAGAAAGCACGCATCGACTGCTCGTCTTCACCCTTCGGCTTGATGTTGCCGTCGGGCAGTTCTAGATAGTCTCCGCGATCAATGGCTCCATCCGGGCGGCTCACCGGAGCCGAGGAGGCCAGGGGCGGCATGACACTGGGGGGCATCGCGGGAGGAGGAGCCGCAGCGACGGTGGATCCACACGACGAACAGAACCGGGCTGTGTCCGGATTTGGGCTACCACACTGGTTGCAGAACATCTCTCACCTCAGGAAAGTGTACCCTTCCAGTTGCAAAATGTACGCGGGGGTTATCCGATACATGGCATTTCTAAGCATACGGAACGTCCTCCGGTACGCTCACAACACCCTACTTTCGTTTCACTTGTACTAAAAAGAGACCCTCATTGTCCCCCGTAATGTTGTCGTTGACCAGGAGCCGCAGCTCTCCCGAAATCGGCACGTTGAGGGTGCCGCCACGCCCAATCTTGAAGAGTTGGCTCCTGCCCTGAGAGGGACGGATCTCAACCAGCAGGCATCCAAAGTTCTCGGAGGCCAAAGGCGGATTGAAAACAGGACGAAAACGAGCCGCCTTTGTTCGGGTACCTACGCCAACCCGAGCAGAGACCACTGAGTAATTCAGAAAGACCATCTGGCCCCGTTTCCTCGAAATGCGCGCGCAGGAGGCCACCTACCAGCAGATAGCGGATGTCCTCAATCGTGAGAGCTTTGCTCTTCCGACAGGACAAGGCCAGTGGAAGCCGGGCACCGTCTAGACGGCGAGCCAAGTACCTCTTTCACTTCGTCACTGAGTGTCAGCGCACGAAACGCCGGCGAACGATGACGGGCTACCGTTGCTCGGAAAGATGGCGCACCCGGTATCATTATGTCATGAGCGGAATGTATGAAGACTACGCGGAGGCGTGTGAACGCATGGGTTTAGGCGACATGGCTGGGAATTGGCTCTTCGACGCGCCTCAAGACGACCCCTTGTCCTTGTTCCAGACTTTGCTCTTCGACGCGGACAAGGCTGGCATCACTGCGGAAAGTAATCTTACTTATGACGAAGCAGCTAGATATTCAGGCCTTGACAAAGTAACCCTCAAATTTCTGGTTGCAAGCGAAGTCTTGGTAGCCAATGGAATGCCCGATAAACCCATTGTGTTCTCAGACTTGTTTGTGATGATGTCGACCAGGCATACGGCAGGGAACCAAATCGCTGGATAATTTTTTAATTGCCTTTATGAGGCAGAACTACTGCCGCACAGCAACATCATTTGTAAGCATATATCAACAACTGCCACTATTTATACGCAATACGTCACGGTAAGTTAACACGTCAACCCCGAAGGACTTAACTCAGGAAGCCATCATCATTGCGCTTTAGTAGATTTGATTGAATCAAGCACGATAAGTGATCGGGGCTAGCTGGATCTACGGTGAAAATCTTATCCTGTCTCGTAAATGCGATATCTCCGATTAGCTCATCCATAGACCGCACAATTTCCTTCGGTGTGCAGGAATGCGACCCAAAGGGGCGGGAGTCCCGACAACAATAATATGCATAGAGATGCAATTGCTGAAAGGTGTGAGCTACATGGCGTTGCATGCCGAAAGGCACAGACATACACACATCATGAAGCGAATCCGAAGCCAGATGCCTGGTGGCATCATCATTCGAAATTCGAAACTTAGAAATTTCCAGAATGGCAAGTGTTGATTTTAGTCTAAAGTCACGCAAAACATCCGAAGTGCGAAAGCGGTAATCTCGCGAGTAAGCTACACTTGCTGAAAGCAAGTGTAGCTTACTCGCTTGATCTAACTCGGCGGGAGAAGTGGCCAAGAGGGCCGTGGCCCTGGCCAGTGTGTCGTACAAAGTGAAAAGGTCACCCTGAAATAGGGGTTCAACAGAATTAGTGAAGAGCAGGATGCGCCTTGTTGCTGCTGAGAGGCTTTTATGAAGCGATGGTAGGCTCGGCGCGGATGCAAGATCATGTGCTGGAAGAGCCATTATTGCCCTGCAAAGCATGCGCGTCCAGTGAATTAGGTAAAGTTGTCCCAGTAAGTGATAAGTAGAAGTGCTGCGACGGAACAGGGATCTGTGCAAGCGTAACTCCGATCTCGCCTCCATGAAGAGGTCGCGAGACGCCAGAGCTGGTGATGGGTAGAAGATGAAAGAAATCGCGGTTGCTCGGATCTGAAGCATGCGCAGGTAGTCGAAGAGATCTCTTTCTCTAAGCACATAGTCGGATGACGAAGACTGCCTGCGTTGATGCCAGGCAGCGATATATGTGGAAGACACTAGGAACGCGCTGCGGTAATCTCCCTGGTTGATGGCGGTGCGAGCGAGTTCGGGGGCGATCAGTTGTCGAAGTGGTGCATGGACTACGTTTTCAGCACTGGACAAATAGAACTCCAATGTGCGGGCAAGGAGCGATTTATCTCCTGACTTCAACTTCTCGATGAGTTGCACGAGCGATTGTAAGTCTGTGTGTGCTGAAATCGAAGGGTGAATCAGCCAGTCGAGCGGGTCTGTTCCCTGGTCAGCAAGCGTGCTCTGAGTGGAGTCGTGATGCTGTTGGCTGCAGATGTGCCTGAGTCTATCCGCTGCCGCGCCAAGATTGCGGCTATCGAAGAAATCTGCAATCAGATGGATATATGGAAAGTCTATAGCTGGCGCCGAGTGAACTCTCAGCAGACGAAAGTGCTCCTTTAGTCCGCTGACTGTGCGGAACCTTCTCGGGGCTGGTTGCCGGTTCAACAGCCAGTCATACAGGGCCTCTTGTTTCAGTCCTGCGTCCCTTAGAAGGAGGGTCAGATAGTCCCCGAAATTTGCAGCCACACCGATAGACTACCAGGCGAGACAGAATATTTGGAAAAAAAAACAGTTCGGCTGGCGCATATCATCGCGCCCCCGGTTAAAATAGTGTCATGCACACGCTGCTTGTCGTTGGCCCACAAGATGTTCAGGGCATGATTACTCACAGGAGCGGCTGGCATCAGGCCAAGCGTTCGGAGCTGAACAGCGACTTTCGCGTATGTATTCCTCCAATTGTACTCGCCTCCCTCCAGCGCGATTCTTCCCCGCAGATAGCACTGGAGTGCCTCGCCTCCCTTCATGGGCAACAGCGTCTTCAGCAGTTCAGGGTGGGTTCTTTGGAGTTCGTCTCGGCTCTGGAGATCGTGAGCGAGAAGATTCAGGCAATGGAGAATGCTGGAGGAGCATTCACGATTGACACCATCGAGCTAACCGAGCTTGAGTGTATCGCTTTCTGGCTGGTATTTAAAGGCCGTTACGCGGGAGTGGAACCAGAGACTCTGGTCATAGTCACCGGAATATCAGCGGCGGCGAGGGATATCATCACGGTTCTGGATGCTGATCCAGCCGCGCTAACGCGCGCCCATGAGCCCTATCCTGATCAACTTTAGAGCGGAAGGATTTAATGGCATCGGCAAGCTGGGGAGAATTACGTAAGGGCTGATTCAAGCAAGGCAAGGGGTCGAACACACCAGGAAAGATCTCGTCAAACTGAGTTTGAGATCTTTGAGATTCAAGCCAAGCTTTGAATCGCGCCACGGAATCGTTTGCGGGGATCTCTCTCAAAATATTCTCCTCGAGCGGACTGTTGTCTGGAAGAAGCGTTTGCATCCTGCCACTATGACGCAAATCATCGGGAGGCGCTGCACACAAGGTAAGGGTCCTGGCACTAGTTTGTCAATATCCAAGAAATGATGACAAGGCCAGGAATTCTGGTTAGAGCTTCATAACCCCTTTTATGAGCACCTTACCGGTGCTATGATCCGTCCATGATGACAGTGGACAAAAAGCGACCAGAAGAAGAGCTCCTCCTCCCAGCCCTGGGGGGGGTTGGGGGTAGTGTGGCCAGGTACCAGGGCCGGAAAACGCCACAGGAAGCGACGGCCGATTACTTCGGGGCGAAAATCGCCAACGACAACACCCGGGCCGCCTACCTGCGCGATGCCAAGGAGTTCGCCGCCTGGTGCTTGGAGCAAGGCCTTCCACTTGAACACGTGGAAACCCTTCACGTCGCCCGTTTCCGAGACCACTTGCGAACAGCCGGAAACAGCGCCGCCACGATCAAAAGAAAGATGTCCTCTCTGCGCAACCTGTTCGCCTATATGGTGGAGACCGGTTCGCTCTCCTTCAATCCGGCCCGTGAGGTTTCCACGGAAAAGGTGCGGGTGAAGGGGGGCAAAACCCCTGCGCTCGATGCCCAGCAGATGCGGATTCTCTTTGAGAGCTTCGATCCCTCTCGCGCGATCGAGTTGCGCGACAGGGCTCTTATTGCCGTCATGGCCTATGCCCTGGCTCGAGTTTCGGCCGCGGTGGCCATCCGGGCCGAAGACTTCATCGATCTGGGCCGGACGCAAATGATCCGGCTCCACGAAAAAGGTGGTGTGCAACGAGATATCCCGGCTCACCCGCGCCTGGTGGAGTATCTAGATGCCTGGCTTGCGGTTGCGGCGCTTCGCCCATCGGATTGGCTGTTCCCCGCTTTCGATGCCCGAGGGACAATCCAGAGTTCTCGCCCCATGACCCGGGGTGATGCCCTGCGGATGGTAAAGCGTCGCCTCTTGCGGGCCGGGATCCCGCCGGTGTTCTCCAACCACTCCTTTCGGGCGACCGGGATCACGGAGTTCCTCGCCAACGGAGGGAGCCTGGAGACGGCTCAACAGCTTGCCAATCACGCCGACAGCCGAACGACTAAGCTCTACGACCGGCGCGCGACGCGGCTTGAGCTCGAGGAAATTATCCGTATCAGGTTTTGATCCCTGGTATATTATTGTTGACACGCTGCCCCGTGGAGCGCGTCTCGTAAGAAGGTGGAAGAATGCTTGCCGTGCTCTTAATGGTTGGTTTGATTGATTCAGCCGGGAGCTTGGCTGAGCCTGGATTGAGTTCACATGCCCCAGGTATCTCCGCTCCTGCGCAAAAGGCCCCTGGGAAGAAAGCGCTCATCAAGCTCTGGCAACGGGAAGGGGTCACCTCTGCCCTCTTTGACGGCCTGAATTTGCTCGTTGATGGTCAGGTTGTTGATCCTCGATCCGGCAAGCCGCTCGCCCGTCCACCTCTCACCTATGAGGTGAACGTCCGCTTCAGTACAAGCATTTCAGATAACCCTCAGTATGTTGGTTTTGAGAATGGGCAGTCCACTTACCGAGTTGCCTTGCCTGGTGCCCGTAAGCTTGAGTTTCAGTTTCCAAGCATTGCTGCGAATCGCGAACCAAATCCTCGTCGATCTGTCCGAATCAGCCTGATCCAGGCTGATGGCTCCTCTCAGTCGGCTGTCCCCCATAACATCGATGCCCAACCAGTTTTCATGGTTGATCCCTTCACCGTTCGTGGCAATATGTCAGACGGTTTTTTGAGGCTCATAAGTGCCGACTCAACTTTTTCTCCGCCTGAGAGGGATACTCGCTACGATACAATTCTCCTCCTCGAGCCTTTTCAGATGTCTCCTCTGAATTTCTATCGAGCGTTAGATCTATCAGATCCTGAATATGCAATCGGATACACACACCCCAACATTTTCCAATACCTTGCAGAACGCGGACGATTTTTTTATTCTCCCCTGCCTAGCTCGACTATAACCTGTGGCAATATATTCACTGGTCAAGTCCATTGGAGCTCAGTCATCCTCGGCGACGCTTACAAGTTAGGGGACTCGGCTTTAGTATATCACCCCGAGAAAGGCTGGATATTACTCGACATTAGAACAGGCCTCGAAATTCCTAGTCATTTGACATCTTTAACTAACTCCCGAGGTGTTCGGCAGTTTCAGGTTCAAGGTGACTTTGTGCTTGTCACGGATAGATCTCCGAATTCCTGCTATGTCATTTGTTATGAATTAGGTACAATTTAACATGTCACTTACATATCAGCAAATTCACTCTGTACTTGGATCGAGCCTTCCCGTTGGTGGCATGGGGACGATCACTAATGCTGCCCTTCTTGGCGCCGGCCCGTGGCCCGGCTCGGTTCAAATGGCCAGGTCACTCGACTATTCGGATATTCCCGCTCTGTCTAACCCGGAGTCGGGAAAATACCTTTGGTGTAATAATCCGGAGAATGTCGACCTAGGTAATGACCCCAAGTATCTAATGAGTCTTCCTGTAAGCGGCGGTAACGATTTAAGGGAATTTGGGATCAATTTGGCAGCTAAACAAGTTGGTGGAGTTGCGAGAAGCGTATATTTATTCTTCTTGCCTCCTACTCAATCACCTAGAAGTGCATTCTCTATCGAAGTTTTGTCGAATGGCACCCCTAAAGGCATTGCGATCATGGACTATGGCAATGCCCTCAAGGCTGGCAGAGTTGCTCTCAAAGACTACTATTCTTCGGCACCAGCCTCTTTTGCGATCAATCAGATAATTGGGGCTTGGAGATATTTTAACCTCGGCAGCCTAACACTATCTAATGCCAGGGCTCTCATGACAGGCCTCGTCAAGATAAGGTTTGCGGTGGCTGGTCATTTTGTAGTGTCTGTTCAACCCACTTCTGCCAGTCCTACACCTCCGTCTTTGCCTGTAGCTCTCGAAAATTGCGAGAAACAAGGTGTTGTCTGTATGAGGAGGAGTAGCGGTGTTTACGCTCAACGTCAATGCGCTTTAAACCTCAACGGAGAGGTTATTCTCCCCGACCCTGATGCCCATCCATCTGCCGTGGACATGAGTTTCATTAAGTATTTCACCCATCATGAGAATCAAGACTCTTCTAATTGGGATATAGACTGGGTGAGGCCGATTCACCCAATGCCCGGCGACCCTCTTGAGGATATGGCCGTGCCATCAGCTTGTGGATTGATGAGATGGGCTCCCCTACAGTTTCAGGGCAATTATCAGGTCGCACAAACGTTGCGCGCTCGGCTTGTTAATAACTACACTAAGCCTGTAAAGGTCATTCTCGTTGCGTACCCAAAGATGAATCGTGAAAACAATTCCCCAATAGCACTTCATGATATTACAAGTAACACATCCATACCCTTAGTGGAAGCCTTTGGAGCGGAGAGGGATGAAGGGTGGTGTGAGGTCATTAAGATCAAAACATTTGATATCCCGTCCTGCTCTCTTTATGATATTCAGCACACTGTAGCCCTGGCAAATGGCAGCTCCGGTCGCTATTACTATGCGCTGGTACCTTTTGTTCAAGGCACTGGCTCAGCCGGCACAGAACCAGAGGCGGCTCAGTGCACGAGCACATCCGCCTCGACCGTCAGCACAAAGCCATCCACCACAATGACGCTATATACTAGTAGTGGAACGAGTGGAACCTCGGGCACCACGACGGGAAGCACAACAGGGACAGGCGGTACTCCGAATACCAACATTACGCCAGATACGGGGGTTACTCCAGACTCTGGCACCAATAGTGGATCAGGAACGCCCGTATCGTCAGGGACCGGAACCCCGATTACAATGGTGACGAACGACACCCCGGTAACTCCCGGCCCAGGCTAATGAAGCTCGCAGTTCTAGGTGTTCTCGCGAACCTCGAGAAAGCCTACAGCATTGCAGGGGTCGTGATTGACCAGCTCAGGATGCTTCACAGTGCTGGTCATGATCTTGTCTTCGTCACGACCTCCGATTTTCAAGACACTGGGTGCCTTCCCCCGGGTGTTTCGGTTCGTACTTATGCCCGCTATCATGAACCGGTTGTCGAGTGTGACTATAACCACCTGAAACCGTATGTTGATCTTGTCAGCGGTCAACTTCAGGCATGTCTTTCGGATCGTGAGGCCTGTCTCACGCATGACGTTCTGTTTCTTCGCGATTTTGCCCCCGTCAATTGGGCCATGCGCCACGCTGCTGCGGATCTTCCTGATTTACGTTGGTTTCATTGGATGCACTCTGCGCCAAGCCCTCACCCTAGGAAGGTGGCTTACCCCTTCACGGCTTGCTTTGCCGGAATGGTGAATTCTCGCTACATCTCGGTGAACCGAACTGATGTACCTCGGTTTCGCGACATGTACCAGGTGCCCGAGGCGCACGTTCGCACCGTCCACAATGTCATCGATCCACCAAGTGCCCTTACGATGCACCCTTTGGCAGATGAACTCTACCGAGGCCTCACCCTTTATGACGCAGACATCGTTTGTGCGTATCCCACTCGGATGGTAAGCGCAAAGCAGATCGACAAGCTCATTAAGCTTATCGCCTGCCTGAAAAGGGCTGCGCAGTCCGTTCGCCTTATCATTTGCAACAGCTACTCGGCTTCAGAGCAGGAGTCCAAACTCATCGAGGATCTGAGTCAACTTGCACTTGAGTGGGGTTTGTCTGAAGGAGAATTTGTTTTTACTTCTCGCTTCACCAGTTCTTGGGCTAAGGACTCCAGCTACGAACTGTCGCAAGGCATTCCCCACAAAGCGGTTATGGATCTCCTAGCGCTCTCGGACTTGTTCATTCAACCCAGCGTCAGTGAGGCTTGCCCTATCATCATGCTTGAAGCAGGGCTTGCCAAGGCACTCGTCGTGCTCAATCAAGATCTTCAAATATGCAACGAATTCCTTGGGCAAGAGATGGCCTTTGAAGAGACAAAGCGTGGCGTCGCCTTCTCGTTTGGGAGTGTCACCCGCCCAGTTTCATCCTACTATCCCGATGAGAAGAGTTGGTTTGAGGAGCGAGCTAACAAGATTATCGCGATCCAGGCGAGCGATAAGGCTATTGAATTCTTTAAGTACGTTCGGAAGTATCACTCTGAAGCATGGGTCTACCGACACCAGCTCCTGCCACTCCTGACGGAGGTCGGGCACTGCTCAGCTGCTCCAGAACCGCCTCGAAACGTTGGTCTCTCAGATGGCCCGGCAGATTAGCTTCAAGGAACTCCGCTACTTTTCGCCAATGATCCTCGTGAAACTGCGGCCTAATCTCTTCTAGGCCTCTCCCCACAGCCTTCCCTTCCCTTCCGGCCTGCTCCCAGTTGAATGCATGGTCATATTCGCCAATCCCGCTGATATGGTAGATGCCAAGCCCCCATCGGCAGACCATCCAATAAAGCGGCGCGGGATCCACGAACAGCATCATTGCTGCATTCTCGAACCGCCAGTCTTCGCCACAAGATATCCCCTCCTCGTACCTCACCTGTTCACAAAATGACCGCCTGAAGCAGCCTTGACCGTAGATTCCTCCAAAAAACCGGTAATCGGCATTGTGCGTACTGTAGAGCGATGTTGTCCCCCGAACACCATCATATTCGGGGAACTGCTCAAGGAGCTTCACGCTAGAGCTCATTCTCCAGGGCAAGCTAAGGTCATCGTCATCCCAGACGAACAGATACTCACCCTTGGCGTGAGCCATGGCTGCATTACGCTTCTCGCCCAATGATCCATACCTCTCGGGAGCGTTGATGATCCGGATTCCAGGATGCTTCTGGGCAAGAATAAGCTCCTGGTCTGGATGATCGTTCAGGATGATCATTTCCTTGGGCTCGTAATCCTGCCGCAGAAAGCACTCAATCGCCTCTTCAAGAAGTCGTGGACGCGCAAAGGTACAGCAGATAGCTGTTGCTAGTGGCCGCTTCTTCCGCGTGGACTTTCGCTTGAACCAAATCCGTTCATTGGAGTATCCGGGTAGCGCGGAGGCAAACCCCGATTCTAAATCTGGAAGCCACTTTTCGTGAAAACGAGCCCTGTTCTTCTCAAAAACAGCCGCTCTATCCTCTCCGGTTCGGCTCAGAGACGGTGATCCGGACGAATGATGCACATATGACTTCGAGGCTCGGATCAGATAGCGACCAGAACGCACGATCCGGTAGCTAAGGTCATTATCCTCCCAGGTGCCGGATCCGAATCCTTCGTCGAATCCTCCAACTTCGTCCAGAACATCACGCTTGACCAAAAGGCAAAAGCCCGACAGCATATCTGTTGGAACATCTCGAGCTGAGCGGGCGGCAAACCGGATCGCAAACTCTTCCAAGAATCGAATTTCGGAGTAGGCTGGCTGGACGATCTGCAACTCATGCGCATGATTTGAGAAAGGCCCAGCAGCTCCAACTCGATCATCTTGGTTCAGAGCTTCGGCAAGCCTTACAAGGCTTACTTGCGGAACAACGGTATCACTGTTCAAGAAAAGCACAGCGGAACCTGAACTTTCCGCGAGGCCGGTGTTGCAGGCTCCGGCAAACCCAAGGCGCCGCTCCGTCTTTATCACCCTGGCCCAATCAAAGCTCTGCGCAGCCTCAGAGGAGTCGTCTTCAGAACAGTCGTCCACAACAATGACTTCATGGAGCTGATCTGAGAACCGATCAAGACTGGCTAGGCACCTCGCGAGGTCTTCGCGCCCTCCGTAGAGAGGGATCACTACAGAGATGCCCGGAGGTATTTGATCGAGCGGATCCTCATAGGCATGCACGAGCTCGCGAAGGGACGGCTTAGGCTCCACCATCTCAACCCGAGCATAGACGTGAGGAACGGTTGGATGAAGATTTCCCCTCAAGACATCAACATCCCAGCCCTTCCAGGTGCGGACGAACCAGTCTGAAACATATCGATCGTGGTGCCGCCACCTTCTGAGCTTTCCTTCAATCCGTGAATCTGGGCCGCAATAACCAAGGTGATGGACGCCGTGGCTCTCCGAGCCAAGGCGTAAGGATTCCCCACCAACAGCTTCTCTTCCCCCCACATACGCCGCTCGCTTTAAGCTCATCATCAACAAGGGCTCGTATGGCTCCTGTGGACGAACTAAGAACTGAGACCCCTTCCAGTAAGTGTGGTACTTCACGTAGACGCGGTCAGCGATCTCATATTCAGCGATCCCCGCCAGGCTACTCGCAGTTTTGGGGTCGAGAACTTCATCCGCATCGAGGAAGATGCAGTAATTGAAGCCAGCGGCCCTCACATACTCGACCGCAGCGCGCCTATGCGCATCCTCAGCAAGCCAATCTCCTTCGACAAGCGTAACACTAAGTCCAGCGGACAGATCTCGGCAGGCTCGCCAATCTCCAGGCTCCCCATTCCAAGGCTTCCGACTAACAAATACGAACACGTGTGAGATGTGGGAAACGCTCTCGATCGCTTGTCTCAGAGCATAAATATCGTCATGTACGACGATAGCCGTAGCCACATCCTTCTTCATTCCTCGCCCCCAAGAGCCAATGGCCGCATCGGTCAAGTCTACTCTTCTCGCCCCCAAGCGGAACACCCTCACCGACCGAACTGATCTCGGGTTGGAGTGGAAAAACTTTGCGCCCAGTAAGTTGGCCTTGGTCTGCCCCCCGCTGAAGAGGTTTTAAAGTGAATCTTGTCGCTGGAGGATCAATGCAGGAAACGTTGCCTGATAAAGGAGAAAGCCCCCCATTGCTGGGAGGCCTTCTTTAATCCTTGCTCCGGAGTCTTGCATGCAGAGGACGAATCCCGGAGGGTACGTTCTAATACTACGGCAGAAACCTTCTGATGTCAAGCCCCATTCCACCCCAATCAGGCCCATTTACTGGATCACCAGCCCACTGGGCGGCTATTTCGGCTCTGGCACCGGCTAGATTTGCGGCTTACCATAGGCCCGGCAACCACAGCGAGCGGGATGCCATGGCCCGCTACCTCTGGAATATCGATGTGTCCCGGTCGCTTCATCCGGTACTGCACATGGTCGAAGTGACCTTCCGTAACCAGCTCCACAATGCCTTAACTGGCCTTTATGGAGCCACTTGGTACGACACCCCTCACCTGCTCACGGGCAAAGCGCTTGCGAAGGTTGCCGAGGCAAAGTCGAATCTTGCGAGGGATCGGAAGCCGCTTGATCCTGGCCGCATCGTCGCGGCCCTCAGCTTTGGCTTCTGGACATCCCTCTACGACAAGCGGTATCAGGGCAAGATCGTCAACCGTACCCTTCAAGCGGTGTTTCCGGACTACTCTGGTCACTCCCTCGACCGAACAGTCATTGCACCCCAGCTTCGCGACCTTCGGTTTCTTCGCAACCGGATTTCTCACTTTGAGCCCGTGGTGTTCAACTCTCATCTTCCCCAGCGGCACTCTGATGCTATCGATCTCATCTCCTGGATGCACCCTTCCATGGCCGAACTTGTCAGTGCTATCGATGACTTTCCACACGTCTACGGGCAGAGCTGGGTGTCCTACCGGTCAAAGGTGACAGCCCTTTTTGATCCAGACTCTTCTCATTAGGTTTCCTGACTTTCCTTATCCCGTTCGCGCCGGAGATTCCCCATTGCGGTCATCCTTGACCCCCTAGGCGGGAAAGAAAACGGCTTGCAAGGCCCCTCATTTTCGCTCGCTTCGCTTCCCTGCAAACGAGGGTGTTCCTGCTCCCCTCAGCCTTGCCGCCCTTCCCTTTCCCGCCTCTTCACGGGTCATGACCGCCAAGGGCAATTCAGCCCGAGGCGCGAAACGAAAGGAAACGATCATGAACACCCAAAACTACGAGATCCTTGCTGGACAAAAAAGCGGCGAACGCACCTACTGGACGCGCATTGGCACTGCCCTTCCCACCCGGGACGGAAAAGGCTTTCGGTTAAAGCTGAACTTCATCCCGGCGGCAGCGGAAACGGACATCCTGGTGCTTCCTCCTAAGCCGCAACCAAGCGCGGAGACGACTGAGGAGTTTGACGACCCTCTGTTCCCCTTCGATCCGGCGCGGGTCAACCGCCGTTAGCCCTTCAGGGGTCGCCTGGTCGCTGCTTGCGGCGATCAGGCGCACTTCCTCCTCGCAACACTTTTGCAACCCCCAGCCCTTATGCTCTTTCTTAAAGGGCCAATGCCGGAAAGGAGGCCACCATGGCCAGCAAATCCCCTTCAGACCGCGTGGATGTCTACACCCGCGTCACCCACCAAATCATTGCGGCCATCGAGGCCGGAGCGGGCGCATGGGAAATGCCGTGGCACTCTCCGGAAACGGCTCTGCGCTGCCCCGTGAACGCATCAACCGGTCAGGCCTACCGGGGCGTGAACATCCTTAGCCTCTGGGTCGCAAGCCATCTTGCTGGCTACCAAGAAAACACATGGGCCACATTCAAGCAGTGGTCCGACCTTGGCCACAAAGTCTGCAAAGGCGAAAAGGCGACCGTGGGCGTTTTTTGGAAACCCCTTGAACGGCAAGATGAACAGCCCGCCGAAGATAATTCCGCGTCCAGTGATCACTACTGGGTTGCGAAGGCCTTCCCCCTCTTCAATGCCCAGCAGGTTGAGGGCTACGTGCCTCCCGAGCGGCCTGAGAGACCCGAACATCAGCGCATTGAACAGGCGGAAACGTTCTTTGCTGCGCTTGGAGCCGACATCCGCCACGGAGGCGGACGCGCCTTCTATCAGCCCACGGCAGACTACATCCAGCTTCCCCCCTTTGAAGCCTTCACCAGTCCCCTTGACTACTATTCCACCCTATCTCACGAGGCCACGCACTGGACGGGGGCCAAGGGGCGTCTTGACCGCGACCTCTCGGGCCGTTTTGGCAAAGAGAGCTATGCGGCCGAAGAGCTCGTGGCCGAGCTTGGGGCAGCCTTCCTCGCCGCCGATCTGGAACTAAGCGTCGATGCCCGGCCCGAAAATGCCGCCTACGTTCAGTCCTGGCTCAAGGTGCTTCGCGCCGATAGCCGCGCGATCTTCACCGCCGCGAGCCAGGCGCAGCGGGCCTCTGACTACCTGCATTCCCTTCAAGGCCTGAAAACGGTGCCTCAACTGGTCACTACTCGTTGGGAGCCCTAAGCTTCCACTTCGACCATCGACCGGGCAACCTCCCAGGAGAGACCACACATCTACCGGTCGCCTGGCAGGAGAAGCCCTTCCCCGTCAAGAGACGGACGGTGCTCCTGCTGCCCCGCCTACCGGCTCTCTACGGCTGGTAGATGGCGGTCTTACCCCTGGGCCCCTTCCCTGCACCTTTACTCAGCCCTGCTTCGTCTCTATGATCGACTCAAGCTTGGAAACAGGTTTCCGAACACCCTGGACGACCACTTATGAACGCACTGGAAACTGATATGAACACACCTGACAGCATGTACGTGAGCCTGAACCAAGCGGCCAAGATATGGGGGAAGTCGAAGGGCACAATCTCCAAAATGGCAAGCTCGGGAAAAATTCAGTGGCACCCCCAGCCCACCGGTGAGCGAAAGCTCCTCCTCTCCGAATTGGCCCACTACTTTGGCGAGCCCCCACATGAACAGGCGCAACCCGTTTCCAAACTGGCACTCGTGACCAGTCGCGAACAAGAGGAAA
>Ga0209572_1001051_pt1 | contig 24616 bp, 27 predicted proteins | sample EBPBio232012_DNA_FD_185867 | JGI IMG/M metagenome (GOLD analysis project Ga0209572, IMG submission 185867) | Wastewater treatment Type I Accumulibacter community from EBPR Bioreactor in Madison, WI, USA - Reactor 1_1/23/2012_ DNA (SPAdes)... | ecosystem: Engineered > Bioreactor > EBPR >...
GGCCGGCGGGCGGCAGCGGTTGGGCCTGCGCCGGCGCCATGACCAGCGAACCCATCAACAGAAAGACGCCCAGCGCGGCCCAAGGCCGGCGGCCAGCGGATTCGAGGGCAGGGTGCAGCTTCATCGGACGGCTCCTCCTCGCGGCATCGGCTGCGCGCGCCAAGAAGGCTCCGCGCCCCGCCATTGCCGGGATTATCTTCGCCTGTCTTGCTCAGCGGCGCAGCCGCCAACTCCCCTATTCGCGGGGGTCAGATCCGCTCCGCCACCCAGTCGCGCACCGAATCCAGCGCCGCGGGCAGCTTCGACGGATCGGTGCCACCGTCCATCGCCATGTCCGGCTTGCCGCCGACCTGCTGGCCGACGAAGTTGACCAGCTTGCCGGCCTTGATGTTGACCATGTGGTTGGGAGTGACGCCGGCGGCCAGCTACACTGCACCTTGCCGCCATCGACAGTGGCCAGCACGATCGCTGCGCTCTTCAGCCTGTCCTTCAGCTTGCCCAGGGTCTCCTCGCGCAGCGCCTTGGCATCGGCGCCCTGCAGCGTGGCGGCCAGCATCTTGATGCCGGCCACCTGCACCGCACGCGCCACCGGTTCGTCGGCCTGCGCCCACGCCAACCTGCGCTTCAGCGCGTTCAACGCCTTCTCCAGCAAGCGCATGTGGTCGAGCAGGGCGTTGGCGCGGGCCGGCACCTCGGGCTTAACCACGGGCAGCGTGCCGGCCACGCCTCCCAACGCGCCTCCCATGTCCTGTACGTGGGCCAGCGCGTTGTCGCCCGTCAGCTCCTCGACGCGGCGCACGCCGGCGGCGATTGCTGCATATCGCGAAGAATGCGCACATCAGGCGTCCCTACAACGAGCTGACCTACCAGACGACGCAGTAGGCCGCGCGGCGTCCGCAATACCAGGTGAAACGCGGTAAAGCAGCCGGCCGTGTATGGCCGCGAACTGGCCGCCAGAGTGAGTAGGAGGAGACGCCAGAAAGCTGACTTCGGGCGCGATGATCTTGCCTGTCAAGGTCAGCTTCCAGCAACCCGGCGGGAACTCGGCGTCTGCACGTTGCGGCACAGTCTTGACGATTGAGCCCACCGCCCGAGACTCGTATGCGGTCAATGCATAGACTGCAGCATACGGCTCCAAACGTCCTCGCTTACCTCCGGCGCCATCTTGAGTCCAAAAGATGCGGCATGCACGGCCATGACCGCTAGCACCTTTGGTTCATGTGTCGGTGGCGTTGCAAGGTGGTAGCGCCGCGCCGATCGAGTCATAACGCAGCGTCGACCCAAGTCGATTTCGACGAGTGGCGTCGTTACACGCGTCGTATCGCTCGTCATCAAAAGGCACAGCAGGTGTAGGCACTGATCCTGATCCTCAGCAATCTGCCAGGCGCGCGGCCACACGTCGGGCTGCGCTTCCACCTGCGGCGCGTCCCGGAAGTTCCCTACCTTCACTACAAACACACGGCACTCGAGGTCGCAGGGCGTTGCTTCGGTGAGCGGCTCGTCAGCTAAGCCTGTGCGTGCCTTATGCGAATGTGCTGGCTTCTTCATTCCACCACTTTAGGAGCTCGCAGGCTCAACAGGTGAGCCACCTGCTTCAGGACACACTTCAGTCGTGGTACCCATCGGAAGGTACCGCGCATCAGCCTCAGTTCGTCCGGGCGGACAGCGTACCGATTAACGAGACCAGTTCGGCAGTACGGTTCGTCCCAACCTTGTCAAGCAGAGAGCGAACCTGGCTGTGCACCGTGTTCAGTGACACCTCGTGCCGCCGGGCGATCTCCTTCGGACTCAGACCCTCGACCAGGGCGCTGGCGACACGCGCTTCCGTAGGGGTGAAATCGAACGCTGCGCTGAGCACGTACGGTTCAGGGCAGGCGGATTGATTGCAATCGTGAAGCACCATCATGACCAGATCGCCGGCACCAAAGGCTCCCATCGTGTCCGATGCGCGAATCGGAACCAGACATGCGACGATTGGCCGGATCGAGCCCGCCTTACGCAACGGCACGATCACACGTTGCTGGGCCAACCGATCCGAATGGTCCGAACCGACGGTCGATTTGCGGTGCATCAGGTCAACGACAGCCTGCTCGAGGCGATCGGTGTTGCCCGGATCAGCGCAGACCAGATACCCATCGTTCCGCTCGCCAAGCACACCTGACGTCTTCAGGAAACTCTCGGCTGCGTTGTTGCGCTGCACAACGACGAAGTGTCGATCGACCAGTAGCAGCGGGGCAGCTATTCGATCCAAGGTCACACGGCCAATGGCAGCGTCAGTGGACGTGCGGCGACTGGCGATGTAGATCCCTGCTGCGCGTACGAGATGGAAGCACAGTCGGCGCACGTACTGCCAATCCTCGCCGTCAATAGGTTCATTGCCGACCGCCCGGTGCAAACCTAGCATCACCCCCATCGCTTCGTCCTGGTACAGCCTGGCACCATGCATATGGCGAACGCCGTACGGGACAAGGAACTGCTGATAGAAGGCACTGCACTCGACGAACTGCGCGCTGAATACCCTGCTGAACGAGACCGGACTGCCGATCGGCTCGGCGGCGATGGCTTGGACATGCGGGTCGATAGTGTGGAACCTTCTTGCGTACTCGAGTGCGCCTCCAGGCATCGGGTTACCGCCCTCGAAGGAGAAGCTCAGCTGTCCCCGCACAAGGTCCACGCCGATGAGCTGAGCCACCAGACAATCCAGACGTTGCGCCAGCCCGTGCAAGGGCACGGTCCACGGAACCCGCAGGGCGGCTGCTTCATAGCACTGGGCGATCAGTTCCTCGTCGTTCATCGATCACGCTGTCCGCGGGGGGCGCAAGGTCGACGGCCTTTCGGCCTCCCCCGCAAATGCGGGGGTCTGTCTTGCCATCACCAAAGATGGTGATGAAAGCTACCATTCCGCTCGCAACGATAGCCTCTGGTGGTGAATTCGATGTAGGTCAAGGGTATTGCACCAGAGTCCTCTTGTTTTGAAGTGAGACCGGGAGAACAGCAGATGACGAGGCTCAGACTAGCGCGCAGACTTGCGACGGCGGCCATTTCACTGTGCGCTGCGTCGTTGAGCTTTGCGCAAGCACCATCCAGACAGGCGTGCGTCGGAGCGGCCGGACTTAACAGCAATCAACTCTTGTGCGGCGTCGACTCGAATACACCGACCACGTTGGCTGGAACGCAAATTGGCGCCGGTGGGTTCCCCATCAATAGCGGCTCCGCAGCGGCGCTGGCGCAATTCAGCACCTTGAAGGCGTCAACGTCAGCTACGAACATCTTGCATGGTTCAGGCGCAGGCGCCAGTGCAATCTCGCTTGTTCGTGATTCCCTCGCGATCTCCAGCCCGGGGCGCGAGGGACAGCAGGGCTATGTTGATTTCCGCATCGACTACTCATGGAGATTCTCGAACGTCCCGTTCGGCAGCGACGATCAGTCCAACACGGCGGACGTGACGCTCGAGTTCGGGGCAGGAGCTGCATATGCGCGCCAGTATCAAATGGGTGCGGTATCGACGCAGGTTCCAATTGGCGTGACTGGCGACAACGTCACGGCGCTGAGTGCATTGCTCAACAACTCCTTCACCGTAAGGATGCCGTTCGTCTTCGGGGTTGAGTACAACCTCAGGCAAGCGCTCGCGATTAGTAGCCAAGCTCAGAATGGGAACACAGCCTGGATCAATGCGTTCAACTCCGCGTACTGGGGTGGCATGGTCGTGCGCGACGAAAGCCTCAACGTCGTGTCGTTCTCGGCCGAATCGGGGTCTGGGACGGATTACACGAGGAGCTATGCGCCCGTTCCGGAGCCCGGTACTTGGCTACTTGCAGTCATGGGAATACTGGCACTGGGCACGCTTCGGCGGGTTCGGCAAGGCCGTACCAGCGCCGCCTGACCACGGGAGCGGCCAGGCGATCTGCAAGTCCAGCGTTGTTGCAGGCGCCTGCGCAAAGCTGGTGAATCCAGCTTAAGGGTGGCTGATCGTCATTGTGCGAAGAGATCCTTCGCAGATTGCTGCTCGTGGCGGGGACTACCAGTTCGCGGCCGCGCCGGGCAGCTGACCGCCAGTTCTCATCCCTTGCTGGCGAAGGTCAGCAAACTGCGAAATGGATGTAGACCCGGACCCGGCCAGGAGCAGTCGTACTCGGAGGGCAGCTTTCCTGCATCTCACCCGGTCCCGCTGAACTTGGCGCAGATCCGACCCGCCGTCCAAGGGCAGCGTGGCCGCGCGACGGCGGCCTACACCTCACTTGGCCGGCGGGAACACCACCTTCCAGTCGTTCGTCATGCCGATCAGGCCCTTGCCCTTGGCCTTGTACTGATCGAGTCCGTCGACCAACTTGCCCAATGGCGAGTCGCGGTCGTAGACGTATTCGCGCGCCGCGTCGTCGTGGTGCACGATCATGCCCAGGCGCTTGCCGGAGCCGTCCGTCGTCCACTGCAGCATCTGGAAGTCGCCGTCGCTGTTGCCGACGGCAGCGATCGGCCGTTTGCAGATGGTCTGCGCGATGCCGATCGGCTCGCCCTCCTTGTCGGCATTGAACTCCAGGGCGGGCTGCATCGTCACCATCGGTCTGCCCTCCTTGGCCTCGAAGGCGGTTCCCGGTAAAAGGATGGTTTGCCTGCGGCCCGCGTGCGCACCAAAGTCTTCAGCGCCTCCGCTGGCCCAATCAATGACGCCAGTCAATTTGCCCCAGTGAAGGCACCTAGAGCCCATCTGATCTAAGGCGCGTACAGTTGCATAACTGTGGTCGCGTCGATGACGACAGCGGCGTTGTTGATGAATTCTCAATGATCCAGCAGGAGCACATCGACCGCATTCGGGAGGAAGAAGTCCTGAGGATGCGCATCCGTCAGGAACTTGGGACCGCGCAAGCTACTGCTGTGCCCACTGAGCCTGCCTCGCCTGCTGCGTCGCCAACACCACCCAGCTTCGGGCAGAAGCTGATGGAGTTCCTGAATTCATCGCTGGGCATGTGGCTGCTGTCGTCGGTGGTGCTAACCGGCGGCGCGGCAGTGATCCAGCAGGTGCAGCATAACTTCCAGATCCGTGAGCAGAACCATCGGCAGCTGGTGAATCACGTCTTCGAGATCAATAACCGCCTCGACAACATGGAGTTCTTGCTACGTCGCGCAACAACGGTGGGCGAGGCGAAGAAGGCTCTCGAGGGTCTGTTCAAGAGCATCTACCCACTGACGCCCGAACTGCAGAACCGCAGTCTGAGCTCCTTGTATTTCACGGTCTACAGTTTGATCCCGCCGTCGCGCCAAAACCGAGCAGACGAAGCGATCGAACTCGTGCGGCAGTTGGCTGATTCGGAGTACGCTTTGCAGTCTCGCGCTGAAACCGCGCCGCTCACGGAGCCAGACCGAACACAGTTCGAGAAGCTAATCCGCGCTTGCAAGGCTGTGCAGCGCGACATCAGTATCACTCGTAGCGAGTAGTTCGCATCCGATCAGTTCCCTGATGGGCTGCTCAGCTCGTGCTGCCCTATGGTTCCTACCGCCGGGCCTTGCCAGTCCCCGTTCTTCAAGCGCCATACCGCCAGGGGCTGCGACCAGCGCTTCCCCTTACATCCTGGCTCAGGCATAGGACGGCCTGGCAGTTCGCGAACCGAATGGTCCTGGACTGACACAGACTGAGAGGCACGCCGCATTTCGCTCTTTGGATCGAGACGCCAGGGAGCTAAGAGGTGTCACTCGTGGCAAGCTGATTCAGTTCGAGTCCGTAGACAGCAGAGCGAACGCTGCGACATCGATACGTTCGAACCTCACGGCCGGTCAGTTCGCGCCCGTGGCTCGCTCTGCGCTTCATGGTGTAGATATGCCGTCGACGCGTCACCGGCAGCTTCGAACTGTGAATCGCGTGGCTCCTTGCAAATCAGCAACGGAACAGGGGAAGCAGTGATCAGACCTGGGATCAGGCGCTCGACGAACAGTCGCATCACGGCATTGCGACCGGAGGAGGCGGCAACGATGAGATCGCAGCGGCGGCGGACCGCGGCAGCGACTACCCCGGATACTCCGTCCTCTTCGCGCCCTTTGCTTCCATACCCCATCACCCCTTGTCTTTCCGCCATGCGCGCCAGGCGAACAAGGAGCTCGTCAGCTGCTTGATGCGCGGCTTGCTCAACTTCGGGTGAAAGCACATCCGAGACCCCGGGCGGGTCCGACAGAGTTGCCAAGAGCCGCGGCATGATGGCGAAGAACTCGATTTCAGCGTCGTGGATCCGGGCCAACCCAATGCCCTGACGCACCGCGTGTTGGCTCACCGGCCGGTCATCGACAACGACCATGATGCGTCTGTACATGCGCCTCCAATTAGCAACGGCAATCGTAGCTTCCAACAGCCTATAGATTGCCTCAAATGTATTCCCCTCATCAGGCATGACCGTACAGGTCGTCTCTCCGAGTTGAGTGGCGCGCAGGAAGGCCGTCTTGTTCGTCTGCGGGGGGGCCGAAGTGCCCGACCACCGCCGAACGGTCCATGCATCACCCGCTCGGCGCGCGAGCCGAATCGAACGATGGTTGACGCTGCTCCTGAGTTACTCATTGCAGAAGGCCGTCACCATGTTATCTTTGGACAAATGCAAATTCAAGGGCTCATCGACCAAGCCTAAGTCGGCTGTCGTGGCCTGAGCACTTCGAGATTGAAGGCTCGCCTACATCGGTGCGATAGGTCAGTTCCGGTGCTCCACCTGGCCAGCAACGAGGTATGGCGCTCCGATCCACACCATTTGACGAGGGCGATCCGTGTTCAAGCAAGTCCACAACATCAGTTTCCCGATCTCTGAACCTCATGCTCTCGGGCAGGACGAGGCGTACTTTCTCTTGCGTGAGGATGAGCGAGACATCAAGATCCGCTTTCACGACTATGACCAGATCTTCGACAGGCCAGGCCTGTACGAGCAGCTGTTCTATCAGCGTCTGCGATGCGCCTCCCCACGGAAGGCGAGAGACCTCTTGGCCAAAGTGCTGCAGGACAACCGCGTCGAGCTGCATGAACTGCGCGTGCTTGACCTGGGCGCTGGAAACGGAATGGTCGGTGAACTGCTGGATGCCGCTCGCGTGATCGGCGTTGACATCTCCGAGAGCGCGCGCAGGGCATGCGAACGTGACAGGCCGGACGCCTACGACGCCTATTACGTTACCGACATGAGCCGACTCAGCCCGGAGATGCATTCCGAGATGAAGAGTTGGAAGCTTGATTGCCTCACCTGCATTGCGGCACTCGGCTTTGGCGACATCCCGGTCACTGCATTCGCCAATGCGTTTAACTTGATTCGTTCGGAAGGATGGGTGGTCTTCAATATCAAGGAGACCTTCCTGCAGGAAAGCGATCGCTCGGGCTTCTCGATGCTGGTCAAGCACCTCCTCGTCAGCGACACGCTGCAGGTACATCATCTCGAGCGCTACAAGCACCGCATTTCGATCGATGGGCGTGCGCTTTTCTACTATGTGCTGATCGGCAAGAAGGAGTCGGACATTGCGCCCGAGGTGCTGTCCAGCCTCCCCCGAAGCTGACTGAGCCTGATGCCACGCGTCTACAGCGGCCTCATGCCGCTGCCTCCGAACTTCTTGGTGTGGGTCTAGCCGAAGAAGCTGCCAGCTCCGACTAGGCGCTTGCGATGGCCCTAGTCCGTCGTCGGGACGAGGCAAGGTCGAACATCAGTACAGCGGTGCGGCGAAAGGGCAATCGTGCGCAAGCTTGACTTCTACAGCACTGGTCTGCTTTGGCGCGGGCGCCGCGGCGTGGCCAAGCTCTATGGCCGCGAGGTTGTGCTGACCCAAGCCCCCAAGCTGTCAGGGAAATCTGTGACGATGATTGAGTACTGGCCTGAAATCGGGATGCAGCGGATACAAACCTCCGATGGCCCTGCGCGCGAAATGAACCCTTTCGAAGTGGCTGAAGCGGATGACTTTCTCAGGCTCGTGACCGGCTCGGAAAGATGAGGTAGATCGCCGGCCTCAGTGGCGGACGTCGACGATTCGTGCACATACGCCGATGACGGCTGACGATAGTGGCACGCTGGCTCCGGCAGCTTGCTGCGTCAGCTGAATGTCGGGCCTGCGGTCGTAGCCGTGCCGAAAATCAGGCTAACGGCGGTAGCTCACGCCTGTTCGCGTTTCCGGTCCAGGGAGAGCGACAGGGGCAATGATGTCCTTCCTAAGGTTCGCTCGGCCAGCGATACATGGGCCCGCTATCACATGACGGGCATCCGTGTAATGCATCCCCTGAAGCAACGCAGTCACAGCTTCCCCCGACGCGACTCGGATGGCGACGCGATTGGCAGCATGGCTGCCAGCTCCTGATACATCGGCTTCGTGACCAAGCGCGCGACGCCGCTGGATAGAAGTGCGCAGGCCATCAAGCTCAATACCATGGCCTGGCCTGAGACCATCTCCATGACGATGATGAAGGCCGTGATCGGCCCACCCGTCGTGGCGGCCAGGAAACCTGCCATTCCCATCGCGATCAGTGGGATCGCTGCCTCGGTGCTCATCCCCATGAAGAGCGCCACGTCGTGGCCGATGCCGGCACCAATGGCCAGCGACGGGGCAAAAACGCCAGCGGGCACGCCCGACCAGGCCGAGATCCAGGTAGCGCAGAACTTCAGTAAGGTGTAGACACCCGGCAGTTCGCCCTGGCCCTCCAAAAGGGCGCGCGTCGTGAGGTAGCCCGCACCGGCGGTGGCGCCCTGGGTGGTCAGACCGATCACAGCGACAGCGAGGCCACACCCGGCGGCAAAACGCAGAGGATAGGCGCTGCGCCAACGGCTGAAGCGGTCTGGCAAGCCACGCATCGACACCACGATGAGCCGAGCGAAAAGCCCACCGCTCAGGCCGGCCACCAGGGCCACGAGCAGACCTGGCAGCAACAGGGACCAGGACATGGCCTGTACTCGTAGGCGGCCGAAGTAGGTCTCGTTGCCGAATACGGCCACCGCAACCAGACCGGCGACGACGATGGCCGCGATCACCAGCGAACTGTGCGAGATGTGGCGTCGCCGAGTCAATTGCTCGAGCGCGAAAACGATACCGCCAAGCGGTGTGTTGAAGGCCGCGGCAATCCCCGCTGCAGCGCCCGCCACCATGAGGTCGTGTGCGTCGATGCCTGACCGCGGCGAAAGCCAACGTTGGGCGCTGACCATGACGCCGGCGCCGACCTGGACAGTGGGACCCTCGCGACCGATTGAAAGACCCGTCAGCAAGCCGCCCGATACCAACCCGATCTTGTGGAGCGATACGCGCATCGAGACCAGCCACGCGACCTGCGACGGCGGCACATTCTCTTCAAGCGCCCGTACCACCTGTGGAATCCCCGAGCCCGCGGCTCCGGGCACGTAGCGGCGCGTCCACCAGACCAAGGCCACGGTGAGCGCGGGTGTCCATAGCAGCGTGAAGTATCGGCCGTGGTCGCCCCAGCCTTCTATCTGTCGAAAACCATGGATCGCCCATTCAGCCAGCAGCGTGAAGGCGACCACAATTACCCCCGTTGCCACCGCGTAGGCCAACACGACGGCTCGGTCGAGCCATTGCCGCCCGGCGAGTAACTCATGCTGCACGTTGCGCCAGAACTCAGGATCGACGTCACGGGCAGCACGCCAACCACCGCGCAACCAAGCCCGTCCGAGGCGAAGGATTCCCCTTAAAGAGGTGGACTGCACCTCGGCATCATCGGTGGGAGCTGGCATCTTGGCAGCCTTCTCGCGACACGTCAGCGGACCGGCCATTGACCCGAGAAGTCAAGGCCACGTTCTGCGTCTGCAACAAGAACTCTGATCCTGAAGAGGCGTTGAAGGGTTGAAGCCGCACTGTGCAACGGTTGGGAAGGGTGCCACCCTCATGGCGGATGCGCCTGTCACATCGAAGCGCCGCCAACCCCATCAGGTCGGAGAAGGCAACAACGACAGGCGGGGCACATTGACGATGGATGGTTAGGCCAATTGTATTTGCCCAATTGCATATTGCCAGATCCGCGTTTAGCCGCAGACGCCCGCGGCCAGAAGGCCAACCAGAGGCGACCTACATCTGCGCCAATGGGATGCCAGCCGCTCGCTCGTCGGTCTGCAACAGGGCCAACAGCTTGCCGAGGTCGTTGTCAAGGCGAATGAGAGTCTCTTCGTCAAGCCCAGCCAGTGCTTCGGGCAGGACACCAGAGAAGGGCCCCGGCGCCTTCTTCAGCACCCGAGCCCCACGAGCCGTAACGCGCAGCCTTGTAGCGCGGCGGTCGGTAGCGTCCCGGCTCGCGACAACAAGTTCGGAGCCAAGCATGGCCTTGACCAGATTGCTGGCCGTCGTCTGGTGGATGTCCATCGCACGGGCGAGGCCGCCGACCCCGATATCGGGCTGCGTCTGGATCACGCTCAAGGCCCAGAGCTGCGCACCACCAACTCCAGCCTTTTTCTCGACCTGCTGGAAGTGCGTCTTTACGGCATTGAACACTGATCGAAACCGGCGCAGCACCTGCGCCGGGAGGTCGACCGGGGTCGCGGACGCGGGAGCGCTGGCCGGCTTCAGGCGAGACCTCTTGCTGCTTGGCTTCGTTGGCATAAAGCCATCATAGGTGCAGCGCCACGATCTCTTCGCTACCGAGGTGGATGCGGGTGTTGAAGCGGGTGTCGTTTGCCCTGCGCACCGTCCGTGTTAACGCCGGCGAACACATGCGAGGGCGGCACCGCCAGACCCGACACCAACCCCAGGAGCTGCGCGGCCCGGGTGGTGCCGGCAAGAAGCTGTTTGTCATCTCCTGGGGAAACCTGAGACAACTTAACGGTGTTCGGCCTCGGCCATGACGCCCGCACAGTGAACGCAGATCCAGAGACCTTGCAATTACAAGTCGATCGACTAATAATTACTCATGGCCCGCCCGTCCCAAGGCATTGATCAGGCATTGCTGCGAAGCGGCCGAGAGCTCTTTGCCGCCAGTGGTTGCGATGGCTTGTCGCTGCGCGCGCTGGCCGAGCACGCAGGCGTCAACTTGGGCATGTTTCACTACCACTTCAAGACGAAGGACAATTTCTTGCGCGTGCTGCTGCAGCAGCTTTACGAGGAGGTCTTCGCGCGCATTGGCGTTGAAGCGGCCCATGAGGGGCCAGCTCTCGTCCGGCTGCGAAATGCCTTGCTGGCTCTGGCGCTGTTCGTGCGTGAGCATCGTCCCTTAGTCGCCCGGGTTTGGAGCGATGCGGCTCAAGGCCAGCCTGTGGCGCGCGATTTCGTGCGTGCCAACGCACCGCGCCACCTTGGCCTGCTACTGGGTCTGTTGGCGCAGGCCGAAAGCGAAGGTGCGCTTCGAGCTATGCCGCCGGTGCAGCGCCTCGTTTTCGTTATGGGAGCGGTGGCTGCGCCGATGTTCATTGCGCCAGTGGTGGCCGACATTGCTGTCGGGCCGCCGCTTTCAGAAGATCAGTTGACCACGCAGGTGATGTCCGATGCCGCCATAGCCGCGCGAGTGGATATGGCACTGGACGCGCTGCGTGCCGTGGCGGTGAAGCGCCGTTCAGGCAGGCGAACGGCCCGGGAGAGTCGTGATGCCTGAACTCGGGCCTTCGGTTATTGCGGGCAGGTGGCCCCGGCCAGTTGCGCGGCGGCGTCTCAGGCAGAACCGGTGGCTGCGTCGTGGCGTTCTTTCTGGCGCCGTGGCTGTGCTTGCAGCGGCCTGCAGCAAGGCGCCGGCGCCCGCCTGGGGGGGCTATGTCGAGGGAGAGTACGTTCGAGTTGCCTCGCCTGTAGGCGGCACGCTCGACCGCCTGTCGGTGCGCGACGGCGATACGGTAGCCAAGGGCGCAGTGTTGTTCACGCTGGATGCGGTGCTCGAGCGTGCGGTACGCGAGGAGGCTCGGGCTAGGCTTCTTGGTGCCGAAGCGCAGGCCGCCAACGCTACCAAGGGCCGTCGCGCCGACGAGATCGCCGTCACGCAAGCGCAGCGCGCGCAGGCCGCGGCCCAAGCCGCGCTGGCCAGGGCTGAACTGGCACGTCAGCAGGAGCTGTTTGCGCAGAACTTCATTTCCAGGGCTCAGCTCGACGATGCGCACACGGCGATGGCGCAGACCCAGGCGCGTGTGGCGGAGCTGGATGCTGCTTTGGCCGTGGCTCGGCTGCCGGCGCGCCGTGACGAGCAGCTGGCCGCTGTGGCCCAGGCCGACGCGGCACGCCAAGCGCTGCGTCAAAGCCAATGGCGGGAGGAACAGACCCAGGTACAGGCGCCAGGCGACGCGATCGTGTCCGAAACCTATTTTCGCGTCGGCGAATACGTCCCCGCAGGTCAACCCGTGCTGGCGCTGCTGCCGACTGGTCAGGTCAAGGCGCGCTTCTTCGTACTCGAGCCCGTCCTCGGCACGTTGACCACTGGCCAACCGGTGAGTCTTGAATGTGATGGCTGCGGGGCGCCTATAGCCGCACGCATCAGTTTCATTGCAACGCGGGTCGAATACACGCCGCCGGTGATTTATTCCAACGAGCAGCGCGCACGGCTGGTGTTTATGGTCGAAGCGCGGCCGCAGCAGGTGGGTGACGCGGCACGCATGCGCCCGGGCCAGCCTCTACAAGTGCGCCGTATGGACGGCGGGACCTTGACCCGGTGAGCGGCAGCGACACCGGCGCCTGGGCCATCGACGTCCGTGGCTTGACCAAGCGCTATGGCAAACACACAGTCGTCGACGATGTCGCATTGCAGGTGCGACCGGGGCGTATCTGCGGCTTCTTGGGCCCCAACGGCAGCGGCAAGACCACCACCATCCGTATGCTCTGCGGCCTACTCACGGCCAATGCCGGCGAAGGACGCTGCCTCGGCCTGGACATCAATACCCAAGCCGCGGCCATCAAGCGTCAGGTGGGTTACATGACGCAGAAGTTCGGCTTGTACGACGATTTGACGATCCGCCAGAACCTGGACTTCGTGGCACGCCTGTTCGAACTGCCGCGGCGCCATGAGGCGGTCGACAGGTCGCTTCAGCGCTTAGGTCTTGTTGAGCGGCAAAAGCAGCTGGCTGGCAGCCTGTCAGGTGGTTGGAAGCAGCGCCTGGCGCTCGCTGCCTGCCTTATCCACGAGCCTCGACTGCTGCTGCTGGACGAGCCCACGGCAGGCGTCGACCCGAAGGCGCGGCGCGACTTCTGGGACGAGATACATCGCCTCGCCGCGCAGGGCATCACCGTGCTCGTGTCTACGCACTACATGGACGAGGCCGAGCGTTGCCACGAACTGGTGTACATCGCCTATGGCCATGTACTGGCTCGCGGAACGGCCAATCAGATCATCGCTGGCGCCGGTCTGACCGTGTGGTCGGTCCAGGGCGAGAACGTGGCCGCGCGCCTCGAGCCGCTGAAGGCCGCGCCCGGTGTTCTCAGTGTTGCAGCCTTCGGCAACGCTGTACATGTGGCCGGCCAGGACGAAGCACTGCTGGCTCAGGCTATCCGAGGCCTAGACGGAGGCGCTGAGCTGCGCTGGACGCGTGCCCAGCCCAACCTGGAGGACGTTTTCATCAGCTTGATCGGTCGAGCGCAAGACAACTACGGCTTTTCCGCGTGAGGCGTATCTCGTTGCACCGCATGCTGGCGGTCTTTATCAAGGAATTCCAGCAGATGCTTCGCGACCGTCTGACCTTCGCCATGGCGGTGGGTGTGCCGGTACTGCAGTTGGTGCTTTTCGGCTATGCCATAAACACCGACCCCAAGAGCTTACCCGCCGCGCTGGTGGTGGCAGAGTCCTCACCGCTGTCGCGCAGCCTCGTGGCTGCGATGCAAAACTCTGGCTACTTTCACTTCACCCACTTGGTGGGCAGCGAGGCCGAAGCGGAGGCGTTGATCGAGGATGGCACTGTACAGTTTGCAGTGCAGATCCCGGGTGACTTCACGCGTCGGCTGATTCGCGGCGAGCACCCGGCCCTACTGGTCTCGGTAGATGGCACGGACCCATCTGCTTCTGGCAATGCCATAGCAGCCCTCAATGTCGTTGCTACGCAGGCGCTGCAACGCGACCTCGTCGGACCGCTGCAGGCACTAAAGCCCATCGAGCCACCCTTCGAGTTGCGTATCCACCGGCGCTACAACCCTGAAGGACTGTCGCGATACAACATCGTGCCAGGTCTGATAGGCACCATCCTGACGATGACGCTGGTCATGCTTACTGGGCTGGCGATGACGCGGGAACGCGAACGCGGCACGATGGAAAACTTGCTGGCCACACCTGTGCAACCACTGGAGGTGATGGTCGGCAAGATCCTGCCCTACGTGGTAATGGGTTACGTGCAGTTGGCCGTGATCATGGCTGCGGCCGGGGCGCTCTTCCAGGTGCCGATGGTCGGCAGTTTCCCGCTATTGATGTCAATGATCGGCGTGTTCATGCTGGCCAACCTGGCGGTGGGCTTCACCTTCTCGACGCTGGCGCGCAATCAGCTGCAGGCGATGCAGATGACTTTCTTCTTCTTCCTGCCCTCGATCCTGCTGTCAGGGTTCATGTTCCCGTTCCGCGGCATGCCAGGGTGGGCACAGGCGTTGGGTGAGCTGCTTCCGCTGACGCATTTTCTGCGCATCGTGCGCGGCATCATGCTCAAGGGCAACTCGCTGCCCCAGGTGCTGCCCGAGCTCTGGCCGATGCTCGCCTTCTTGCTGGTGGCAGGCCTGGTCGCGCTAAAGCGTTACCGTCAGACGGTGGACTGAACCGCGAAGAGTCCTTCACCACAGGCCGGTGGAGGTACGCGATGGGCCGGCTTGTGATTGCCTAAGTGGAGCTCTGATTCTTCACAACTGCGACTTCCTGTCCGGCACCAATGAAGGTTGCTGTCAGTCGCGACAAGCTTCTCTAGCGCGGCTTTCACTTGTATTGTTCACCAGTATGCTACCCAGGCGGCGCGCCTGAACACTACAAGGTCAGGTTCAATGCCGCAGCCGCGTTGAGCCAAGGTGTGGGCGAAACTGACACGCTTGAAGTTGACCCCGCAAGTCCACGCGAGACTTGTCATCCAGGCGTGGAATGACGGCTATGCGGAACCGAATGCCAGCGCCTGTAGTACCGCTGTGGGTCGGCCCACGCCGGCGGGGGAAGCAATCTCAACGCCGGAAAGCTGCCTTCCAAGTTGAGCGACCAGATAGCCGACGCCCGCGGTCGGCAGCGGACGACCCATAGCAGACCATCGCGCACCGGACCAGCCTGCCCCCCAGCCGACGCCCGGGGAGCTACGGCCGGTGGCCCAGGTCAGTGAGCGGGCCCCGCTTCAGCCACCGCCGGCGTGTGTGGCCGCGCCGACCAGGGCCCGCGCGCACCAGACCGCCACCAGGCCACCGCCCTGCTCGCGACGAACCACGTCGCCGCCAGCGCGGCCAGGCCGAGCAGTAGCCCGCCCGCCCACACGAGGACGAGCGCGATGCCCAGCAGCACCAGTGCCGAGCCCATCCACACCGCAGGGCCGCCGCCAACACCCAGCAGCCAGGTGACGCCGTCACGCAGCGCGTCGATCTCGTGGGGATCCAGCCCGTGGCGGACCCAGGGGCGCTCCGTCCAGGCCATGACCGCCTGCAGACTGACGTCGGCCGGCTGGGCCTCGAGCGCCGAGGCGCCGGCCTGCAGCAGCCACCCGGCGCCCACCGCCGCCAGCGTCCACAGGCCGGCCAGCACCACGATGCTGGCGATCACCGCCAGGCGCAGCGTCCGCGTCATCGCTTGGCCTCCTCGCGCAGGATCTCGCCGCTGCGGGCGTCGACGTAAAGCTCAACCCAGCGGCCCTGGCCATTGCGGGCCTTGATCTCGTACAGCTTGTCGCTCTTGCGCTCGACCTCGCGCACGTCGTTGTAGCCTTGGGCCACCACGCGTTCGACGACCTGCTGGAAGTTCATCGCCGCGGGTGGCGCGGCTGGGGTCTGGGCGACGGCGGCCGCGGTGGCGGTTGTCAGCACCAGCGCAGCGAGGACCGGGCGCAGGGACGAGGTGATGGATCGATGCATGGCAGTTGCTTGAAGTGGGTTACGAACGGAAGCCATGGTGCCAAGCCGGGTGTGAACGATCCATGAACGGCGCACCGCGTCTTGTTCACGAGCCGTTCATGCGGCAGCGGGCATGCTTTGGTTCGATGGTGCATCCCTCGCAAGGCCTCGTCGGGCCCGATCCTGGCCTGCGCAGGCGCGTGGCCACCAGCCTGGTGTGGGCGCTGTGCGGTGGTCTTGGCCTGGCCTGGCCCGCGGCAAACGCCGGGCGTGACGACGGCCAGCAGGTGCGCGCGGCGCGCGAACAGGGCCGCATAGTGCCCTTGGAACGGCTGATCGCCCAGGTGGCCCAGGTGGTGCCCGGGCGGCTGCTGGAAGCTGAACTCGACGACGACGACGGGCTGCTGGTCTACGAGCTGCGCTGGCAGCTGGCCGACGGCCGCAGGCTGGAGATCGAGCTGGATGCGCGTGACGGTCGCTGGCTCAAGCTCAAGGGCCCCCGACTGGAGACCGCGTTCAAGCCAGCGGCGGGCCGCCCCTCGGATGACGCAGCCGGACGGGGGGGCCTGCGATGAGGGTGCTGGTGGTCGAGGACGAGGCCCAGTTGGCCCAGCAGCTGCAATCCGCGCTGCAGGGTGCCGGCTTTGCGGTCGACCTGGCCGACAACGGTGTTGACGCCGAGCACCTGGGCTCGGTCGAACCCTATGCCGCCATCGTGCTGGACATCGGCCTGCCGCGGCGCGACGGGCTGGCCGTGCTGGCAGCCTGGCGCCGCCAGGGCATGGACCGGCCGGTGCTGCTGCTCACGGCCCGGGCCAGCTGGCAGGAAAAGGTGCGTGGCATCGACGCCGGGGCCGACGACTATCTGGCCAAGCCCTTCCAGATGGAGGAACTGGTGTCGCGCCTGCGCGCGCTGATTCGCCGCAGTGCCGGTCTGGCCAGCGCGGTGTTGCGCCAGGGCCCGGTGGCACTGGACACCCGGGCCTGCGCTCTGACGGTGGACGGCCAGCGCGTGCCCCTGACCGGCCATGAGTACCGCGTGCTGGCCTTCCTGATGCACCACGCCGGCCGGACGGTGGAGCGTATGGAGCTGGCCGAGCACGTCTACAGCCAGGACAGCGACCGTGACAGCAACACGCTCGATGTCTTTGTGGCCCGCTTGCGCCGCAAGCTGCCACCCGACTTCATCGTCACCGTGCGGGGCCTGGGCTGGCGCATCGACGGGGCCGCGGCTTGAGCGAGGCCACGGCCACGCCGGGCTCGCTGCGCCGTCGCCTGCTGGCTGCGGCGGCCGTCTGGATCACGCTGGCGCTGCTGCTGGTGGGCGTGCTGCTGGTGCTGCTGTTCCGCCAACACGCGGAGCAGGAACTGGCCGTGCGGGCATCAGGCCCGCTCGACACGCTGGCCGCAGCCTTGGCCGTGACGCCATCCCTGCCTTCGAGCGGCGATGGTGCTCCCCGCTTGAGTTTGGCCGAGCAACCCTCCGATGAAGCCTTCAAGCGTCCCTATGGGGGCGCGTACTGGTGGGTCGGTGATGGCCAGTCCACGCCGCTGCGATCGCGATCCTGGTGGGACGCGGCACCACCCCCCGAGCTGGCGGCCGAATTCAGCGGGTTGGTCGATGCGCGCGTCGGCCGCTTCGAGGCCACAGGCCCGCAGGCGCAACCCCTCATCGTGTGGGCACGGCGCGTCGAGCTGGCAGACTGGGAACGGCCGCTCGTGGTGGCGGTGGCCTACGACACCACGCGGCTGCGGGGCATCACGCGTGACTTTGCACGCACCGTGGCGTGGGCGCTCGGGGCCCTGGCCCTGGCGCTCTGGGCGGCCTCATGGTGGCAGGTGCAGCTGGGCCTGGCGCCGATGCGGCGCTTGCAGCAGGCGCTGGCCGGCCTGCGTGCAGGCCGATCGAGCCAGCTGCAGGGACGGTTCCCGGACGAGGTTCAGCCCCTGGTCAACGAGCTGAATGCCCTGCTCGACGACAACGATAGGCTGGTCCGGCAGGCGCGAGAGCAGACCGGCAACCTGGCGCACGCCCTGAAGACACCGCTGGCCGTGCTGGGCAACGCCTCGGCGGGATGGCAGGGCGATGAGGGCGAACGGCTGCGCGCGCAACTGGCACACATCCACCGCCAGGTCGAGCTGCAGCTGGCCCGCGCCCGCGCCACCGCGGCAGGCACCCTGACCGCGCGGGATGCCGATCGCCGCGCTGATGCCGCTGCCGTGGTCGACAGCCTGCTGCGCACGCTGCAGCAACTGCATGCCGAACGCGGAATCGTCGCGGTGCGGGTGGGGGACTCCGAGCCCATCACGGTCGCCGTGGATTCCGACGTGCTGCACGAGCTGCTCGGCAACCTGCTCGACAACGCCTTCCGCTGGGCGCGAACCGAGGTGCGCGTGGCCTTGCGGGTGGACGGGGCTGCGCAGCGGCTGCGCCTGGACATCGATGACGACGGGCCCGGCATTCCCGAGGCGCGACGAGAGGAGGCCCTGCAGCGCGGCCGCCGGCTGGACGAGACGCAACCGGGCAGCGGGCTGGGCCTGGCCATCGCCGATGAGCTGGTGCGTCTGGGCGGCGGCACCCTGCATCTGGCAGACGCGCTGAGCGGCGGGCTGCGTGTGCGCCTGAGCTTGCCGTTGTGGATGGTGAACCCGATGGCCGATGCGAACAGCCTCGTGGCCGGCCAGGACTTGCAGAGCCTGGGCCCGACAAAGTCGGTCGATCGTGCCTGACGGGGCTTGGCGCAGCACAGGCCTGGCGCTGCCCGCTTGTGGCCGACTCTGGCCGGCGAGCGGTCCGGACTCATCGCCGTATAGCTGTCATCCAAGGCCTTGGCGCATCCGAGTTTGAGAGCGCTGGGCGACCGGCCGCTGATGGCCGAGGCTGCCAGGTCGCCGTCGATGCAGTCAGCAGTCATTGGATCGAACGCGTACTGAACGGCTGTTCGTCGAGGCGATGACTTCAACATCTCAACCCTTCAGCGACATTCCCAAGACCGGAAACCCGGCCACAAAGCTGACTGTGGCTTCCGTGCTTTGCGCCACTACATGAACTGCGGCGGTGACATCACGATGTGCATGCTGCAGCCGCTTCTCGGAGACCTACCTGCGCCATGATCCTGCTGTTTGCCACTGTGGGGGTCTATGGCAAGCGCCCAGCGGGATTCGACCTTGTGGCGACCTCCGGCATCGGCCTGCTCGTCGTCGTGATGCGCCGTTTCAACTTCCCCACCGCGCCGGTGGTGGCGGGCACGATCCTCGGCCCGCAGGCCAAGGCGCAGATTCGCAACGCGCTGTCCAAAGGTGAAGGCAAGTGGCGCATGTTCGTCTAGCGCCTACTTTCACTGTTGCGCTGGTGGCGATCGTTGCCATGCTGCTGCTGCCGCGTCTGATGCAGTCGCGAATGCACTGAAGAAGCGCTGAGCCGGCCTCAGCGGCCCAGGTCCTGCCCCCACTGGCGGCGTGTACTGCGCAGCCGGTGTCGTTGGCGATAGGCCGCCGGCGTGCTGCCGGTGTGGCGGGCGAAGACGGCGCGCAAGCTCGCCGCATCGTGCCAGCCGCAGCGCTCGGCAATGGCCTCGATCGACAGGTAGGTGGTCTCCAGCAGCATGCGCGCGTGGGTGACACGCAGCTGGTGTACATGCTGCAGCGGCGTGTGGCCGAAGGCCGCGCGGAAGTGGCGCAGCAGCGAGCGTTCGCTGGTGGCGGCCGCGCGCGCCACAGCCCCCAAGTCGTAGCGCTCGTGCCAATGGTCCTCGAGCCAGCGCCGCGCGCGTTCGAGCGTGCCCGGGCCGACACGCGCCGTCGAAGCCCGCGCCACGGCCTTGACCAGACGCTGCCGCTGCGGCGTTGGCAGCAGCACCGCGCGCCCGCCTTCGGCCAGGTCGTCCAGGCCGCAGGCCTGCAGCGCACGTAGCAGCAGCTCGGTGGCCAGCGCCGGTGAATCGGCCGTCCAGATGCCTTCGTGCCCGACCCAGGCTTCGCCTTCGGCCAGTTGGAGATGCGGCGCGTGGCGCAGCACGCTCTGGATGAAGGGCCAGGGCACGGCTGCGCGGCGCTGTTCCAGCAGCCCGGCCTGGCCGAGCAGGGCCACGCCCGTGTACAGCGCCAGCACCTGGCCGCCGGCGCGGTGCACGGCCAGCGCCCGCGACGCGGCGGCGCGGTCGCGCTCGACGAGCCGGCTCAGGTGCGCGCCGTTGCGCGCCAGCCAGCCCGGCACCACCAACAGGTCAGGCCGACGGACGCGCCGCCCACCACTGCCGGCACGGCGCAGCGCATGGCCGTCGGGCCCGCACCATTGCCAGCGCAGCGGCGCTCGTGCTGCGCCGCGCAGGCGCGCGACGGTGTTCAATACCTGCAGTACGTCGACCACCGCCGCGGCTGGTCCCTGCAGGTGGTCGGCACCGGCCAGCAACTCCACGCACAGGGCTTCGGTCGGCTTGCGCATGTGGCGATATTGCCATTAATTTTGGCGGGATTGGCTCTACGCCTGCAGACACTGCCGGCCTACATTGACGCCACTGCTTCACCTGGAGACCGACATGAACTCATTCCCCGTTTCCCTGCGCCGCCGTCACGGCCTGGCCTTGGCGCTGACGCTGTGCTGCAGCCTGCCGGTGGCCGCGCAGGGCGGCTTCCCGGTGCGTGCCCTGACGTTGGTGGTGCCCTACACCGCGGGCGGCGCCTCCGATATCGGGGCGCGCATGATCAGTAGCGAGATCGGCCGGCAGCTCGGCCAAACGGTGGTGGTCGACAACGTCGGCGGCGCGGCCGGCGCGCTGGGCACGCTTAAGGTGGTGCGTGCGCCGGCCGATGGCCACACGCTGCTGTACGGTTCGCTGAGCGAAGCACTGCTGGTGCCGCTGGTCAACCCTTCGGCCGGCTACCGCACCGACGACCTGCTGCCGGTGGCCTACCTGGGCGGCACACCGGTGGTGTTCGTGGTGCGGCCCGATTTCCCTGCCAACACGCTCGACGAGCTCATTGCGCTGGCCAAGAAGAACCCGGCCAAGTACAGCTATGGCTCACCGGGCATGGGCACGTTCCAGCATGTGATGGGCGAGGCCTTCAAGGCCAAGGCGGGCGTGTTCATGCTGCATATTCCTTACCGCGGCGGGGCGCAGATCCTCACCGATGTCATCGGCGGGCAGATCGACATTGGCATCACTTCGGCCGTGAATGCCGCCAGCTTCGTGGCCAACGGCCGGCTGAAGGCCATCGGCGTCAGCTCGGCTGCGCGCAACTCGGCCGTGCCGAAAGCCCAGCCCTTCGGCGAGTCGGCGGCATTGAAGGGCGTGGAGCTGTCCACCTGGGGCATTGCCTTCGTGCCCAAGGGCACGCCCGATGCCGTGGTGCAGCGGCTGAACGGCGCCATCAACGCGGCACTGATGACGCCGTCCAACGTCGAGGCGCGCGCGCGCCTGGGCGCCGAGCTGCCGGCCGTGATGAGCCCAACGCAGACCCGGGCCTTCGTCTCCTCCGAGCAGGCCAAGTACGCGCCGATCGTCAAATCGATCAAGTTCGAATGAGCGCCGCGATGAAGGCCGCTGCCAATGCCGTGTCAGGGCCGCGCATCGGTATCGCCGGCTTCTTTCTCGAAGCCAACCGCTGGGCACCGGTGACCACCGGCGCGATGTTTGCGCAGAGTTTCGACCTGGCGGGCGAGCTGCTGCTCGAACAGCTGAACGCCACGCCGCCGCGCACGCTGCCCGACTTGGCCGGCTTCATGGCCGGCATGAGCGCCGCCGGCCCCTGGCAGCCGGTGCCGCTGCGCGCCGCCGCGGCCTACCCCGGTGGGCCGGCCGAACAGGCCTGGTTCGACGCGCTGCTGCAGGACATCGAACAGCGGCTGCGCGCGGCCTTGCCGCTCGACGGCGTGTTCATTTCCTCGCACGGTGCCGCGCTGACCACCGGCAGCGACGATCCGGATGGCGAACTGTTCGAACACGTGCGCTTGCTCGTCGGCCCCGACGTGCCGGTGGTGGCCGTGCTCGACCTGCACACCAATGTGTCGGCACGCATGACCGATGCGCTGTCGGCCTTCGTCGCCTACCGCACCAACCCGCATGTGGACCTGTTCGATCGCGGCCAGGAAGCGGCGCTGTTGCTGCGCGCGATGCTCAGCGACGGGCCGGGCCAGGTGGTGCTGGAGAAGCTGCCCTTCGTGCCCGCGTCCACCGACCAGCTGATCGCGCCCGGCACGCCGTACCAGGCGCTGGTCGACGCCGGCCAGGCCCAGCTGGGCGGGCCGATCCTGAACGTGTCGCTGTGCGGCGGCTTTCCTTTGGCTGATTGCGGCAAGTGCGGCTTCAGCGTCGTCGTCACCGCACGGCTCGGTGCGGGTGCGCAGGCGCGCGATGTGGCCCGCACGCTGGCGGCGCAGGTCTGGGCGCGACGCCAGGACTTCGTCACATCGTTGACGCCGCTGGACCGGGCGGTGCGGCTGGCCGTCGAGGCCGGCGAAGCCTTACAGCGCGACCCCTTGATCCTGGCCGACGTGGCCGACAACCCGGGCGGCGGTGGCGATGGTAACACCACCTTCTTGCTGCGCGCCTTAATCGAGGCCGGCGCGCGTGGTGTGCTGGTCGCTGTCTTCACCGATGCCGCGCTGGCCGAAGAGGCGCATCGCCTCGGCTGCGGCGCGGTCTTCGAGGCGCACTTCAACCGCGACATGGTCGACGATCGTTTCGCCCTGCCGGTGCAGCATCGCGCGCGAGTGCTGGCGCTCAGCGACGGTGAGTTTGTCGGGCGCAAGGGCCTGCTCAAGGGCTCGGTGCAGCGCATGGGCCCGAGCGCGCTGCTCGATCTGGGCGGCGTGCAGGTGGCGGTGATCTCGCATCGTCAGCAACTTCTGGACCCGGCGCAGTTGGAACTGCTGGGCGTGGAGCTCGGCACGCTGCGCACGCTGGTGGTCAAGAGCCGTGGGCACTTCCGCGCCGCCTTCGATGACTTTGCGGCGCGTGAGCGCATCATCGAGGTCGATGCGCCGGGCCTGAGCACGCCGAACCTCGGTACGCTGCCACTGCAGCGCATCCCGCGCCCGATCTACCCGCTGGACCCCGAGGCGGTTTGGCCCGCATGAGGCATCGTATGTGCTGCCAAGGTCGTCGCAGAGGTCAGCCATGTTGCCCGCCACCACAACCGCGCGCACCCAACCCAAGCGCACCGGGTGGTGACCCGTCTACCAAAAGCAATGGGGTGCTCCATAACGGCCGTTGGTGACCGTCGGGTGATGGCCGGACTCGCAACTTGAACGACGGCAACGCGCGCCCCCTCCCGCGGCTCGGATGCCCTCACACGCCGCCTGCGAACAGGTCGCTATCGATGTCCCTCGCGCTGTGCAGCACCCGCACGACGTCGACGCCGTCCGGTAGAGGGATGTAGAAGATCACGTAGCGCTGGAACGGAAAGCTCCTGAGGTCCGGAGCAAGCTCTGGCCGTGCCCGCCCCATCAACGGCTGCGTCGCGAGCCGTCCGAACGCGGCATCGAGTTCGTCGACCCAACGATCCGCCGCCACCATGTCGTCATCGGCGATGTGGTCCCAGACGTCCAGGATGTCGAGCGCCGCCAGCGGGCGCCGAACGACGGTTGCCACTGTGGGCCGGTTAGGCTGCCTTGCGCGCTCGCCGCGCAAGGGCATCGGACTTCATCTTGGACGCACTCCAGGGTTGTGACGCCCCGCTGGCCAAGCCTTCGCGGATGTCCTCCCGAAGCTGTTCGAGCTTGGCCGCGCGAACTCGGTCCTGCTCGTCCATCAAGCGCAGCGCTTCGCGAACGACCTCGCTGGCCGAGGTGTACATGCCCGACGCCACCTTGGCACGGACCAGTTCCTCGAGCTGCGGGGTGAGATTGACGTTCATGCCCACGGTGTGGCCTCCAGGATTGGGGATTCCCAGCATATCAAAAAGTGTCAAAGATGGACATCCGACGCCTGGCAGCGTCGGCGCCAGGGCGGCGGCGCCGAGCCGCCAAACGAGGAGTCCGCCATGGACACCACAACCGCGACCCGCACCCACCGCGAGCCTTGGAACAAGGGCAAGCTCGTCGGACAGAAGGCGCCGTTCAAGCTCAAGGACATCTGGGCGCTGAGAGTGCGCCTGCAGATGGAGAGCCGAGTACGCGAACTGGCTCTGCTCAACTTGGGCATCGACAGCAAGCTGCGAGGCTGTGACCTGGTCGCGCTGAAGGTGCGCGACGTGTGCCATGGTGACCAGGTCGCCTCTCGGGCCATTGTCATGCAGCACAAGACGCAACGCCCGGTGCAGTTCGAGATTACGCAGCCGGCAAGGGAGGCCGTGCGAGCCTGGATCAGGCAGGCCGCGCTGAAGCCCGATGACTACCTCTTCCCGAGCCGCTTGCACGACTCACCGCACCTCGGGACCCGGCAGTACGCGAGGATCCTCGGCCACTGGGTTGACGAACTGGGCCTGGATCGGGCCGAATATGGAACGCACTCGATGCGCAGGACGAAGGCAACCTTGATCTACCGGCGCACCAAGAACCTACGCGCCGTCCAGTTGCTGCTCGGGCACTCCAAGCTCGAGTCGACGGTGAGATACCTCGGAATCGAGGTCGATGACGCGCTCGAGATCTCCGAGCAGACCGAGGTCTGAGGTCTCCAACAGCGGCCGCACCGTCAGCCGTGTCGGCGCGGCCGCCTTCCTCAATGTCGGCTACGTGGCGTGCAAGTGGAGTGGCGGTCCCGGCCACAAC
>Ga0209572_1001052_pt1 | contig 24545 bp, 26 predicted proteins | sample EBPBio232012_DNA_FD_185867 | JGI IMG/M metagenome (GOLD analysis project Ga0209572, IMG submission 185867) | Wastewater treatment Type I Accumulibacter community from EBPR Bioreactor in Madison, WI, USA - Reactor 1_1/23/2012_ DNA (SPAdes)... | ecosystem: Engineered > Bioreactor > EBPR >...
TTAAAGTTACAGAACCCTATTTTTCTGAAAAAGAAGCTATCCAAGAAATGCAAAAAGGAAAAACCGACATTATTGTAAATATTCCAATTCACTTCAATCGTGACCTTCAAAAAGACAAAAAAACAAGTATTTCAGTAAGTATTAATGCTATAGATGCTGCTACAGCAGGTGTTGAAAATGTATATGTAACACAAATCATAAATACATACAATCAAAATATTCAAATGCAGTCCAACTATTTTTCAGGAAACAAAGAAATACCTCAAAATATTATAGTTATACCGTCTTTTTGGTACAACAAAACTTTAAATTATAAAACCTTTATGGTTCCGGGTATTTTGGTTTTATTGGTTACTATGCTTACTTTATTTCTGTCATCAATGAATATAGTTAGAGAAAAAGAGTTAGGTACATTGGAGCAAATTAATGTAACACCAATAAAAAAATATCAGTTTATAGTTGGAAAATTATTTCCATTTTGGGTGCTTGGCTTAGTGATTTTGACTGTTGGTTTGCTTATAGCTAAAGTTGTTTTTAATGTTCCCATGCTAGGTAGTATTTTCCTTGTTTATGGTTTCACATCAGTGTATTTGCTATTAATTTTAGGATTCGGACTATACATATCTAATCATACCGAAACCCAACAACAAGCTATGTTTATTGCGTGGTTCTTTATGGTGATTTTCATATTAATGAGTGGTTTATTTACACCTATCGAAAGTATGCCAAAATGGGCGCAAAGCTTAACATTGTTAAACCCTATTCGATACTTTGTAGAGTTCATAAGAATGGTTCTACTAAAAGGATCCGGGTTTTATGAAGTATTGCCAAACCTATTAATTGTTACCGGATTTGCAGTATTTGTAAACGGCATGGCGGTTTGGAGTTATAAAAAATCAAATTAGAAGTTTAAGTTTTTAAAAGGTATTAAAAATGAATGGTAATAAATTAGTTACGAATGAATCTTTATTCTTTCGAGGTCCGCTATCGAGATTTAAAGAGCTAATATTCACATTTAGAGTTCAAATTAATTTTATAAGAGCATTTAGAAAATTACATTTCCTTGGTCCATGCGTAACTATTTTTGGTTCGGCTCGGTTTACACCAGAATCAGAACATTATAAAAATGCTGAAAAAATTGGTGCAGAAATTTCTAAAATAGGTTTTACAATAATGACAGGTGGCGGACCAGGAATAATGGAAGCCGCAAATAAAGGAGCATTTGAAAATGATGGTTATTCTGTTGGTTGCAATATTGTATTGCCAAGAGAACAAAAACCAAATCCATATTTACATAAATGGATAGATATTCCTTATTTTTTTGTTCGTAAAGTTGTTTTGATAAAATATTCGTATGCCTTTGTAGTGATGCCAGGTGGAGTTGGTACTTTAGATGAATTATTTGAAGCACTTACATTGATACAAACTAAAGTAATTAAAAACTTTCCGATAATTATTTTTGATTCAGATTATCATAAAGAACTTTGTCATCATATTAAAATTATGCTTGAAAATGAAAGCATCAGTCCTGAAGATATGAAGCTCCTTTTTGTAACTGATTCTATTCCTGATTTAATTACACATCTTGAAACGCATGCAATCAAAAAATTTGGGTTAGTAAATAAACAATATAAACCAAAATGGTGGTTTTTAGAAAATTAAAACAATTCTTGTCTATGTCTTTTTTAATTAATACTAAAATGTAGAAAAATATTATTTTCTTTCTTGTAAAATATCTGAAAATATAGACGAATTAGCAATAAAATATGAAAAAGAATATAGTATTAGTTTTTATTATTGTAATAACGACCATAACTTCAGCTCAAACTAAAGTAGATACAACAGCAATTCTATCTTTAGATAAAATAGCACAAGTTAACCAAGGAGAAAGTAATGTTACATTTCCTTTTGATATTGGTAATTTAGAACCCTTACTATTTGAAGCAAATGTTAGTCCTAATTTTAAAATTCGAGAACGTAAAGATTCAAGATTAATGGCAGTACTTACCTCTCAAATCATTATAAGAATGTTTGATGAATATTCATATCCTGTAAAAACACCCAGTTATATTCCTCAAATAGCATTTTATTTTCTAACAGGACATAAAGAATCAGCCAATAAATTAACACTTTTTGGTAAAATTGCACATCATTCGAATGGTCAAAACGGAAATTTCTATACCGAAAATGGAGATATCAATTTACAATCCGGAAATTTTGCAACAAATTATATAGAACTTGGATTTTTAAAATCATCTTACAGTAACCAACTCAATGCCTTCAAATTTATTAAAAGCTCTATTGAAATTCATCCAAAAAAATGGATGTTAGAAGAACTTCAAGGTCAATATAGTGGACTTCGATGGCACAATACCTTTTTAGCCTACAAGCTTCCTATGAAAAGTAATCTAATAAAAAACAAAGAACAAAGAGCAAACTTTTCTGTAAAAGCTGAAACTACTTTGATGCTTGATAATATGAATAATTGGGATACTTTTAATATAGACCGACTTAATACAAGTTTAATTGTTTATTATCATCCAAAATTTTTAGAAGATATTGGATTCTATGTTCAATTCTATCACGGTATGGATTACTATAACATTTATTTTCAACACCAAATCAATACAATCCGTTTTGGTATTATGACAGAGGTTTTACGTTTTTAAAATATTTTAATATTTCAAAAAAGTTTATACCCAAGGATAGTTCTTCAAGAGTTGTATGCTCTAACATGTAAATTAAATCTTTTTTTACAAACTTAAATTTTTCATGAACTGGACATGGGTGATCTTCCGAGCAATTACTTAAACCTAATCCGCATCTTAAAAAAACAGAATCACCATCTATTGCTATTACAATGTCAGAAAGTTTAATGTTTTTTAGATCATCTTTTAAAATCATAAAGCCACCACCAACTCCTTTACTTGATTTTATAATATTATTTTTCACTAGCACTTGCAAAATTTTGGCAGTGAAAGCAATTGGAGAATCTATTTCATTAGCAATTTCTTTCAGCCCCACTTTTCCTTCTTTACAACAATGTGTTGCAATAAAAATTGAAGCTCTAATTGCATATTCACAACTCTTTGAAAACATTTTTTTATGACAAAAATATAAAATCATTTCAATTTCAGATGCGTTTATCTTTTATTTAACATTTATGATTTTTATCATGTTTTAAGACTATGCCTATTCTTAATTTTGTCTTAAATTAATAAAAGACAAAATTGTCTTTTATTAGAAACACTAACTAAAACTAAAATTTATGCTATCAAAATCACAAGCAAGGGCATTTTTTCTAGGAGGAACATTAGTAACATTTTTAGTCTTCATAGGGCTAACTATCTACTCGTTCATGCCAAAAAATGACCAAACCAACTATGGCAAAATTGATGCTCAAGTTGTAAAAGGCAAGGAAATTTGGGAATCCAACAATTGTATGGGTTGTCATACCATTCTTGGTGAAGGTGCTTATTACGCACCTGAATTAACAAAAGTTATAGACCGAAGAGGAGATGCTTATGTAAAAGCAGTTCTAATGTCTAAAGAACCTTGGCAACCTAGAGGTAGAAAAATGGTTGCTTATGCAATGTCCAATGAAGAAGCAGAAGCTGTAATTGCTTACTTTAAATGGATTGGAAAAATCGATTTGAATGGATTCGACAGAGTAGTTTCTCCATTAGCAAAAGACAAACAATAAATTTAATATTATGAAATATAAATCACAAAAAATAGCTTATTGGTTTTTTGCCTTATGCATGTTATTGTTTTCATTACAAATAATATACGGCTTTATCATGGGCTTTGATAGAATTGGATTGCAAGGTCTGCATGACATAATTCCATTTAATACTGCAAGAGCAGTACACACCAACTTATTAGTAGTTTGGTTGTTAACAGGATTCATGGGAGCAGCATATTATATTATTCCTGAAGAAGCGCAAAGAGAATTGATAAGTGTAAAATGGGCATATGTTCAACTTATTTCTCTTGCCGTTGTTGGAGTTGTAGCTATAATTGGTTTTCATTTAAACCATTGGGAAGGAAGAAAATTTCTTGAAATTCCAAGAGAGTTAGATTTTCTTGTTGTTGTAAACGTGTTATTATTCTTAGGATTAATTTTAGGAACTTTATTTAAAGGTAAACGCAAAACAACTACAGCATTGGTACTATCAATGGGGTTGCTATTTGCAGCATTACTTTATCTACCAGGAATGATTTGGTTTGATAGCCAAGTGATGGATTCATTCTTCCGTTGGTGGGTTGTTCATCTTTGGGTTGAAGGTGTTTGGGAATTAATAATGGGTGGTATTTTATCCTATTTATTAATAAAACTAACAGGTGTTGACAGAGAAGTTATCGAAAAATGGCTATATGTAATCATTGGTTTAACTTTCCTTTCGGGAGTTTTAGGAACAGGTCATCACTACTATTATATTGGAGTAAACAAAATTTGGTTAATCATTGGAGGAATATTCTCTGCATTGGAACCTTTAGCATTCCTTGCCATGGCATTATTTGCTGTAAATATGTATAGAAAAGGCGAAAAAAGTCACCCAAACAAAATTGCATTATTCTGGACTATTGGTTCAGCAATTGTATCTTTTATTGGTGCAGGATTATTAGGATTTGCTCATACATTACCACAAACAAATTTATACACACACGGAACATTAGTAACTGCAATGCATGGTCACTATGCTTTTTGGGGTGCTTATGCCATGATTGTATTAGCTATTATTAGTTATGCTTTGCCAAACCTAACAGGCAGAAAACGCTACAATAGCGTACATGGAAATGCAGCATTTTGGCTGTCAAATATTGGAATACTTGGAATGACTGTTGCGTTTGGTGTTGCTGGTGTTGCTCAAGTATATATGGAACGCAAACTAAAAATGGAGTTTATGGAGGTTCAAAAAGAAACTGAAATTCACTTTGTTGTGTTACTTATTTGCGCAACAATGTTTACAGTTGGCATAAGTCTATTTATATATGATTTTATTAAATATGGCAAACCCACAGATGAAGCTTTAGAAATAGAAAATAATTAAAATTAAAAGTAATGAAAAAAATATTTATTCTAATTTTTGCTTCAGTTGCATTTATCGGATGCAAACAAAATGATGAATACAAAAAAGTAGATGCATCACAAATAAAAGTTGAAGGAAGTATGAATGCCGAATTAACAGCTCCGCCATTTGTGCCAAAACCAGTTGGAGATAGACCGGCCAAAAAACTAATTGTCAATATGGAAATTATTGAGAAAGAAGGAGAAATGGCTGATGGTGTTAAGTATGTCTATTGGACATTTGGAGGAACAGTTCCTGGAAGTTTTATTAGAACTCGAATAGGTGATGAAGTTGAATTTCATTTAAAAAACCACCCCGATAATAAACTACCTCACAACATTGATTTACATGCTGTAACTGGTCCTGGTGGTGGTGCAAAATCCTCATTTGTTGCTCCTGGTCATGAAGTAACCTTTTCTTTTAAGGTATTGAATCAAGGATTGTATGTTTACCATTGTGCAACTGCACCTGTAGGTATGCACATTGCTAATGGAATGTATGGACTTATCTTAGTTGAACCCGAAGGAGGTTTGCCTCCTGTTGATAAAGAATACTATGTTATGCAAGGTGATTTTTATACTAAAGGTGCTAACGGAGAAAAAGGATTGCAACCTTTTGACATGGTAAAAGCCGTTAAAGAAGAACCTGATTATGTAGTATTTAATGGAAAAACAGGTTCGTTAACTGGTGATAATGCACTTACAGCTAAAGTTGGTGAAACTATTCGTCTATTTGTCGGAAATGGTGGTCCTAACTTAGTTTCTTCATTCCATGTTATTGGAGAAATTTTTGACAATGTTCATGTAGAAGGTGGTTCACTCGTAAATCATGATGTACAAACAACGCTTGTTCCTGCTGGTGGAGCTGCAATTGTTGACTTTAAAGTTGATGTTCCTGGATCATTAGTGATAGTAGACCATTCTATTTTTAGAACTTTTAACAAAGGTAGTTTAGGTTTAATAAATGTTAGTGGAGACGAAAACAAAACGATCTATTCAGGAACTCAATCGGATGAAGTTTACCATCCTGAAGGAAGCACCATTCAAACCATGCCAAATGAGACAGGTGCAAAAGCTCCTAAAGCAGTAACACTTGTTGAACGAATTGCAGATGGAAAATCAATTTATGCCAAAACATGTTTTGCATGTCATCAAGCAACTGGTGAAGGTTTGCCAAATGCATTTCCTCCTTTAGCTAAGTCAGATTATTTAAATGCTGATGTGAATAGAGCTATCGAGATTGTACTTAAAGGAAAAACTGGCGAAGTTGTTGTCAATGGCAAAAAATTCAATAGTGTTATGACAGCGCAAACACTTTCTGATGAAGAGGTTGCAAATGTATTAACTTATGTTTACAGCACTTGGGGCAATTCTAAAAAAGAGGTTACTCCTGCTATGGTTAAAGCAGTTAGAAGTAAAAAGTAAATTGTTAATTCCATGAAAAGTTTATATTTTCTGTTTGTCGTAATTGTGTTTATTTCTTGCTCAAAAGATAAAGAAACGAGCACTTTAGAAAGTATAACTATTCCATCAGTTTCTACTCCAAATGACAAATCGTTTGGAGTAGAAACACCGATGGTTTCTGTAGAAGGCGGAAAATACATTCCTCTTTACGGAGGGAAAAATAAAGAAGTAGAGGTAAATAATCTACTTATTGATGTCTATCCTGTTTCAAGCGAAAATTTTTTAGCTTTTGTAAAACAAAACAAAAGATGGAGAAAATCGCAAATAAAAAAACTTTTTGCAGATGGTAATTATCTAAATAATTGGAAGAACGACACCATTTTACCCTCAGACGTAAAACCAAATAGTCCTATTACAAACGTTTCATGGTATGCAGCAAACGCTTATTGCGAATGTCAAGGCAAAAGATTAGCAACTGTTGACGAATGGGAATTTGTAGCTATGGCCAATGAAAATGTTGCCGATGCAAGAAAAATAGAAGAATACAATCAATACATTTTAGATTGGTATGAAAAACCTAAAACATTTAATAACGAAATTGGAAAAACCTTCAAAAACTATTATGGTGTTTATGATTTGCATGGTTTAGTTTGGGAATGGACTTCTGATTTTAATTCCATATTATTAACAGGTGAATCTCGAAGTGATGTCACTACAGACAAAAACTTATTCTGTGGTAGTGGTTCACTAAACGCTTCCGATTTAATGAATTATGCTGCATTCATTAGATACGCTTTTCGAGGAAGTGTAAAAGCAAATTATGCAGTTAAAAATTTAGGTTTTAGATGTGTCAAAGACACTATAAATACAAAAAAACCATGAAAAAAATAATCCTCTTTTTTATAGCAATAGCACTTTTTGGCTGTAAAAAAAACGCCGAAACAACTAATAAATCCATTTCAGACGAATCTATTTTTAACTTAACGAGCAAATGGAAAACTCAAGATAACAAAACCATAGAAATAAAAGATTTTAAAGGAAAAGTTACCGTAATGGTGATGATATACACCAGTTGCAAAGCCGCTTGCCCAAGATTAGTTGCCGATATGCGCGATATTGAGTCTAAGATGCCAAAAGATAAACTTTCTAATTTGAATTTTGTTTTAGTAAGCATTGATCCCGAAGTTGATACTCCTGATAGATTAAAAACATTTGCTAAAGATAATTTTATGGATGCGCCACATTGGACATTTCTACAAGGCACAAAAACAACAGTTCAAGAATTTGCTAATGTTTTGGCTGTTAAATACAAAAAAATTGCACCTATGGATTTTTCACACTCTAACATTATAAGTGTTTTTGATAAAGAAGGCGTTTTACTTCATCAACAAGAAGGTTTAGGAGTAAATAATAAAGAAACAGTGGATAAAATTATAGAAACCGTAAATAAATAATATTATGAAAAAATATATTTATACTACTTTTATTACCATTTTAGGGACTATAACAATTTCTGCACAACAATTTGATATTAATGCAGACTTACGTGCAAAATTTGAAAATAGAAATGGTTATGGAACGTTAAAACCTGACACATTGAAGGCCGCATCATTTATTACACAAAGAACTAGATTAATCCTTGAATACTCTTTTAAAAATGTTATGTTGCGTGTTTCACCTCAAAATGTAAAAACATGGGGAGATGTTGCAACAACTTCAAAAACGGATGCTAATAATGCTTTTCACGAGGCTTATGGCGAAATAAAAGTAGATGATAAATTCTCATTCAAATTAGGGAGACAAGAAATTAATTATGATGATGCAAGAATTTTTGGAAATGTAGATTGGCTGACGCAAGCCAGAAGCCATGATGCGTTTTTAATAAAATTCAATCCTAATACTAAAAATCAGCTCCATTTTGGTTTTGCATTGAACGCAAATAAAGAAACAAATTTTTACGAAAATTATACTGTGCCTCAATACAAATCATTACAATATCTATGGTATCATACTGATTTAAAAAAATTAGGCTTAAGCGTTTTAGTTTTAAATAATGGAATGCCATATATAGTTGGAACAGAAGAAAAAGTAGATTACAGCCAAACGTTAGGTTCACGATTGGTTTTCAAAAATGGAAACTTAAATATTGATGGAGCAGCTTATTTGCAAACGGGAAAACTATCTGACAAATCAGTTATTGCAAACTATTTATCTGCAAATGTTGGGTATAAATTTTCAACAAATCTAAATGCAACTTTAGGTTTTGAGAGACTTTCAGGTAAAGATCAAAATGACACCTCAACCGATGTAAAATCGTTTAATCCGTTATATGGAACTAATCACAAATTTAATGGCTATATGGATTATTTCTACGTTGGAAATCACACTAATTCTGTTGGATTAACCGATGTTTATGCAACATTAAATTATGATAAAAATAAATTTTCAGCCAAATTAACACCGCATTATTTTGCCTCTGCAGCAACAATTTATAAAGCTGGAGAAAAGCAAAACAGTTATTTAGGAACCGAATTAGACTTTACTTTAGCATACAAAATGTACGACTATGTAACTATTGACGCAGGTTTTTCCCAAATGTTTGCAACAACATCAATGGAAATTTTAAAAGGTGGAAATAAGAATGCAGGCAATAATTGGGCTTTTATTTCAATAAAAATAAACCCAAATCTTTTTAATTACAAATCTGAATTAAAACCATAATAATTCTCTAAAAATGGCTTCATTAATACCCTATTATTTTTCTATTGGAAAAGAAGAAGAAATATTTTTCCATGCTTATTCTAATAAAATTCCGTTGCTTTTAAAAGGTCCAACCGGAACAGGAAAATCGCGTTTTATTGAATATATGGCGCATAAATTGAATAAAAAACTTATTACAATAGCCTGCCATGAAGAAACTTCATCAACCGATTTAATAGGAAGATACATTATAAAAGGAGCCGAAACTATTTGGGTTGATGGACCAATGACCACAGCTGTAAAAGAAGGAGCAATCATTTACTTAGATGAAATTGCCGAAGCAAGACCAGATGTTATTGTTGCTATCCACTCACTTACAGACCATCGTAGAGAATTGTTTATTGATAAATTAGGAATTACAGTAAAAGCACATGAAGATTTCATGCTAGTAGCCTCTTTTAATCCTGGTTATCAACGTGGGTTTAAAGAATTAAAACCCTCAACAAAACAACGTTTCTCCGCGATTTCATTCAATTATCCTGAAGCCAAACAAGAAATAGAAATTCTTATTAACGAAACTGGAATTGATGCTGAAAATGCTAAAAAACTAGTTGCGATTGGTTCAAAAATAAGAAACCTAACAGAACTTGGACTAACCGAAACGGTTTCGACACGTCTTTTAGTAAATGCAGCAACGTTAATTAAAAGTGGACTTCCTAAACGACTTTCAACACACATTGCAATAGTAGAGCCATTAACCGATGATTTGCAAATCGTTCAATCATTGAAAGATTTGTGTGATTTGATGATTTAGTAATTAAATATGGATTTAGACGAGCTACTTTTTGGAACCGTTTCTAAATATTTCAAGAAGAGAAATAAGAATAAAATTCTTTTAGACAGCAATGCTGTTTTCTTAAAGGATGTAAAACCTCGTTTAACTATTTTAGCAAGAGCAATTGCTGGAAAAGCTGTTGAACTTTTTCCTGCTGAACGAGAAGGTGGTTATAAAAACAACAATTTTTTTCTTCCTATTTATTTTAATGAATTTGCTTCAAAAGAGGTTAATTTAGGGTTTTACTTTTTTAGAATACTGTTCCTGAGTGTTCAATCTGAATTGAAAATAAATTTAACTTTAGATGAAGTCTTATCGGAACAAAATAAAACGGAAATTTTAGCTTTATTATTTCAAAAATATCCGAATTCTAAAATCATTTATCAAAACTTAAAATCGCATTTTGAAGCTAAAACAACTCCAAAAACCGCAACCGATTATTCTTGGATTTATGGCAAGTTGATGCAAAATGATAGTGAAGAAAACACTGCAACTTTTTTAGAAAATTTTTCAGATTTTGTGAAAAAATCTAATTCAGAACAAATTACAACAACATTACACGCAAAAGCTGTTGAAGAAATAACTACGATAGAAATTGACAAAAAACAGCAAGAAGATTATGTATTGCTTCATAGTTTTGAAAAAGTAGAAACTGCCGAGGAGTTCAACGGAAATTGGCGTGATTTTGATGGTTCAGACGATTTAGAGAAACACGAAAACGCTATTGAAGATCTTAATATGAAATTCACTGTTCGTGTTGACGATACAGCACATTCGGTCTATCAAGCTGAGTTTACTGAAAACACTTCCATCTCTGAAAGTGCTGAAATTGACTCCAATGGTTTTCATTTAACTTATGACGAATGGGATTTTGAAAAAAGAAAATACAAAGAACATTTCTGTAAAGTATATCCAAAAATTCAACAAAAAACAGATTCCAACTACTATCAAAACACAATCTTAAGGAACAATTCAACACTATTAAATTTAAGAAAAATTTTAACCAATTTGAACAACAAAATGCAACAACAAAAGCGTCAAAATCAAGGAGAAGAATTTGACATTGATGCTATTACAGATTTGTATGTAGATGTTCACTCGAAAAAAACACCTTCAGATAAAATTTATCTTTCTAATCGAAAAAAAGAAAAAGATTTATCCATTTTATTACTCTTAGACATTAGTTTATCAAGTGATAGTTATGCAGCTGGAAATCGAGTAATTGATGTAGAAAAACAAGTTTCTATTTTGTTTGGAGAAATTTTAAACGAATTTAACATTGATTTTTCCATTGATAGTTTTTATTCCAAAACACGAAATTTTTCGACCTACTTAACAGTAAAAGATTTTGATGAGAATTGGGCTATTGCCAAAAATAAAGTGGGAGCTATTGAACCATCAGGATATACAAGAATTGGTGCTGCATTGCGTCATGCTGGGGCAAGATTAGACACTCGAACAACCAAAAATAAATGGATTATTCTAATTTCTGATGGTAAACCAAACGACTATGATAAGTATGAAGGCAAATACGGAATTAACGATGTGAAACAAGCCTTACGTGAATTAAATCAAAGAGATATTAATTCTTATGCTTTAGCAATTGAAGCTCAAGCCAAATATTATTTACCTCAAATGTTTGGACAAAATCATTATCAAATTCTAACAACACCAACAGAATTACTACAATCAATGGTAAAGTTGTACGAAAAAATAAAACAAAATTAAAATGACATCAGAATTCCAAAATAAAAAATTAGAAAAAGGACATCCAATTCAAAATTATTTAGATGAAACACTTCTAATTCGTTCTATTGCAGATGACCTTATTCAAATTGACATCAATAATGACTATCAAAAATTTTATAATTTATTCAACCAACTGGCAACAATTGAAAAGCGTTTTGAGCGTAAAGAAAATCAATTTTTCCCATTTCTTGAACAAAAAGGTTGGACTGGACCTTCACGAAATATGTGGTCTTTTCATGATATTATTAGACAAATATTTAGAATTGTTAGACAAAACATTGAAGACAAAAATTTGAGTTCAGCAAAACACAATACCGAATTAGCGATTCAAAACATAAATAGATTATTGGTAGTTGAAGAAACCGTTTTGTTTCCTTATGCATTAGAAATTTTATCTGATGATGATTGGAAAGTAATGCGAAAAGGAGAAGACGAAATCGGTTGGATGTTAGCCGATGTTCCACCAAACTATCTGAACGAACCTGAGTACATTCATCCATCACAAGATACTGAAAAAAGAACTGACATGGTTTTTGATGAAAAAGCAGCACATTATGATGAAGGGTATATGACTGTTGAACAAGTAAACTTACTTTTTAAAACTTTACCTATTGATTTAACCTATGTAGATGAAAATGATAAGGTGATTTTTTATAACCGAGGTGAAGAAAGAGTTTTCCCAAGAAGTGCTGGGATTATTGGAAGAGAAGTTCGCTTTTGTCACCCACCAAAAAGTGTTGATACTGTTTTAAAAATTTTAGAAGCTTTCAGAAAAGGAGAACAAAACGAAGCTTCTTTTTGGATAAACTATAAAGATCGATTAATATACATCCGTTATTTTGCTGTGCGAAATTCAGAAAAAGAATATAAAGGAGTCATTGAAATGTCGCAAGACATAACTGATATTAAACAAGTTGATGGCGAAAAAAGATTATTAGAATGGAAATAAAAACCCTAAAAATAAATTACAAAAATTTCTATTATCCGCCAGGAGGAATTTTGCTTTGGATTATCATTTTTTTAGAACTAATAACCTTTGGAATGGCTCTTGTAGCTTTGAGTTTTAGTGCTAAAGACAATCCACATCTTTTTCACGAATCTAGTTTGCATCTTAATAGAACTTTTGGAACTATTAATACGATTTTCTTGCTTGCAAGTGGTTTTTTTGTAGCAAATGCAGTTCATAATTTTAAAGAAAACAATTTCAATAAAGCTTCATTTCAGGTCAAAATTGCAATGATTGGAGGTTTGCTTTTTATTCTTCTTAAAAGTATTGAATATTATACAAAAATAGCATCTGGTTTTGTTTTAGATACCAATACATTCTTTACCTTTTACTGGCTTTTAACGGGTTTTCATCTCATTCATGTTATTGTCGGATTGGTGATTTTATTTGTGCTAAACAGAAATTTAAAAACTAAAGCTATTGAAGATGTCGAAGCTTCAGCTGCTTTTTGGCACATGTGCGACTTGATTTGGTTACTGCTTTTTCCCGTTTTATATCTAATTTTTTAACTATGAAAAAGAAACTAACATATACCTTCGGATTATTACTATTGTTGACGTTTGCTACTTTTTTAATAGTCAATCTTCCCTTAGATTCTTTCATAAAAAAATGCTTAATTCTAACACTATTTTCTGTTAAGTTTTTATTAGTTGCATTTCAGTTCATGGAGCTTAAAAAAGCGCATTCTTTTTGGAAAACCTCAACAATAGCAATTTTAATCATTATCAATTTAATCATAATTATTTCATAAAAAATAAAACCATGATTGAAATCATAAAATTTGATAACTAAAAAATAGCACTTTGCAAATAAATTTTAAAAAATGGAAAATCACATTTATAATGTAAACTTAAAATGGGAAAGCGACAGAAAAGGACTTATCTCAGCTCCCGAATTACAAACAACAATTGAAGTTGCAACTCCTCCTGAATTTGACAAAGGAATGCCCAACATTTGGTCTCCTGAACACTTATTTACGGCTTCTGTCTTGAGTTGTTTTATGACTACTTTTTTGGCAATTTCTGAATATTCAAAATTAGATTTTATTTCATTTGAATGTAGTTCTGATGGTATTCTTGAAAAAATAGAGGGTAAATACTTAATGACCAAAATTATTGTAAAACCAATATTGACAATAGCCGACTTAAATAAAATAGAGAAAGCACAACGTGTTTTAGAATTATCTGAAAAAGCATGTTTGATTTCAAATTCAATCAAAAGTGAGGTTATATTGAAGCCAACAATCAATATTGAAAACTAATAAATAGTAATGGTGACATCCAAAAAATACTTGCTTTTTTTATCTCTGCTAGTTAGTCTTTTTTTAGCGTATAATTTTATTATTTATACTTCAAAAGAGGACTATGGAACAATGCATTTTTCCAAAAAAGCGATACAAGGTGAAACCATTTGGTTAGAAAATAATTGCAATTCTTGTCATCAATTCTATGGTCTGGGCGGTTATCTTGGCCCTGATCTTACTAATATTTATTCCAAAAGAGATGAAGCCAATATAAAAACGATGCTAACTAGTGGTGTAAATGCCATGCCAAAATTTAGTTTTAATGATGATGAAAAAGAAGCTTTAATTCAATTTTTGAAAGAAGTTGACCTAACAGGTTATTATCCAAACAAAGAAGCAGGTATTGAATATAACGGTTGGGTTGAAATAAAAAATAAGTAACATGAAAACAGATAAATACCCGCTTTATTTTATTTACATCGGTTTAATTTCACTTCTTTTTGGGCTTCTTTGTGGATTACTAGCTGGATTTCAATATATAACGCCAAGTTTTATTAAAGAATTTTTGCCTTTCAATGCGCTGCGTCCGCTTCATACACTTTTTGTTGTTTCTTGGATATTGCTTTCGGCAATTGGAGGAATTTATTACTATATAAAGCCAAAAAATCAAAACTTAGTAAGAATTCATTTTTGGCTTTTTATTATAACCGGAATAGGAATAATAGTTTCTTATTTAACTAAAAATTTTGCAGGAAAAGAGTATTTAGAATTTCCTAGTTACTTTTATTTTCCAATTGTATTAGGATGGATTTTATTTGGCATCAATTATTATAAAACCATGCTGTCTTCATTTAAAAATTGGCCTGTTTATTATTGGATGTGGGCAACAGGAATTGTTTTTATGATATATCATTTTACAGAAGCTCATTTGTGGTTGTTGCCTTATTTCAGAGATCATTTTATTCAAAACATTTCATTGCAATGGAAATCGGGAGGCTCTTATGTAGGCTCCTGGAATATGCTGGTTTATGGGACATCGCTATTTGTAATGTCTAAAATAAGTAATGATGATAGTTATGCAAAATCAAAAAAAGCTTTCTTTTTTTATTTTTTAGGATTAACCAATTTAATGTTTGGTTGGGCACATCACATTTATATTATTCCAACCGCTCCTTGGATTCGATATTTGGCTTACGCAATAAGCATGACCGAATGGATTATTTTATTTTCGATAATTTATGATTGGAAAAAAAACCTATCTAAAGAAAAGCAAACCAAATTTTTATTAGCATATAGATTGATGATATTGGCAGATTTTTGGGTGTTTTTAAACATCATTTTGGCATTATTAATTTCTATTCCATCTATCAACTTATTCACACACGGAACACATATTACAGTTGCACATTCGATGGGTACGACTATCGGAATTAACACTTTGATATTACTATCATCAATAGCTTTTATTATCGATTCTGAAAACAAATTTACTCTAGTCTCTGAAAAAAGAATTGCTTTTGGAATCAAGATTTTCAATTTTTCATTCCTTATATTTTGGGCAAGTTTACTAATTATGGGAATCAAAAAAGGATATTGGAATTTCTTTAGTAAGAATGAATCTTTTAGTCAATTACAGGATTCTTTACATTGGATTTATGTTTTATTTGTCATCTTTGGACTCGGAATTTTTATAGGTCTTTATATTATTGTATTTGAATATTTGAAAAAAATAAAATCAATTTCTAAAAACAACCCTAATATTTTGTGAGTTTTCAATTTTTGATGAATTAATTTTTGATGAAGGAGTAAGATTTCCTAATGTTTCAACATTATTTTGAAAGTGTTGAATGTAATAATTGCCTTTATATTTTTTCAATTCGAGAAAATGCATCATTTGGTTTAATTCAGCATCAGAAATCAATTCGGAATGATAAGTAGTTCTTACTTCAAATTGTATTGTACTGGCTAAAAGAAGCTCAAGGGAATGTTCAAATTCATCAAACAAAATAGACTTTGTTACAGCATTATAACTATACTTTGTTGCTTTAAAATCTAATGCGACATAATCAATTAAATTATTATTGAGTAATTGCTTTACTACTTTTGAGTTCGATCCGTTAGTATCTATTTTGACTAAAAAACCTAATGCTTTCACTTCTTTAATTTGCTCGACAATATTTTTATGAATTAAGCATTCACCACCGCTAAAAACTACGGCATCAAGTAATCCTTTGCGTTTTTTTAAGAAAGAAATTGTTTCAGAAAAAGTAATGGCTCCTTTTCCTAAAACAATTTCGGGATTATAACAATACAAGCAACGCATATTACAACCTGCATACCATAGAATGCAAGCTGATTTATTCGGATAATCTAATAATGTAAATGGAGTAATATTGCAAATTGGTTTGGCTAACACTGGTTTTCTCTGAAATGTACACGCTGTTTATGTTCTCCTTTTTTACCAATATTAAAACTCTCAACTGGGCGATGATACCCCATTACTCTTGTGTAAACCAAACATTTAGTTCTTAAATGTTGATTGTGCTCTAAAATTTCTACCGATTTTGTATTCATTTTGGATTATTGTATTTAATTGTTGTTTATTGAACTTTCTAATAAAGTTTCATTATCTAATTCCTCTAAAAGTTTTTCATCACATTTTGGGCAATACTCGTGCTCACCATTCAAATATCCATGCACTGGGCAAACACTAAATACAGGAGTTACAGTTATATAAGGTAATCTGAACTTGGTTAAAACCGTTTTTACAAAGTTTTTACATGCTTCGGACGAGCTAATTCTTTCATTCATATATAAGTGTAGCACGGTTCCACCTGTATATTTGCACTGTAATTCATCTTGCATCAATAACGCTTCAAAAGGATCTTGCGTGAAATCTACAGGAATTTGAGAACTATTTGTATAATAAATGTTTTCTCCTTGACCTGCTTGAAGAATAGTTGGAAATCTTTTTTTATCTTCTTTGGCAAAACGATAAGTTGTTCCTTCAGCAGGTGTGGCTTCAAGATTGTAAAGATTACCTGTTTGTTCTTGAAACTCTTTCATTCTATTTCTGATATAATCTAAAATTTCCATGCAAAAGTTGTTTCCAAAAGTTGTGGAAATATCATCTTTGTCATTTGTGAAATTGCGAACCATTTCATTCATTCCGTTAACACCAATAGTTGAAAAATGATTTCTAAAATGAGGTAAATACCTTTTCGTATACGGAAATAAACCTCTATCATACATCTCTTGAATAAAAAGCCTTTTTTTCTCTAATGTTGATTTAGCAATTTCCATTAATTTATCTAATTGCTCAAAAAATACTTCTTTATTACCTTCATATAAATAACCTAATCGAGCCATGTTGATAGTAACAACTCCAATGCTTCCTGTCATTTCGGCACTTCCAAAAAGCCCGTTACCTCGTTTTAGTAATTCTCTTAAATCTAGTTGTAATCGACAACACATACTACGAACGGCATTTGGTTTATAGGCACTTTCGTTTTCAACTTTATTGCCTTTTTCATCTAATATGTATTGGCTTCCAATAAAATTTTGGAAATAAGAAGAACCAATTTTTGCAGTGTTTTCAAAAAGAATTTCGGTGTTTTCGCCATTCCAATCAAAATCTTCGGTAATATTTACTGTTGGAATTGGAAAAGTAAATGGTTGACCATTGGCATCACCTTCCGTCATTACTGTGTAATAGGCTTTGTTGATCAAATTCATTTCTTCCTGAAAATGCTCGTAACGTAAATCGGTTGGTTTATCAACTCCACGCTCATTGGCTTTTACTACTAAATCATGATTGAAATTACCTTCAAAGAAATGATGGTTGTTTTTAGTTGGGATTTGGGTTTTTAAATCGTCAGGAACAACCCAATCTAATGTTATATTGGTAAAAGGAGATTGCCCCCAACGTGCAGGAACATTCAAATTATAAACAAAACTGCGAATAGCTTTCAACACTTCATCAAAAGTCAAATTATCTTTAAATACGTATGGAGCTAAATAAGTATCAAATGAGCTAAATGCTTGTGCACCTGCCCATTCACTTTGTAAAATTCCGAGAAAGTTTGCCATTTGTCCCAATGCTTCTCTAAAATGAGAAGGAGGTTTGCTTTCAACTCGACCACGAACACCATTAAAGCCATCGTTTAACAAAACTCTTAAACTCCAACCTGCACAATAGCCTGTTAAACAATCCAAATCATGAATGTGAATATCGCCGTTCCGATGGGCATAACCTTCTTCTTTTGAATATACTTTATCTAACCAATAATTTGCAATAATTTTACCTGCAACATTATTTACTAAACCTGCATTAGAATATGATGTGTTTGCATTAGCGTTAATTCTCCAATCGGTTTGTGAAATGTATTCTTCAATAGTTTGTGTGCTGTCAACATAGGTTGTATCATCATTTAATCCTGCTACATGTTCACGTTGTAACTTTCTTGTATGACGGTAGATCATAAAGGAACGCATCACTGTAAAATATTCTTTTTGAAAGAGTGTTTTTTCAATCATATCTTGAATTTCTTCTACAGCCCAAGTATCTTTAATGTCTATGGATGAGATAACACTGTTGAAAATACTTTCATCATAAGGAATAGTGACGCTTTCAAAACTTTTCTCAATAGCATCCTTTATTTTGTAAGATTCAAATGGTTTGTAATCGCCATTTCGTTTAATCACGAATTTTTCCATGGTATAAATATTTTGTCTCTATGTTTATTTTATTAGTGGAGATTAAGTTTTGTTTCCATTTCTTTTGCTTTTGGGAATACTATGTTGTTTTCTAAATGAATGTGTTTGTGCAAATCTTGTTCAAATTCTTTCAACATAGCAAAAGTTACTTTGTAGGTTTCACAAGCGTCAGATGGAGGATCGTAATCATTTGTGAGTTTTGCAATTTCTCTAAATCGTTCTCCTTCTGCATCATGTTCATTCATCATCATTGCAATAGGATTACTTACGGTTCCAAAATGAGGATGCTCAATAGCAGTATTTGTTCTTAAAGCGTTAAATAATTTTTTAATAAAAGGGAATAGAACCAATTCTTCCTTTTTCATATGCTGAGCTAATTCTCCTGTAGAGGTTTTAAAATGTTCAGTGATTTCAAATAATTCTGAATGATTTTTACCATGTACTTTGCAAAGTTTGTCAAGATATAATAGCAATGCAGCTGATTTTTCTTCAACATAACGATGATGTACTTTCTCAATGTAATCAATTAATAAGTCAATTGGCCAAGATTTAAAATCTATATCTTGTGTTGTTTTCGTATTAAGAATATCATCTATTTCGTGTTGAACTTCAATTGAATCTATTCCTTTTTTGTTACACGCTTCCTCCAAAGTGATATTTCCTTTACAACAAAAATCTATTCCATATTTTGAGAAAACAGAAGCTGTTCTGTAATCTTCAGCTACCCACTCTCCTATTGTTGGGTGTTCTAATATATTCATAATATTGAAATTTAAGTTTCATCAATAATACAACCGTTTTGAAATAAAAAATTATGATTTTAATCATATTGTTTGAATAATTTGAATCGTTACTTTGAAATTATTATTATTTATATAATTTCAAATATTTGTATTTGTGTGAAAAATTTAAAACAAAAAATTATAGCTTTAAAAAAGCAAAAGAATGCGGTGATTTTAGCGCATTATTATCAAGAACCTGAAATTCAAGAAATAGCTGATTATGTTGGTGATAGTTTGGGTTTATCACAAGAGGCTACCAGAGTTGAAGCCGAAATTATTCTTTTTGCAGGTGTTCATTTTATGGCAGAAACTGCTAAAATTTTAAATCCAACTAAAAAGGTTATTCTTCCTGATATAGAAGCTGGTTGTTCTTTGGCTGCTTCATGCCCACCACATCTTTTTAAAGAATTTATTGAATCTCATCCAAATCATACTGTTATTACCTATGTAAATTGTTCAGCAGAAATAAAGTCTCTAAGTGATTTAGTTTGTACTTCTTCTAATGCATTAAAAATTGTAGAATCAATCCCTAAAAATATCCCAATTATTTTTGCACCTGATAAAAATCTAGGTAAGTATATTATTCAGAAAACAGGAAGAAAAATGCTACTTTGGGATGGATCTTGTGTGGTTCATGAAGCTTTTTCATTAGATAAATTAATTGAACTTCATAAAAAAAATCCTGATGCAAAAATAATAGCTCATCCTGAATCTGAAACTCATATTCTTGAAACGGCGAGCTATGTAGGTTCAACTTCGGGAATGATTAATTATGTAAAGTCTTCTCCGAGTGATAAATTTATTGTTGCTACTGAAGCGGGAATTTTATATAAAATGCAACAAGAAGTTCCGAATAAAGTTTTGATTCCTGCACCTTCTCAAGAAGATAATACTTGTGCTTGTAGCGAATGTGGTTTTATGAAGATGAATACTTTACAAAAAGTATATGACTGTTTGCTTAATGAAGTACCTGAAATTACCATTCCTGAAGATGTCAGAATGAAAGCACTAATTCCAATAGAACGAATGCTTAAATTATCCTAAAAATGATACAAACTGATTATTTAATAATAGGTTCTGGAGTTGCTGGTTTGACTTTTGCTATTAAAATTGCTACTAAGTTTCCAAACAAAAAGATTACAATTGTCACCAAATCTAGTGAAGATGAATCAAATACTAAATATGCACAAGGTGGCATTGCCATTGTTCAAAATAAGTTAGAAGACAATTTTGAAAAGCACATAGATGATACCTTAGTGTGTGGAGATGGCTTGTGCGATAAAGATATAGTTTCTATGGTCATTACTGATGGTCCAAAGCGATTAAAAGAGTTAATTGATTGGGGAACAAATTTTGATCAAAACGAAGAGGGTACTTTAGATTTAGGGAGAGAAGGAGGACACTCTAAAAATAGAATTGTTCATCATAAAGATCAAACTGGATATGAAATTGAGCGAGCTATTTTAAAACAAGTTCATACGAAAAACAACATTGAGATTTTTGATTATCATTTTGCACTTGAATTAATAACAGAAAATAATTATTGCTATGGTGCTTATGTTTTAAATGAAAGAACTAACAAAATTTCAATTTTTCAAGCAGAATTTACTTTGTTAGCTACTGGTGGAATAGGTCAAGTTTATGGACATACAACTAACTCGTCGATTGCAACTGGTGATGGAATAGCTATGGCAAATAGGATTAATGCTACTATAGAGGAAATGGAATTCATTCAATTTCATCCCACTGCTTTATATAATAAAACTTTTTCATCAACATTCTTAATCTCTGAAGCTGTAAGAGGTTTTGGAGGATATTTGCGAACTAAAAATGGTGAGCGTTTCATGATGAAATACGACAAAAGAGGTGATTTAGCATCTAGAGATATTGTATCACAAAGTATTGAAAAAGAGTTGAAAAAATCGGGTGATGCATGTGTTTTTTTGGATTGTACTCATTTGAATATGGATTTATTCATCAATCATTTTCCGATGATATACAGTAGTTGTAATGCAATTGGAATAGCTATTGAAAAAGATTGGATTCCTGTTATTCCAGCTCAACATTATTTGTGTGGCGGTATCTCAGTAAATAAAAACGGACAAACTTCAATAAACAATTTATTTGCCTGTGGAGAATGTTCTCAAACAGGTTTGCACGGAGCAAATAGATTGGCTTCTAACTCTCTTTTAGAGGCATTAGTATATTCAGATAGAATTTACAATTTATTAGCAAGTTTAAACCATGTAGAACTAAGAGAGAATAAGTTTTTTCCAAGTTGGGAAGATTGTAACTCCGAAAACGTGAATCAACAACTAGTGATAAAAATGAAAAAGGAACTCCAAATTTTGATGCAAAAGAATGTTGGGATTGTAAGAGATGATTCGGATTTGATAGAGGCAAAAAGGCAACTTGTAACTTGGAGCTATGAATGCATCAGAATTCAAAAAGAATATAAAATTAATAAAGAGTTTTATGAACTTAGAAATATGATAGAAGTGGCTTTTTTAATTGTAAGAGCATCTATTAAACGAAAAGAAAATAGAGGAGTATTTGTAAAAGATGTCATTTTATATCACACCAATTCTAACTAATCTTACTAAGATAATATTGAAATTTAAGTTTCATCAATATTTAGATTTTTAAATATAGTATTTTGAAAAGCAGAGCAGTACAATTATTTTCTAAACTAAACGAACAATTAAATTTTGCAGATTTAGAAATAGATGATCCCATTCAAAGAAGTGAAAGTGCAATTAATATAATTGTAAATTCAATCGAAAAATTAAAGATAATTTTCGAAAAAGAGAAAAATAAATCACAAGAAATAGAAATTGATTTCTTTAAAAACATCAAACCTAAGTTTACTTCAAAACTGATATATTACAATGCAATTTTCAAAATTGAAACCAAAAAACCCCATGGTGGCGAACGTATTTTAAAAAAATATCTAAACAATGAATTAGATAAACTAAAACGTTACTTTGATAATAATTTAGATTTTTACAGATATTATCGCACAGGAAGTAATTACTTAGATACCAAATATTTCACGAGAGGAAAATTTGATATTAAGATGGCATTAGATAATTTTTATTTTGAAGCAGATCGCACATTTTCAACATCTCATGATTTCAAAGTCGCTAAGATAATGGCACACGATTTAATCCAAGTTTATTTGGAAGATAAACTGCTAATAATGGAAAATAGAGAGCCAAAAGAAAAATCACAAGTCAATCCCAAGTTGAAACAAAATTGGACAGGTTCTAAAGTCGCATTAATTGAGCTTCTATATGCTTTGCATACCGAAGGTGTGTTCAATAATGGAGCATCCGATTTAAAGGATATAGCAGAGTATTTTGAAAACATCTTCAACATAGATTTAGGACAATACCACAGGGCTTTCCTTGAAATAAGAATGCGAAAATCAGACCAAACCAAATTCCTAAACGCATTAAAAGAAAAATTAGTGAAGCGTATGGAAAATACAGACGACTTACTGTAAGATCAATAAATACAATACTTTGAACAAAAATCATTCACAACTTGTGATTGACTTGTGATTTAAAACTATTCAAATACTACAATTTTGTACCATAACAATATAAAACATACGTTATGGCAATCGAAGTTATCACTCGCGAAGACTTAAACGAATTCAGAAGTCTTCTTTTGAACGATTTAAAAGAAATCATTCAATCCAAACCACAACAAACAAAACAGTGGCTCAAATCCAAAGAAGTCCGCAAACTGTTAAACATTTCTCCAGGTACTTTGCAAAATCTCCGCATAAACGGAACACTGACCTACACCAAAATAGGCGGCATTATGTATTATGATAATTCAGATATTAATGAATTATTAAATGGAAACAAGGTAAACGCTTTGCCTACTCTATTTAAATAATTAAAATCCAAATGAATTACATAAAACATCTCACTGGTTTCTTTGAGAAAGTAGCCATTGATAAAACACTAAATCCAACACACGTTAGCTTATACATTGCCTTATTCCAATTTTGGAACTGCAATCGCTTTAAAAATCCAATAAGCATAAATCGAGATGAGGTAATGCGAATAAGTAAAATCAGTTCTAAAGCAACCTATCACAAATGTCTGAAGAACTTGCATAGTTTGGGGTATATCAATTACGAACCATCCTACAATCCATTCAAAGGAAGCCATGTCATTTTATTCAACTTTTCCGAAGATTTAAAACCGTTACCAAAATCCGAAAGAAAACCAAAAAATGAACCACTTATTGAACTTGTTTCTGAACAAGCTTTGAACAAGTCTTGTACTAGTAGTGAGACAGGTACTGAACAAGCATTAGTACCTTCTATAAACTATATAAACAATACAAACATTTTAAACGATAAAAAGGTTTCAAACTTGGAAAAGCTCACAAAAAATTTTGAAGAAATAAATAATTCAGATTTAAAAAACGAAGATGAAGAAAAAGAAAAAAGTTCCGCGAAAAAAGAAAAAGAAGAAAAGTTACAGCCATCAATCGAAGAAGTCAAAACCTATTTCCAAGAAAATAACTTTCCGGAACAAGAAGCTCAAAAATTCTTCAACTACTTCAAAAGTGTTGGTTGGTTAGTCGGAGGCAAAACACCAATGGTCGATTGGCAAGCAGCAGCACAAAATTGGATGATTAACGCACCAAAATTTATTTCAAATGCAGAACAACCCAACAGAGCAAAACAACTCAACACAACAACCGACAAAGATTATTCAGAGCCATTATAGCTATGATGAGGTTATCATTTGGTTAGAAAACAAAGGAGTTGAACTATACGGCAATCATTTCAAAATCCTTGAAACCGATTACCCAATTGTATACAAACTCATTGCCTATTTCCTAAAAGACGAGCCAACATGCTTTCAATACGGCATAAACCTCAACAAGGGAATTCTATTAACCGGACCAATCGGCTGCGGAAAAACATCATTGATGAATTTAATGAAATACCTAACAGCCACAGAACATAAATTTTTCGTAAAACCGTGTCGAGATATAAGCTTTGAATTCATCCA
>Ga0209572_1001055_pt1 | contig 24464 bp, 30 predicted proteins | sample EBPBio232012_DNA_FD_185867 | JGI IMG/M metagenome (GOLD analysis project Ga0209572, IMG submission 185867) | Wastewater treatment Type I Accumulibacter community from EBPR Bioreactor in Madison, WI, USA - Reactor 1_1/23/2012_ DNA (SPAdes)... | ecosystem: Engineered > Bioreactor > EBPR >...
TTTTGGGGTCTGGAAAGGTATGCTGCACCGTCATAGAGGCTGCTCTAGAAGGCTAAAAACTAAAATGCTACGGAGTTTATTTGCTGGAGAACAGGGGTAGGTACCAACCATTTTTTTGGATTAGGCCCGTTTTTGCTACTTTTGCGCCAAAAGTAGGCTTTTGATTCTTTTAGCTAAAAGAACAATATCTTTTGCTTCTTTTCCCGAAAAGAGAAAAGAAGAGAGCATAAATATGATATAATAAGAACATATGTTTGTAGACACTGCAACCGTAACAGTTCAAGCGGGCAAAGGCGGCGATGGAGCCGTCAGTTTTCGGCATGAAATTTATGTTGATAAGGGCGGCCCGGACGGCGGTGATGGTGGTAGGGGCGGTGACGTTATATTTGTTGCTACCGAGCAGCTAAATACACTCCTCAGCTTTCGCTATCAACCACGGCTTGCTGCCGAAAACGGTAGAAACGGCGATAAACGTAAAAAAGCTGGCCGTAGCGGCCAACCGCTATATGTAAAAGTACCGGTAGGCACAATTGTACGCAAAGGTGGCCAGGTGATTGCTGATTTGACCCACCATCAGCAAGAGGTGGTTGTTGCTAAGGGTGGTGATGGCGGCTTTGGTAATGCGCACTTTAAATCGAGCACTCGCCAAACGCCACGTATGGCCGAACTGGGTGAACTTGGTGATACGTTTGAAGCCGAGCTGGAACTACGTTTGCTTGCCGATGTCGGGCTAGTTGGCTTTCCAAATGCTGGTAAGTCGACTTTCCTAAGCGTGGTAAGTAATGCGCGGCCCGAAATTGCTGACTATGCTTTTACAACGCTTACCCCAAATTTGGGCGTAGCAACAATAGATGACGGTCAATTACTCATTGCGGATATCCCTGGGTTAATCGAAGGTGCGAGTGAGGGCAAGGGCCTAGGCGATGCCTTTTTGCGCCATGTGCAGCGTACCGCGGTACTACTACATTTGGTAGATGCGTACGATGATGATGTTGCTGGCAAGTACTTAACTATCCGCCGCGAGCTTACAAAGTACAATCCCGAGCTTGCTAAGCGTCCTGAGGTAGTAGCGCTGACAAAATGCGAAGGGCTAGACGACGAACTAATTGCTATGCAAAAAGAGGCTATTACCCAGGCTGCGCCTAAAAATACACCAATCTTTGTAATGTCGTCTACGGCGCACATCGGTCTCACTGAAGTGCTGCGTGAACTGCGTAAAAAAGTGGTTGAAGCACGCGCCAACGAGGAGGCGTTAACCGAAGAATTAGACGACGACATGCCAACCATTACGTTGTCGGCCGATGCACTATCAAAGCACTGGGAAGTAGCCTTTGATGCCCAGGAAAATGTGTACCATGTAAGCGGCGAAAAAATCGAAAAGTTTGCTCGCCGGACTAATTACGATAACTTCGAAAGTCTTAATCGTCTGCGTGATATCATGCACCGCATGGGTATATCGCACGAGCTTGCACGGGCCGGCGCTAGCGGTGAGAGCCTGGTACAAATAGGCGAAAGTATCCTCTTTACACTGGTTGAGCAGTGATATATACGATCAATTAGGCTCGCTAAGCTAAATCCAGGGTTTACCTGGATTTATTAATTTTGAAATAATCTATCTAAAATTGCAAAAAAGTATTGACATATGTGCCGGGGGGGGGGGTATAATCCGTAGTTGATTGCCCGCATAGCGGGTGCTCATTGACAAATTGGATACGGAAAATATCGTTGCAAGCACCCTGGCTATAATCATTATTACTAGTGTGCTTGCAACGATCCCCTGATGTTTCGTTGTATAGCAGTGGTGCCAGATGCACCACGCTGTCATGGCAATGACATTCCTAGCTGCATCTTGCAGCAGGATCCTGACGAAAGGAACGCCATGAATCAGAACGACCAGACCACCCCAACTCGACCTCGCCGCCGCGTCTCGCGCTGGCGTCGGGGAATCGTTGGGGCGGCCCTGGCTCTCGGCTTGGGGGTCACTGCGTTTGTTGCACCGGTCGCCGTGCCTCAGGCAGCTACCGATCCGGCCGATACCCCCGCCATCGTCCAGATGCTGGCGCCGGAGTTGCCGGAAGCGGAGGCCGAGTCGGCCAAGAGCCAGTTGAAATGCAGCAAGAAGACTCGGTCGGAGTATGACGCCGCCATCAAGAAGACGGTCTACTGGGGCACGGTTCGGTGCCACAAGAAGTCCAAGAAGGACGGGAGGGCCTACATCTACCGAGTTCGGACCAAGCATTCGCTATTCGGTAGCGGTGCCTTCTCGTTCTACGAGTACGGCCCGTGGGTGAGGCTCTCCCACAAGAAGTCCAAGGGGTGGGGCCCAACTTCTTCGTCGCCGAAGAAGGTCTACCCCTGGGTGTCCACGTCCACCAAGGTGTTCGTGGACTACGCCGCCTGAGGCCTGATCGTCGCCACGTTGGTGGGGCCGCGGGGCATGAACTGCCCGCGGCCCTGCTGGGCACCTTCCGTATCCAATTTGTCGGAAGTAAGTAATCTGTATGCACGCCAGCCGGCGTGTTTTTTGCTATACTGTAGTGTAATGGCGGTAACTTTTTTCTTTTACGATCTTGAAACGTCCGGCCTAAGCGCACGCGACGACCGGATTATGCAGTTTGCCGGCATCCGCACCGATATGGAACTAAATCCGATCGGTGAGCCATATAATTTGCTGGTGGCGCTGAGCGATGACACGCTGCCGAGCCCCGATGCACTGATGGTAACCGGCATATCTCCGCAGAAAACGGTAGATGAGGGTTATACTGAAACGCAATTCGCCAAGATATTGGCCGAAGAGATTTTTACACCCGATACAATTGCAGTTGGGTTTAATAACGTGCGGTTTGATGATGAATTCGTGCGCCACTTGTTTTGGCGCAACTTTTACGATCCATACGAATGGTGCTGGAAAGAGGGTCGCAGCCGCTGGGACCTATTAGATGTTGTACGTATGACCCGCGCATTGCGCCCTGAAGGGATTGAATGGCCAGTAGATGCCGAAGGCAAGCCGACCAACCGGCTAGAATTGATTACTAAAGCGAACGGTATTACGCATGAGGCAGCGCACGATGCTTTAAGTGACGTGGAAGCGCTGATAGACGTAACGCGGCTAATAAAAACCAAGCAGCCACAACTATATGAGTACTTGTTAAAAATGCGCGATAAAAAGCAAGTACAGGGCTTGGTAAATCTGGATACTAAGCAACCATTTGTGTACGCCAGCGGCCGGTACGAAAACGAGTGGAACAAAATTACGGTAGCCTTGCCGCTAGCGCCGGCACCAAATAGTAATGTACTAGTGTACGATCTGCGCTACGACCCTACGCCATTTATGGCATTAAGCGAAAAGGAATTGGCCGATAAAATATTTGCTAGCTGGGAGGAACGCAAGCAAGAAGATTTCGTGCGCCTACCCGTAAAACAGCTGCAGTATAATCGCTGCCCAGCAGTAGCACCCCTTGGGGTATTGGCACAGGGCGACGGCTGGGTGAAAGTAGGGCTAGATGAAGCAACGATTACTAAACATTCCAAGCTGCTGCTTGCCAACCCCGAATTTGCCGAGCGATTGCGTAGTGCGTTTGAGCGTAAGCGTGAGTACCCACCGAGCGTAGATCCCGAAGCACAGCTATATGACGGTTTTTTGAATGATCGCGACCGCTTGCGAGTAGAGACGGTGCGGAATGCGAGTGAGCGTGAGCTTGCCGACTACCACCCTGAATTTGCTGACGAGCGCTTAGCTCCATTGCTACTTCACTACAAAGCCCGTAACTATCCTAAAACAATGAGCGAGAGTGAAATGCAGGCCTGGGAAGAATGGCGCACTGACCGCCTGCAGCGCCAGTTGCCGTCATTTATGAAATCGCTCGGGCGACTCGGCGCCACGGCAGATGACGACAAGCAATTCATACTGCAAGAACTGCAATTATGGGCTGAGTCAATTCTGCCTGGTGAGCAGATTTAGATTGTATTGTAGCGGCGTTTTGGTAAACGTGCTTTTAGGGATTTAGGATTTTTCCTTGACTTCAAAAAGTCAAATATACCCTCGACGTATAGGGTAACAATACCAGTAATCAGCAAGCAGTAAAATGTCAGCATCACCCAAAACGGTAAGGTGATATTAAGCCCGGGTATTACGCCAGCGAATAGAAATAGTAGCAGGCCATTTAAAATAATATCGCGGCTAAGCACGATAACAATAGCAAGAATAGCACTGGTAATGATGACCTTTTTCACTATAAACCTACACCTATAAGATATATATGATACTTTCATTTTAGCATACATATGACAAAAAGTCAATTACATCATACTGCTTACGTAGCTATAGCAAAATTAAGCGTTTTCTGGTACAATACATAGTTATGTCGGAAGTGATTCGAGTGAAGGGTGCGAGGGAGCATAACCTAAAGAATGTGGATGTAGAAATCCCACGCGATAAGCTGGTAGTTGTTACCGGTCTAAGTGGTAGTGGTAAGTCTAGCCTAGTGTTTGATACGATTTATGCCGAAGGGCAGCGCCGCTATGTGGAAAGCCTTTCTAGCTATGCACGCCAATTCTTGGGCATCATGGATAAGCCGGATATTGATAGTATTGAAGGTTTGAGCCCCGCTATCTCGATCGACCAAAAATCTACCAGTCGCAACCCGCGTAGTACTGTCGCTACCGTAACGGAAATTTACGATTATTTGCGCTTGCTATACGCGCGCATTGGCGTGCCGCACTGCCCGGTATGCGGCAAAGCGGTGCACCGCCGTACGGCGCAGGCAATTATTGATGAGATTATGAAGCTGCCCGAAGGTACGAAGGCAATGGTATTGGCGCCGATTGTTAGCCAGAAAAAGGGTGAATTTGCCCATGTGCCTGAGCAGTATATGCGCACTGGTTTTGCCCGTGCCCGTGTAGACGGCGTGGTGTATGCGCTGGATGAATTCCCGGAACTCGGGAAAAGCTACAAGCACGATATTGAGATTGTAGTTGACCGCTTGGTAATTCGGCCCGATGCGATATCGCGCGTGACGCAATCGGTAGAACAATCGCTGGAAATCGCCAGTGGCGTGGTGCAGGTAATGGATGCCGAAACGAGCGAAATCTACACCTACAGCCAGCGCTATGCTTGCGTTGATCACCCGGGCGAGGATATCCCCGAACTAGAGCCGCGGCTGTTTAGTTTTAACGCGCCGCAAGGTGCCTGCCCGGTATGTACTGGCCTGGGTAGTCGCTTAGAGATTGACCCGGAATTGGTATTTAACCCTAATTTAACTATTGCCGAGGGTGCTATCCGTCCCTATAACCGCGTTAATAGTGATGCATGGTATATGAAACGCCTAGCTGTAGTGGCCGAGGAGCATAACTTTAGCGTGCATGTACCCGTGAAAGATTTGAAAGAGGCGGACTTGCAGAAGGTTCTGTATGGTACTGGCAACCAAAAGTATCGTGTATTGCTTAGTGGTGGCCGCCATTACGACTCTACCTATGAAGGCGTGATACCAAACTTAGAGCGCCGCCATAAAGAAACCGACAGCGAATTTATGCGTAAAGACATAGAGCGCTTTATGCGCGAGCGCAAATGTCATGCCTGTAAGGGGCAACGGCTAAAGCCGGTGGTGCTGGCGGTAACGGTGCACGACTTATCTATTATGGATATTTGTAACTTGGGTGTGGACGATGCGATTGATTTGTTTAATAACCTGAAATTCAATGACGACGAAATGATGATCGCAAAGCTGGTGCTGAAGGAAATTATGGCGCGGCTAGGGTTCATGAGTAATGTTGGCCTGACGTACCTAGAACTTTCGCGTGCTGCCAACACCCTAAGTGGTGGTGAGGCGCAGCGTATCCGTTTGGCAACGCAAATTGGTAGTGGCCTGCAAGGTGTGCTGTATGTGCTTGATGAGCCGTCAATCGGCCTGCATCAGCGCGACAATGACCGTTTGATTGGCACGCTTAAACACTTACGCGACCTTGGTAACTCGGTGCTGGTAGTAGAACATGATGAAGACACGATTGCTCAAGCAGATTACCTAGTGGATGTCGGCCCTGGTGCTGGTGTACACGGCGGCAATATTGTGGCGGCTGGTACGCCTGTCGAAGTAGCGAAAAATCCCGATAGCATCACTGGCCGGTACCTTTCGGGCAAAGAGAAAATTCCGGTACCTAAAAAACGCCGCGCGATTGAAAAAGATAGAAAGCTTATTATTCGTGGTGCCCGCGAAAATAACCTAAAAAATATCGATGTAGAATTCCCGCTGGGGCTGATGACGTTAGTGACTGGCGTGAGTGGTAGCGGCAAAAGTACACTCGTAAATGACATTTTGGCCAAAGAACTGTCAGCTAGGCTACACCGTGCACAGGCCGTACCCGGCGCGCACGAAAATATCGAGGGCATTCAGCACCTGGATAAAGCGATTATTATTGATCAATCGGCTATTGGCCGCACTCCGCGCTCTAACCCGGCTACCTATACTGGCGTGTTTACGCAAATTCGTGAATTGTTTGCTGGTACGCCAGAGGCCAATATTCGTGGCTATAAGGCTGGGCGCTTTAGCTTTAATGTAAAGGGCGGGCGCTGCGAAAACTGCCAGGGTGATGGTGTGATTAAGATTGAAATGCACTTTTTGCCCGATGTATACGTGCAGTGCCCGGAATGTAAGGGCAAGCGCTACAATCGAGAGGCGCTAGAAATTAAGTACAAAGGCAAAACGATTAGCGATGTGTTAGAAATGACTGTAGAACAGGCTTGTGAGTTCTTTGAAAATGTGCCGGCGATTTACCGTAAGCTTGCGACTATTAACGAAGTAGGCTTGGGGTACATCAAGCTTGGACAGCCAGCTACGACTTTTAGTGGTGGTGAGGCGCAGCGCATTAAACTCGCTAGTGAGCTATCGCGCCGCAGCACCGGTAAAACACTGTATATTTTGGACGAGCCAACCACGGGATTGCATACGGCGGACGTAAAGAAGTTGCTAGAAATTTTGCAAAAGCTCGTGCAGGGTGGCAATAGTATGATTATTATCGAGCATAACCTCGAAGTCATTAAGTGCGCCGACCATATCATCGACATGGGCCCGGAAGGCGGCCAAGGTGGCGGCATGGTAATTGCCGAAGGTACGCCCGAGGCGATAACAAAAGTGCCAGCAAGTTTTACAGGTAAATACTTAAAGAATCTTTTTTAGTAGGTAGCTACTTACGCAAAGCGTTAAACTGTGACTTAAGTGCCGAGATAATCGCGGTGCGATTTTTCTTTTCTTTTAAAATATGAATGATTGGTGGTAAGACCGAAATGAAGATAATACCAAGAATGACGTACTCAATGTTAATTCCCCAGTCAGTGATGATGCGGCCGGCAAAATAACCGATGTACGTAAGGCCGACTGCCCAAATAAGTGCGCCGATAAGGTTAAACGTAAGGAATGTGCGATAGTTCATTTTGCTCATGCCGGCAACAATAGGTGCAAAGGTGCGAATAACAGGCACGAAGCGGGCCATAACAATCGTTTTAGAGCCATGTTTTTGGTAGAATTCCTCGGCTCGTTCTAGGTTTTCTGGCTTAAATACAATTGACTCTTTACGCTTAAATAGTCGGCGTCCAGCTTTCTTACCAAAAGCATAGCCGGTACTGTCGCCTAATGCCGCTGCCAAGAACAGTACCACGACTAGCAAATGGATATTAAAATGAATGATGCCTTGGTGTACCAAAAATCCCGCCGTGAATAGTAAGCTGTCGCCTGGTAAAAAGAACCCGACAAGTAGGCCGGATTCGGCATAAATTACTGCGGCAACACCAGCAACGCCTACGGTAGAGATGAGTGACTCTAAGCCCCAATGGTCGATTGCTAAATAGGCTAAGCCACCTAAAAAAAGTACCGTAAGCGCAATGATAAGTGGCAGAAATCGTTTTAGTCTGGTCATATCTATGATTGTAGCATATGTGGCGGGTGGTAAGAGAGTATGTTACAATCGTAAGTACAATATCAACACCTCCGAAAAGGTATCTGACTAGAAAGGAAGAGAGAAATGGGAGAGAAGATAAGTCTTAAAATTGATGAACGTAAGGTTCATGGCAAGAAGGTTAAGTCGCTTCGCCAGCAAGGTATTACACCAGGTGTAGTATATGGTCACGGTATGGAGCCGCTGGCTGTACAGGCTGAAGCAGGCGAAGTACGTCGTGTGGTGAGTGCTGCTGGTAAGCACACACCAGTTAACCTAACTGGTGCAAAACGCCGTATCGCTATGATCAAGGATATTGAGTGGCATCCAACTAAAGGCGGTGTTATCCGCCATATTTCGCTACACGCCGTAAAGGCAGACGAGCCAGTAACCGCAGAAGTACCGGTACGTCTAGTAGGCGTGGGTGAGAGTGCTGCCGAAAAAGCCGGTCTAGTAGTGTTACAGGCTATCGATAAGATAGAGGTGAAAGCCTTGCCGATGGACTTGCCTGAAGCAATCGAAATTGATATTACAAGCCTAACCGAAGCAGGCGATAAGGTGACGCTTGGTGATGCTAAGTTGCCTGCTGGCGTAGAGTTTGTTGAGCACGATACAGGTCATCATGAGGATGATGAGGAAGAAAAGCCTACCGTCGCTGACTTGGTAGTGGCAAACGTCTACGAGCCAGCTGCTCTAGAAGCTGCCAACGACGCAGCCGCTGGTGATGCTACTGACGAATCGGAAGTTGCTGCCGATGGTGAGAGTGAAGAAACTCCTGCTGAAGGCGAAGCCGAAAAAGCCGAATAAGTTCTTGATTGGCATACAAAAACTACCGCGCTAGTATAGCGTGGTAGTTTTATGTTGCAAATCAGTACTAATATGTCTCGTCGTCATGATAGTACTTTTTAGAAAAGTACGGAATATTGTCATCAACTTGTTGAGCTATTTCAAGTGCGCCTTCAAATATAGTTTCTTTTTTTGCCAATTCTTCAACAGTTAGCCATTCGTTGTGTCCACCCTCAAAATCAGCAATAAGTGTACCGAATGGGTTCATGCAATGCATAACAATAAACACTTTGTCTTCTAATAGACCCTTATCAGAGTTACGGTAATCACGCTTGCGGTAGGTATATGCGTATGTAAAGTCACCATCTAGCCCTGATTCTTCTTTTAGCTCGCGTTTAGCGGTATCTTCAAATGATTCGCCCCAGGCAACTTTGCCGCCAAATTTCCCCCAGTAGCCATAGAATGGTTGTTTTAGGCGCTGTTGCCATAAGAACTCGCGAGCACCGTTATTATCACGCTCTATAAGTAGTAGTACTGATATTTTTGGCTGGCGCTCGATAGCATTGCTGTCGGTATCTAAGCGATTAGCATATTCCTTGCCCTCAGGACTAAGTGCGTAGCGAGTGTCATGCTTCGTAACATATCCGTTTTCAACCAGCTTTTTAATATGAAAGGTAAAGTGGTCGCTGGTTAAATCCGTACCTTTTTGTAGCTCGGCAAAGCTGGCGTCGGGAACGAATAATAGGTGTCGAAGAATCTGTATTTGGGCTTCGTGGATGGTCGATTCGTAACTCATATAAACTCCTTACATAGTATCATCAGTAAGCGTAGCAGGCGAGTATAAGATAAATCTAGTAAAGTCGAGTTTACCTTCACTATTCATCTATGAAACCGCCGGATTGGTGCTTCCACAGATTTGCGTATATGCCGCCTAATTTTGTCAGTTCGGCATGCGAACCGTCCTCGACAATCCGACCGTGCTCCATAACGATAATCCGGTCCATATGGTGTAGCGTTGAAAGGCGGTGTGCTACTGCTAGTACGGTCTTGCCTTGCCATAAAGTGTCTAGGGCTTCTTGGATCTTCGCTTCGCTCTCACTATCCAGCGCACTGGTGGCCTCGTCTAAAATGAGGATAGGACGGTTTTGCAAAATCGCGCGTGCAATCGCAATACGTTGGCGCTGGCCGCCAGAAAGTTTAGTGCCGCGCTCGCCGATAAATGTGTCATAGCCTTCAGGCATAGTCTCAATAAACTCATCGGCGCACGCCTGCTTGGCGGCATCCTTGATCTTTACTAGTGACGTAGTGGTCGAACCATAGGCAATATTATCAGCGATACTGCGGTGGAATAGTGCCGTGTCCTGTGGCACGAACGACACCAACTTTGCGAATTCGCGGCCGGTTACTGGCTTGCCGTCGATCGTTACGGCGCCTTCGGGAGCTGGGTAAAAGTCGAGCAGCAGTTTAGTTAGTGTTGTTTTGCCCGAGCCACTGTGGCCAACGATACCAATTTTTTCGCCATGTTTGACGGTAAGCGATATATCGTGCAATACCATACGGTCGGGTTTGTCTGGGTAGGCAAAGTTAAGGTTGGTAATTTCTAGTGCATACTTAAACTTTGGCGTGTTGGCAGGCAGTAGTGTTGCGTCCATTGTTCCGGCCTCGCCCAGCAGATATACGTAGGCTTCGTCGATGCGCGCCAACTGCTGGCCAAGCTGTGACACGAACCAAACACTTTGCCAAATGGTATTAGAAAACAGTAGTACAGTTGAAAGCAGCGTCGCCAGTGCACCAATCGTTAGTTGTCCATTGGCAAAAACCATACGTTTAACAGTATAATTGCTGGCCACATGAGGTGTCGCACAAATAGCGACATGGACGTCCAAAATACAATGCCAGAAAAGAATGCTTTAAGGTTGGCTTGGTAGGCACGCGTTTGCGCTTTGCCAATTGTGCTTGATTCAGCGTGTTCGGTGTGGAATGCCTTAACGCTTGCATAGTTGCCGATGATATCGTACAACACGCCGTTTTATCAGATAGTACGTCAGTAGATTTGGCTTCATGCTTCATGTTGTACGCAAGTGTATACCGGCCAACGGTAAACATACCCGCTAGGCCTACACAGAATATCAGGCCGGTTTGCCAGTTGAGCGAACCTAAAATTAAGAACATCGCTACAATATTGACTACTTGCCCACTAAAATTAAACAGCATGCCTGAAAGTAAATCGCGAAACTCATTAGTAATCATAGTGATGTAAGAACCAATCTTGCCAGTAAGTTTATTGACGAAATAGGCGTAGGGTTTGGTGATGACTGATTGGAATAGCAGGTTTTCGAAGTCGTAATTAATGCGCGTCAGGAACCCGCGGTACGAAAACTCTGCGCCGCGCCATAAAATGTCATGACCAGTACTTAAGCCTACTAATATCCAGGCATACAACCAGCCGCGGTTCATATCTACCGGGCTGGTTGATAGCGTTTGTACTAGTTGCCCAATAAAGAGCGGTACTACCGCTAGGGCAATGTTAGCTAGCGTAAATAGCGTTAGTACAAATAGAATCTTTGGGTAGTAGGGCCTAATGAATCGTAGGTAGGCTTTTAGGCCGTGTAGTTTTAGTCGTTTTCTGTCTTTCATAGTGTTCTTTTACTCCTCAATAAATCCGCCTGATTGGTGGCTCCATAGCTTCGCATAAATACCGCCATGGGTTAGTAGTTTGGCATGTGTGCCATCTTCTGCGACCCTGCCTTTATCGAGCACTAATATGCGGTCTAGCTTTGCGATAGTAGAAAGGCGGTGTGCAATAACGAGACTGGTGCGCTTTTTCATAAGGCCGTCAAGGCTAGCTTGTATCAGCTTTTCGCTTTCACTATCCAGCGCGCTGGTGGCCTCGTCTAGAATCAGGATTGGTGCGTCTTTTAGAATAGCGCGCGCAATCGCAATACGTTGGCGTTGGCCACCACTCAATTTGATGCCGCGTTCGCCCACAATCGTGTCAAAACCATTTGGCAGCTTTTCTATAAACTCAAGAGCATATGCTTGCTTGGCGGCATGTCGAATTTCGGCATCGGTTGCATCTAGCTTGCCGTAGGCAATATTTTCCCGAAGGCTGCGGTGGAATAGCAGCGGCTCTTGCGGAACATAGGCGATTGCTTGGCGCAAGCTCTGCTGGGAAACGGTGCGAAGTTCTTGGCCATCTATCGCAAGGCTGCCTGCCGAGATATTATCAAAGCGTAAAAGCAAGCGGGTTAGCGTGGTTTTGCCTGATCCGGATTTGCCAACGATTCCCACTTTTTGGCCTGGTTGTATACGCAGCGTAAGATCTTCTAGTACTTCTTCGTTGCTATCTGGGTAGTGGTATGATACGGCATCAAGGACAATTTCACCGCGCTTAACTTGCAATGGGCGGGCATTTTTTGTGTCGGTGATTGCGTCATCTGACATAAGAATTTCGGTCATCGGCGCGGTCTGCAAGAATATCTTGTCGTACGCATTTACTAGCTCGCCAAGGCTGAATATTTGCCCCGCGATGCGTTGTAAATAAGCAATAATAAACACGGCAATACCAAGCTCTAGCTGGCCGGCAAATAGCAAGTGAGCAATAGTAGCGATGGCTATAATTTGTGCTGCAGCCATAACAAGCATGCGCGCCGAACCCTCGGTTGACATCCAGCGAAAATCTTTTTGGTATACACGGCGATATTTGCTGGTGAGCTTGGCGATTGCCGACTGCTCGTAGGCCTCATGAGCAAAAGTCTTCACTACTAGATTATTGCTAATAATATCGGCAGCAGCGCCGTTAAGCTCGGTAACAAGCTCTTTACGGGCGGTTCGCAGTGGTGCACGGAGCTTGACCGATACTCGCACTTGCGTGAGTAGCAAAATAAGCAGTAATAGCACGATGCCACCCATAATTGGGCTATGGACGAATATAATAACAACACCAATCCCAAACGATAAAATGAACCGAAGGGTTTGCATGACTAGTGTGTCCTGAAGGCTCACGTGGCCATTAATAAAGTCGATAAACTTGCCAGTAAGCGAGCCAATTTTCTGATTGGCAAAAAATTCTTGGTCTTTCAAGAGTAGCTTTACCAGTGTGGTGTCAACAAGGGCTTTGCGTACAGCGGACTCGTGCCAAATTGCTGACTGAAATCCAATAAAATTAATAACTACGCCAAGGATGCCAATACCCGCAGCCTGCCACAAGAGCTGCCGCAGCTGTTCTTGGTTTCCGGTAGCAAAGGTGCCAACTGCCATGGATAGTACATAGGGCAAAAGTAGGTCTAGGAACAATGCAGCAAGTGGAATGCACAGCAGCATGGCAAAAAAGCTGCGTTTATAGCGGCGTATTTGTTGCCAATATAGTTTGACGGTGTTTTGGTTTGTGGTCAAAGCGAATACATCCTTTCAAGTTAGTAATAATAAAGTTGTTGGTGTGTTATGAGATCGCTAGAGGTTGGGCGCGTCCCAACGTTTACGAGTAGAGGAGCCTGAATAGCAGGCTCATAGTCTATCTACTATAGCAGCTATAAAAGCAAAATGTAAAGAGCATATCTTTTTATTATATCACATAATTAATATATTTGTCAAGAAAAGCTTTTTGGTTACTGCTATGGTACACTAAGGTTATGGTTTTACTTACACATATCTTTATTGCAGTCATCAGCCTTATTACCGCTATCATTTTGCTGGCACGGCCTAGCCAAAAGCTTGTAAAGTTGGAACTAGGGTTTATTGCTGGCACACTTATTAGTGGCACTGTGCTACTGTTCCAAGGTGCTAGCTTGTTGCACCTTTGCGTTAGCGGGCTGCTATTCACTTCGCTTTCCGTGGTGGCAGTAGTAGTTGCTACTCGTCGTATCAAGTTGGCTGAACAGTCATTTTAGGTGTCTTTGCAGTTTAGGCAGTAGCCGGGATGATTGTCAGGTGCGGTGGGGTGTGCTCGACACTTACCCTTGATACACCAGTATGCGCTTGATTGCAGGTCAAAATTGGCCGCCCAGGGCTCTTTCGGGAATTTACATGCACTTAAAGGGCCGCTTATAGGGCAGAACCGAACGCTTACCTGTACTACTTCGTTGCCGTCAGATCCTACGAATTTATCATAGTCGTACACACTGCCAGGCCAAGGAGCAGTGGGCCAATAGCTCGCGGCTGGACTATCGGTGAATTCAAATACTGCCACGGGGATATTGCGATCGACATCATCTGGGTACTGCTTGTTATATACTTTATATAGTTGTACTCCACGGCTAATTGCTGTAAGTTCCGATGATGCTCTGGCGACATAGCTGCGCTTGGTAATGCTATTGTACGCAACGACAACAATCGTAGTTAAAATGGCGATCACTAAAACTACTAAGAGTAGCTCTATTATCGTAAATCCGGAATGGCGCCCACCGCGTTGCATATCGTTAGTGTAGCACATATGAAATCTATAGCGTACAAAGGATAGGAAATTTGATAAAATATAGTTATGCAGAAAATATTACTATATTACAAGTTTACGCCACTCGCTGATCCTGAGGTAGTGAAGCTATGGCAAAAGACACTTTGCGACTCGCTGAATCTTCGCGGGCGAATCTTGGTTAGCCGGCACGGGTTAAACGGTACGGTAGGGGGCGAAATAGAAGACCTAAAAAAGTATATCAAAGAAACTAAAAAGTTGGAAAGCTTTAAGGGCATCACGTTTAAGTGGAGCGAAGGTAGCCGGGAAGACTTTCCGCGTATGAGCGTAAAGCATCGCCGCGAACTGGTGGGCTTTAAAAATAGTGATGACGAATTTGATGTCAATATGGACGGTGTGATTGGCGGCGGCAAACACATTAAACCGCACGAAGTGAATGAAATGGTAGAAAAGTATGGTGATGACGTAGTGTTTTTTGATGGTCGCAACGAGCACGAGGCGAAAATCGGTAAGTTTAAAAACGCGGTAGTGCCAAATACCAATACGTCGCGTGACTTCATTGCTGAGCTAGAGAGCGATAAATACGATGACATCAAAGACAAAAAAATTATCACCTACTGCACGGGTGGCATTCGCTGCGAAGTGATAAGTGCCATGATGAAAAAACGTGGCTTTAAAGATGTGTACCAAATTGATGGCGGCATCGTGAAGTATGGCGAAGCCTATGGTGACGATGGTTATTGGGAAGGATCTTTGCGTGTATTTGATAACCGCATGACAGTAGATTTTAGCGACCATGCTAAAACAATTGGCGAGTGCGTGCATTGCAACGGTAAAACCAGCAATTTTGAAAACTGCGCTCTTGCGGAATGTAACGACCTGGTGCTGATTTGCGAAACCTGCAAACACAACCCCGACCTACTATTCCATACGAAAGAATGCCAGGAAAAGCACGAAGCCAAGCAACTGGTAGCAGAAGAGGCGTACAGATGAAACGGATTGCAATTATAGGTGCAAATGGGGTGATTGGGCAGGTTGTTACCGATGGCCTAGAACAGCATGCCACAGTACGGCGGCTTGATTTGCCGGGCCTTGATGCCCGGATTTTTGATGATGTGAAGGCGGCGATTGAGGGCGTAGATATCGTCATCCATTTAGCTCTGGGTAAGGGCGGTGACGGCAGGGAAAATTGGCGTTCTGGCTACCTAGACCCAGATAATGTGACTATGGAGCTAAATGTACTACAAGCGGCGGTCGAACTGGGCATACCGCGTGTAATTATGGCTAGCTCGGTGCATGCAGATGGTTTTAACGAGTACGATGGCCAGGAGCTATTGCAGGCACCCGGTACACTGAAGCCGCTTAGCCCGTATGGTACTCACAAGCTGATATTGGAAACAATCGGAAAGTTTTATTCTGAACGTTTTGGCATTGAGTTTGTGGGGCTGCGTTTTGGTGGGGTAACACCTGATAATACAGTAAAGACTATCCTTAAAGAACCGCAAGTTTGGCTGAGTCATAGGGACTTAGTAAGTTTGATGCGGGCTTGTGTGGATGCTGAATCGGTGCCAAATAACTACTCGGTGGTGTACGCCGTTTCAGAAAACGACGGGCGACTACATGATCACTCAAACCCATTTGGCTGGCAGCCACAAGATAATTCTAAGGATGCGGCTAGGCGTGATGGATAAGGCCGATCGTCAGCTACTTAAGTTGGCACGTGCCGGTAATCCAATTTTGCGCGAGGTGATGCCGCGGCTTTCGCCCGAGAAAATATTATCCAAAGAAGTCCAGGACCTTATCGCAGATATTCGCTATACAAACCAGCAAAAACAGTATGGTGTGGGCCTTGCCGCACCACAGGTTGGTGTTCGCGCCGCCTTGAGTGTAATAGGCATCAAGCCAACACCAAACCGTCCTGACCTGGAGCCGTTTGATCAAGTAATTATTAACCCAAGTTACCAAGGTACTGGCCGTCGTACTAGTATGTGGGAAGGCTGCCAAAGTATTGGGTCTGGGAACGATACATTATTTGCGAAGGTGCTGCGTTATCGGCAAATCAAGGCTGCATGGTTTGATGAAATGGGTAAGTATCACGAGCAAGTGCTTGATGGGTTTGTGGCGCACGTATTTCAGCACGAGACCGATCATTTGAATGGCATACTGTTTGTTGATCGAGTCCGTGACACAAAGACATATATGATGGCAGATGAATATCGAGCTCGCGTAGTAAAAAAGTAAGAAGTAAAAGAGGTCTGCGCTTACTAGCCTAGAGTGTTTGCACATGGTAGGATAGTGGTAATGACAAAACAATCCCAAAAAATCGGCGTGGTATTGGCGCAGGTAGGTACGCCTGAGGCCCCAACGAGACAAGCACTGTACCCATACCTAAAAAACTTTTTATCCGATGAGCGAATTATCGATGCGCCCCGCTGGTGGTGGTTGCCACTGCTGCATGGTGTAATCTTGCGCTCGCGCCCGGCCAAAATGGCCAAGCACTATCAGGATATTTGGACGAAGAAAGGCTCGCCGCTACTCGACCTTTCTCTGCAACAAGTTGCGGGCGTGCAAAAGCGCTTGGGCAGTAAGTATAAAGTGGTGCTAGGGTTTGCTTATGTAGAGCCAAGTATGAATAGCGCCATGAAGCAGCTGGAAGACGAAGGCATTACGCGCATAGTGGTGTTGCCGCTCTTTCCGCAGTACTCTACTACTACCACTGCATCGGTGTACGATGAAATTATGTTTTATGCGCTTGGCCGGCAAAAGCGAAAGGGCCAGCCAGTTAAAAAGTATTCGCCGGCCCTACGGTTTATTCCGCCATTTTACAATGACCCGGCGTACGTGAAGGTGCTTGCGAAAAATCTTAAAGCACAAATGGCAAAGCTAAAGCATAAGCCAACCAAGATTATGATTAGCTACCACGGCATTCCAAAAAGTTATGTAGATGAGGGCGACCCATACCCCAAACAATGCGAAGAATCAACCCGACTGCTGGCTAAGGAAATGGGCTGGAAGAAAGATTACTATATGCAAACTTACCAATCACGGTTTGGCCGTGCCGAGTGGCTACAGCCATATACGCAAGTAGAACTGCCTTGGTGGATTGAAGAAGGGGTAGAGCGGCCATATATTGTATCGCCCGGCTTTACTACTGACTGCCTAGAGACGATACATGAACTTGGTATCGAGGCCGAAGAGCTGATAGAAGAAGCCGGTGGCGACCCGGAAGTGCTGGGGCGAGCAAACTGCCTAAATACCGATAAAGCGTGGCTTGATTACGCGGCAAACTTAATTAAGAAGAATGCCAGTGGTTGGTAAGCAGGTTTTATTTGGAGCTATCGGCCTTGTAGCAACGGCAATTGCTGTAGTTGGCGTGTGGCTGCCAGGTGTGCCAACTGTATTCCCGTTAATTATTGCGTTATGGGCATTTAGCAAGTCAAGCAGCAGGCTGGAACGCTGGGTAGGGCGATTGCCAATTTTTAAACATGCATTGGCAGAAGCGCAGCGATTTGAACGCGACCGTAGTATTGATTTGCGTATCAAATTAATCGCCGCTGGCAGCGCATGGGCCTCAACTCTCCTCGTGGCGCTTACTACGCGCAGCATCTTAGTGACAATGATAGTAGCCGGTATTGCGCTCGCTTGCAGTATATTTATGGCTATAGTACCTACGCGGCAAAACAGCGAATTAGTAAAAGAGGAGTAGGCCACAGATGGTTGGCGTACTGTAGTACAATGTAACAATGGACGATATCGGGCATATCATACTGTACTTTTTTGCCTACGCCTTTTTGGGCTGGGTGTGGGAGACTATATATGTAAGTGCGCAAGAACGTAAGTTTGTGTATCGTGGCTTTCTGTTTGGGCCTTATTGTCCTATTTACGGGTTTGGCACACTACTCCTGCTTGAGGTACTTTCGCCGCTAAAAGGGAATATCCCATTACTTTTTGCAGTGTCATTTTTGGTAATGTCCATACTCGAATACCTTACATCTTATGCACTAGAAAAGTTGTTTCACCAGCGATGGTGGGATTACAGTAACGAACCGCTAAATATTAACGGCCGCGTAGCGCTAAAGTCATCTCTTTTTTGGGCCGTAATGAGCGTTGTTATCGTGTTATGGCTGCAGCCCCATGTGCGAACCTTTGCAGATACGGTGTTGTCATTTGGTGCGTGGATACCATTTGCCATTGGTGGAATAATGTTAGTCGATGCAGTCCACACCGTAGTGCGTTTGGCCGGGTTTAATGTTTTGCTAAAGCAAATTCAAGTGGCCGTCAATGCTCGCACCGAACATATTAGCGAACTGGTAGCCGAGCGAGTAAACGAAGCTCGCCGCAGTGGCCGGCCGCGCTTTACCGAGCGGCGCTTGCTAAAAGCGTATCCGCGAGCCACCAACTCTCAGCTGCAGGGTTTTTCTGATATTCGTCTTGTACTTTTGGCTATGCAACGCCGTCGCCGAACGCCTAAGCGCTAGCCGCATTGTGCTAAAAGGAGTAAAATAGAGCTATGGCTTTATATAACATTACAACCGAGCAAGAATTTGAAGAAAAGGTGCTAAAAAGCAATAAAGTAGTGCTGGTAGACTTCTGGGCCGCTTGGTGCCCGCCGTGCCGTGCTATGGCGCCAATTTTGCATGATGTGGCTGACGAGCTAGATAAAAATGTCGATATCGTAAAAGTAGATATAGAGGCAACTGCCGATAACGGCCAACTGGCTGGTAAATATGGTGTGCAGAGTATCCCGAACATGCCAATATTTAAAGGCGGCAAAGAAGTCGAGCGCCTAGTGGGCATGGCGCCAAAAGCTCATTTAGCAGATATGCTGCTGCAATTTGCAAAGGACTAGCCCCATATGGACGTCGACACTTATATCAACCAGTTCGACGGCGAAGTAAAACAACGGTTACTCGCCCTACGTGAATTAGTGCGTGCTGAAGTGCCTAATGCTGTTGAAGGTTTTAGCTATGGATTGGTGGGGTATAAGCTAAATAAAAAACCGCTGGTGTACTTTGGCGGGTTTAAGAGTCATGTAGGGTTTTATGCTACTCCAAACGGTCACGAGGCTTTTGCCAAAGATTTCGCCAAGTACAAGCAGGGCAAAGGTTCGGTGCAATTTCCAAACGACCAGTCACTACCACTTGATTTGGTTAAGCGAGTCGTACAATTCCGCGCATTTCAAATCGGCGCGGAGGTTAAGGAGCGGTAATTATGGCAAAGAATAGTACGCCAATAAATATCGTGGTGCGTGTTTCGATTGTCGCACCGCTGCAAACCAGCTTTGACTACATCGTACCCGTAGATTTATCGCATATTTTCCATCGGTTTTTGTTGGTTCCTGGCGTCAAGCGCACTGACGAACCGCAAAAGTGGGTGGCGCCCGGGTTGTCACGGACGGTGTATTTTGATGACGGATCAACCGCGAAAGAAGAATTGCTGACAGTTGTACCGTCAGAATCATTTAGCTACAAGATTTCTGAAGTGACAGGCATCAACCGGTTGCTCGTGACGCATATTATGGGTGAATGGCAGTTTGCCGGGAGTGATGACGAGACGAATATAGTATGGACGTACTCGCTACATGCCAGGAATGCCGTCACGCGTGCGATAACAAATGTATTTGTTGCGCCGATGTTGCGAGTATTTTTGCAGCGGGCGTTAGATATTTTAAAACGTGATTTAGAAAAGGAGAAGTAGTATGCAAAAGATTGCAACAAAAGTATTCATTGCCGCGTCAGTTGCGTTCGGTGTCATCGGAGTTCTATTCATATTGAGCTTGCCGCTGCATGATGATAACGCCATGTCTGACCTTAGTCACTGGCTACAGAAGCTGCTGTTCATCTGTGCATTTATCATCTTGCCATTGTTTGCGCTGAGCGTGGCTGGTAAATATTTGAAGAGTAAATAAGGAGGATTGTATGACAGAAGTAACCAGGGCATTCGGGGATAGGCTATTGCTACAGCCGCCAGAGATACTTGAGATTAACGAGCCGGTCATTTTTCTGGCTGGTCCAATCCAGGGTGCTCCAGATTGGCAATCAGAGGCTACTAGGATTATTCACGATATTGATCCTTCGGTTGTTGTCGCCTCACCCCGCCGGGACTATCCCGAGGGAACATTCGTCTACGAAAAGCAGGTAGATTGGGAGACGCACTTCCTTCGCGCAGCCGGTCGGACTGGTGCTGTCGGGTTTTGGTTGGCTAGACAAGCCGTAGAGACTCCTGGCCGTGCTTACGCTCAGACAACACGTTTTGAGCTAGGTGAGTGGAAAATGCGGCACGAACGAGACGGGGTTAAGCTCTCACTAGGCATCGAGGGGGGCTTTGGTAATGCACGGTATTATCGGCACCGTTTCGGACAAGATTGCCCTAACGTACCAATCAGCGAGACTCTTGAAGATATGTGCATTAATGCTATCCGATTACTAAATAGCGAGGAGAAATAGTATGCAAAAGATAACCCCAAACTTATGGTTCAACGGTAATGCCAAAGAAGCGGTCGACTACTACATATCAGTATTCCCCGACAGTAAAATTATCAGCACAGAATATTACCCAGCTACTGCCGAAGAAGGCTTGGCAGATTTTCAGCAGAACTTGGCTGGTAAAGTATTGACGGTGGAGTATGAGCTATTAGGTACGCGATTTGTGGCTATTAACGCTGGGCCGGAGTTTACGCATAGCGAAGCCGTATCGTTCAGCGTGCCATGCAAAGACCAGGCAGAAATTGACTATTATTGGGAGAAACTTTCGGCTGTGCCGGAAAGCGAGCAATGCGGCTGGTGTAAAGACAGGTTTGGCCTAAGCTGGCAAATCGTACCGGAAAACATGGAAGAGCTGATGAAAAAGCCCGGTGCCTACAAAACGATGATGGAGCAGCATAAAATTGTGATTGAGGAGTATTAGATAAAGTAGTGGCGCACCCTTACGGTAGGGGTAAAGGAATGACATGCGAATAATCCTAAGTGGAGAATATTGATGGGTATTGAGTTTAACAACAAGCCGCCAAAATGGGCAGGCGATATAAAGCTTGCACTTCCATATAGTCCAAGGGTGTCGATGCATACATTGATAGCATTCTGGCTGCCGTCCGGCCAGGTGCACTCGAAGCAGAGCGTTAGCTTTTATTATTCACGATGTTTAAGCTTGCGCGCTACCGTCTGGCATGGTTAAGTTAGTTCCATGAGCAAAAGGAGTCAACCAACAGGCGAGTCGATGTTGCTGCCGCCAGAAATGGAGGCGGATGTCGATGCTGCCTGGGAGTCGTTTAATCCATATGACCGCTGGTCTGTGGACTCGTGCATATTAAATAATCTTGATTTGATAAGGGATACAACTCAACTAGATTGGTGGGCACTGAGCGCTGAACAGCAGGAAACCTGTAATCTATTCTTTGCCCGTAACGACGAGATGCGTGACCAGCTGCACGAGTGGGACCAGGCTTATTGGCATGCACGTAATACTCGTGGTGCTGTATACGAGGAGTGGTACAAGCGCTACTTTGCGCGTCGTACCGAGCCTGTAAGTGATGAAGGGCTAGAGCAAGTACTTGCTAGTAAATACCAGTACGCAACTGCTTCTGGTAGAGTTTCGTGGCACAGTGACTTTGATGATTTGCGTTTGAGTTTGTTGCGATATAGAAACGTTACTGAGGGTAGTTGTATCCACCGCGTGCTTGCCGACATAGAGATTGTAAAAGCGCTCGAGGCAGTGCTGATAGTGCCGCCGGGTATTACGGTAACTGGCGATACGAGCGGGTGCTGCATCATTAAGTGGGATGATATTGATGTGCAGGATGGGCTCTATTTGTCGCTAAAGAAAGAGCATAACGCCGAGATTACAGCGCGAGTTAGTCCGCTGGATATTACCGAGCAAACATTGCGTTCCATGTAGAGCCCATGACGGACATAGAAGTCGCCAAACAAAAGGATAATCGATTGTCTTAGTAGTTGGCCAGTCTATAGTAAGATAAATATATGAACGAAATCGCTAAGGCTACTAAGAGCTACCCAAAGTTTGCTGATGGCAGAATTGACTATACAAATGAACGTGTTTGCTATGTATTGAATTGCGTAGTAGTATCGGGTGACAAAGTGCTATTGACCAAACGTAGCGCAACTGTCGGTACCTACCCAAATACGATTAATGGCATATCGGGATTTATTGATGATACATCCAAGACACTGGATGAGGTTGCCAAACAGGAGTTAATTGAGGAGCTAAATGCACCACTCGAAAAAATGCAGCGAATGGTAGTCGGTGAACCTTTTGTGCAAATTGACGAGGCTATAGATCGCGAGTGGCATGTGTACAGTATTCTGGCAGAATTTTCTAGTGAGTTTGCACCAACGACAAACTGGGAGAATAAATCTGCGGGGTGGTTTGCAATAAAAGATGTACCGCATATGGAATTAATGTATGGGTTTTTGAAAACATTTCAAACAGCGATAGCTCTGAGGGGTGAGTAGTGTGAAATATGTCGTATTACTACGGGGAGTAAATGTTGGCGGGAATCATCGGGTGCCGAAGGTGGAATTTCAGGCTGTGCTAGAAGGCTTAGGATTCGGTGATGTGGTGATTTATCTTAATTCGGGCAACGCGGTATTTACCAGCGAACATGAGCCAAAGTGCGAAGATGTGCAGGCGGCGCTGGAAAAGCAGTTTGGATTTAGTATCCCAACACTCCTTTTGCCTGGCGAAAAGATGAAGGCAATTGCAGCGAAGATTCCGGCCGACTGGACGAATGACTCACCTAAGCCTGATAAATCCGGCCAGAAATCCGATGTATTGTATCTATTTGACGAAATTAACACACCAGAAATTCTCGAAAAACTTGGCCATAAGCCAGCAATTGAAACTATGCTGTATGTCGATGGCGCAATCCTCGCCAACATTACTCGTGCTAATCAATTGAAGGGCAGCTTGCAAAAACTCATCGGCACCAAACTCTATAGCCAAATGACCGTTCGTAATGTGAATACGGCACGGAAATTAGCAGAGCTCGTGGCATAGGCTGGGGTATAATATATACATGAGCGAATTGGTAGACTACGCTGCACGCGTATTGCCCGGGTTGCTACTACTAGCAGCGCTTTTTGTGCTGCTACCCAAGAAGCAGTTGTTGCTACGGATAGTAGTGTTGATATTTGGCTTTATATTACTGCGCGATGCTATGACGCCAGCCGGGTTCTGGAGTTTTGGGGTTGATCTGCCTGCGGTGTGGCTACGGTTTACTAACGATACATTGGTGCTATGGGTGCTGGGTGCGCTGTCGCTGGGTACAACGGGGCTATTACTCACGAATACGGATTTACGTAAGCTGGTACGATGGGGGAATGTAAAGTCGCCGAGCACGTACATCGTGGGGATTGCAACTGGTATAGTGGTCGCACTGCCGTTTGTGTTGGCAGGACAGGCTGTCGATATACCGGCACGCGGTGGGAGTGTAGCTATGACGTTATTGCCAGCGTTGTTATTTATGGCTTTAGCGGGCAACTTGCTAGAAGAATTGATCTTTCGGGGATTCTACCAAAGCTACCTAGAAAAGCATGTGGCAAACGTGCGAGCAGCGGTTATCTCTGGGCTCACTTTTGCAGCAGCGCATGTATTCCTTGCCTCAACTGTGACTAATCTCGGCTGGCCAATATTGGTGTTTGTGGTAGTTGAGGGACTAGCCTGCGCATTTATCTATCGTCGCTACGGCCTCATCGCTGCTGCACTGACGCACGGCATAGCTATATTTGTATTGGCGAGTGGGCTCGTATAGTGGTATAATAACTTCGAGTAAATCCGCCGTAGTATAAGATAGAGCCGGTCGCTACCGCTCGCAAAATATCTTGCGGTTTCACCTATCAAGCACCTATATATAACTAATATAAGGAGCTAGAAATGGCAGACGTAAAAAACAAGCAACAATGGGACCAGAAGCAAGAGGACCTGTGGCGTAGCCTCCGCAAGGAGAACTACCAGCACTGGCGCGCATGGGGTTCATGGTTCAGCTGGGGTTCACCAGTTGGCCTAGGGCTAATCGTTGTCGAGCTGGCTGTTGCTTTCGCGATAGTCAAGTGGGCGTTAAGCTTGTAGGCTGTAGCGTGCAATACAAAACACCACCTTACTTTAGGTGGTGTTTTGTATTCCTAGAGCGTTCTCTTAATAAGCTATAATGAGCAGATAATGGTGTTATTGGCTTAATCCAAAATTTTGGTTGTTTTTTGTCCCAATCCATAGCGCTTTTGCTTGGTAAAACCAAGGTTTATCTGTAGTCTTAGCATGATGAGTAAAAAAATGCCCCCACTGTTCACATACAAAAGGAATCTACTACGGTAAGCGCCTTGGCAAGCAG
>Ga0209572_1001056_pt1 | contig 24445 bp, 23 predicted proteins | sample EBPBio232012_DNA_FD_185867 | JGI IMG/M metagenome (GOLD analysis project Ga0209572, IMG submission 185867) | Wastewater treatment Type I Accumulibacter community from EBPR Bioreactor in Madison, WI, USA - Reactor 1_1/23/2012_ DNA (SPAdes)... | ecosystem: Engineered > Bioreactor > EBPR >...
AAGATGGTGATACCTATTATCAGGGAACTCCTGAGAACTACTGTCAAGGTGAAGTGCCAAATGGATGGGTTGTTTTAAACGGACAACAACCCGGAGATTGCAATGATAATCCAGATAATAATGGTTCCATACAGCATCCCGGACATGTAGGAACAGGAATGGATATTGATAACAATTGTGATGGTTCTGTATTACTGTCAGAAATTTATGTTGATGTAGATTTTAATAATGATGGTGAGATAGATGCTACAGACAATGCGCTTCTTCATAGTCACTACGGATGCATCGTTGCTCAAAACTCTGACTGCGCCATGTATGATTTGGATGGTGATGGTGAAATAGGCCATAACGATAGTTTTATTTTTATCGCTCTGTTTGCGGGTAATTGATTACTTCTTGCAATCGGATTTGGACCTACTTATTTGTTTATTTTTGACACAAACTCTAATTATAGAATACTCTTTGAGAATGAAAAAATATATACTCAAACTCGCAATATTGATTCTTGCTACTCAAAGCATGAATGCGCAAGTAACCGGTGTTTCGGTTGAAACATATTATAGCTATGATGGCTTGGTGGCAGGTTATCCTGAAGGCCATACTACTTATCGCATTTATGCCAATCTCACTAATTCCAATGACCGCCTTACGGCTGTTTATGGCGGTGATGAAGCACCATTGTTTATAAACGTTTCGGGTGATGGAATATGGAACGAAGAGCATGGAGGAAGAACTGCTTTTCAGAATAATTGTGCCGACCATGAAACTATGCCTGCAACGGAATATGATTCCTTCTTAGCCATTGGTTATGGTTGCAATTCCGGTTCCGTAAGTGAGGTTTATGCTATGGATGATCCAAACGTTTCTACTTGGATAGATGAGTCATTTGATGCTTTGCCTTATGGGTTGAATAATATCGTTGTGAATACCAACGTGGGCGCACTTTGGTTTGACACACCCAACAATGATAATACACAAGCAGGTGAGGAATTGCGTGTGTTGATTGCGCAGATTACTACCAACGGTGATATTTGTGGAACTGTCAATTTCCAAGTTTTTCCGGAATATGAAGGAATAGGAAGTGAATACATCGAACAGACCGGTTTCGCTTTCAACTCTGCTTCCAGTGGAGATATTGTGATAACGACAAATGTTGTTCCCCCAAGTTGTTTTGGTGATGAAAACGCTTCTATTGAAGTCAGCGCTAGCGGTGGAACGGGTGAGTTATCATTCAGCTTTGATAACATCACTTATGGTGACGTCAATGTATTGGAAGGATTGGCTGCAGGAACTTACGAAGTATTCGTTCAGGATGAAGCGGGTTGTGTTGCAACCGACATCATTGACATAGTTGACCCGCTAGCGATTTTCGCTACTGCCGAAGTTTCTGATATTACTTGCCATGATGCTGCAGATGGAGAAATTCACATAAACTCTACAGGCGGAACGGGCATGCTTGTGTTCTCTTTGGATGGTGAAAATTATCTTCCTTCTCCTGACTTTGAAAATCTTCCTGCGGGTACCTATAACATTCATATCACTGACATGAATAACTGCAGTTTTGATTCGCAAGCAGATATTGTTTTGGTGAATCCGGAAGAAATTGTAGGTTCTCTTCAAACTACGGATGTAAGTTGTTTTGGAGCAGGTGATGGCGTAATTACTATTGAAGTTGCGGGTGGTGTCGGCCCTTATGAATTTAATTATGGCGAAGGTTATTCTATTGAAAACCCAATAGTGGATGTTCCGTTCGGGACATATACAGTGCTTGTAAAGGATGCCTTGGGTTGCATATATACTATTCCTGATTTGGCGCTCGTTGCCCAGCCATCTGAGTTAGTTATTACCGGATTGCAACCTATCAATATCACCGATGGAGTTCCAGGAGGAAACACAAGCTACACTGTAGAGGGGGGCATCTTTCCATTCACTTTCGAGTGGACCGATGAAGATGGCAATGTGGTTTCAAGCTCGGAGGATTTGCCTCAGTTGTTTGGTCAAAGTGCGGCCGGAGATTACACCCTGACCGTTACAGATGAAATGGGATGTACGTTAGTTCAAACGATTACCATTAGCTACACCGTTAATGTTGATGAGATTGCGGCTGAGTACATGTTGGAAATTTTTCCAAATCCAACCACAGGTTTGTTCACGCTGAGCTTGTTTTCTAGAGAGTCAAAGAGCTTTGGATATCAGTTGAAAGATGCAACAGGAAGAACGGTACGTTCTTCAAAATTGTCAACCGTAAGTGCAGAGTTCAATGAACAGATTGATATTACAGATTTAGCACCGGGAATTTACTTCATGGAGACACGAGCCGATAAAGTTTCCAAAACCATCCGTGTGATTAAACTCTGATATTTCGGTTAGGATTTATTTGTTGTAAAGCAGCAGAACATCTTTACAATCGGAAATAGGATAAAATGAAATTTGTTGAGTGGCGTTTGTGTTTAAAACATAAACGCCATTTTGTTTTACGGCATAATTGAGCCCTGATAATTTCTCATGAATTACTTTCATGGGTTGTAAATTAATTCCTGTTGGTTGCATTTGCAAGTCATAGGTATAAGCAATTAAACCATCTTCGTGTGATACGATGAATTGATTACTCGAAGTTGTCCAAGCGCCATGTATAATAGAGTGATTGTAAAAAGTAAAAACGCCATTAAAGAAATTCGTTTGTCGATTGTAGTACTTGAGAACTCCCTCACTGTTTTCATTTCCGACAAGAAGAAATAGATTTTCATTACCCAAGTCTATTATTTCCGTCATCTCAAAATCAATCTGAATTGACTGAACAAATGCACCTGTGTTCTTTTGAAAAACATTTAACGACCGAATGGTTTGGGTTAAGTTGGTCATATATACAAAAACGTAATTTTCAGAAACAAGTAAGTTGTTGATTGTTTGATTAGGTTGATAAGAAAAAATAGACGTCAATCCATAGCGGTCAGTTTTGAAAACATAACCATCAACAGTTCCTGTATATATGCAATTATTCGACTTATCAAATACAGTTTCAGTTACGTCAGACGTGTTGTGAAACTCGTTGTAAAGTTCAGTTCCGGAATCTGCATTTAGGATATACATGCGGTCTTCATGATTCATGAGCATTATGTTATATCGGGAGTTAATTTCTCCCATATCATATCCAAAAGGTAGAGAAAGAAAAGCACCAATTGCAGCATTGCTAACTGTATCAATTATTGTCTGTGAATCATTGCCATGGATGACGTAAACATGCTTCAAAACCGTTGGTGCTTCCGTTAGTATAATTTCCCTAAAGGCTATACTTTCATTTTCACCATCCGTAGCGGTAATTTTTACATAATAGACTCCGCTGTTCAAGTACAAATCGTCATGAGAAATAGAGGTGTGAATTTGTTTATCGTTGACGACCTCATTGTATTCAATAGTTTGTAAAAATGACTGATTGCTGGAATTGGTTATTTGAACCTGAATGCGCTCGATGGTCGTTTCGTCTTTCACCGAAGCCGAAATAGGAATTTCGTCAAGATAGTTGAAGGTGCTGCCAGTCGTAGGTTGCTCAAAAGCGATTTGTGGACCTTTTTCATCTATATTTTTCTTTTTACAGCCGAAAAAAACAAACAGCAATAAAATCGCTGTCAACCAAGGTGTTGAAAAGAAACTACGTGTTCGATAATACAAAGCATTGTTCATTCCACGTGCGGTTGAAAACTATGCGGAATATACTGCGTGAAACGTTGATTTTTCATCGAAATTTAATTGACTTACAAGGGAATGAAAAAAGCTAACATTCTATACAATGGGTTGTGTTGAGATTGTTTAGAACACGCATCAGGCAAAGAATAATACAGTCACATCTTTACGCTCCCTAATTTTTTCGAGGTGAAAGTATAATGGCAATTAGCAATCAAGATAATAGACAGAGCAGAAGAGAGCGTATCCAAGGCATTCGTGAGGCAATGAACGGTGCGATGGGCGTGGAGATGGGAAAACTTCCGCCTCAGGCAGTGGATTTGGAAGAAGCCGTGATTGGAGCGATGATGCTGGAGCAAACAGCAGTGAATACCGTAATTGATATTTTAAAACCATCGAGTTTTTATAAAGAAAACCACTCAAAGATTTATGAGGCCATCATTGCTCTTTTTCAAAAAGGCGAGCCTATAGATATTCTCACCGTAACCCATGCGTTGCGCAAGCAAGGCGATCTTGAAATTATTGGCGGTCCATTGTACATCTCACAATTGACCAATCGTGTAGCATCAACTGCCAACATTGAAACACATGCCAGGATTATCGCCCAAAAGTTCATTCAGCGCGAACTTATCCGTATCTCCAATGAAGTTATTAAAGATGCGTATGATGAAACAAGCGATGTGTTTGACCTTTTGGATAAGGCCGAAAGCAATCTTTTCCAAGTAGCTGAAGGAAACATTCGGAAGAACTACGATAAGATGAGTATTCTTATCAAAACGGCACTTGACCAAATTGAATCTGCTCGTCAAAATACCCATGGAGTAAGTGGTGTGCCATCCGGATTTACGGATTTGGATAGGGTGACCAGCGGCTGGCAGCGTTCGGATATGATTGTTGTGGCGGCTAGGCCGGGTATGGGTAAAACTGCTTTCGTACTGTCAATGGCAAGAAATATGGCCGTAGAATTTCAAATTCCGGTGGCTATTTTCTCCTTGGAGATGAGCAGTGTGCAGTTGGTGCAACGTTTGATTTCAAGCGAAACAGAAATAGATGCAGAGAAACTTCGCAAAGGAAATTTGCAAGACCACGAGTTTCATCAATTGCACCAGCGTATCTCGCGCATTTCTGATGCTCCTATTTTTATTGATGACACCCCGGGTCTTTCAGTGTTTGAGTTACGCGCAAAATGCCGGAGGCTGAAAGCACAGCACGGGATTCAGATGATCATTATTGACTACTTACAACTGATGACCGTTGGTGGTGAAGTAAAAGGTGGTAATCGTGAGCAAGAGATTTCTACCATTTCACGAAGCATTAAAGGAATTGCAAAAGAGCTGGATGTTCCGGTGATAGCACTTTCTCAGTTATCCCGTCAAGTGGAAACACGCGGTGGCGATAAACGTCCATTGCTTTCGGATTTGCGCGAATCTGGTGCGATTGAACAAGATGCAGATATCGTAGCTTTCATTTATCGTCCGGAGTATTACAACATAGACACTGATGCGGATGGAAACCCAACACAAGGTACTGGAACCATCATTGTGGCTAAACACCGTAATGGTGCATTGGCCGATGTGAAGCTCAAATTTGTGGGAAGGCTTGCGAAGTTCACTAACCTGGAAGGTTACGACTATGATAATCCGCAATATGGTGAATCGGTGAAAGCGAATACGTCATTTGAAAGTGGAAATAGCGGTGCCAACACAACAACAATTACGGTCTCGTCCAAGCTCAATACTATGAACGATGATGATGAACCATTTGGTTATGGCGGACAAGATGCGCCATTTTAAAGTGTATCCAATTTCACACTGATTTTGTTGTTTTTTGTTTGGATGTTGCGTTCTTATTTTCGAAACATGTTTATCAGAAGGCGCAGATTTCAAATTCCGGCTTTGTTTATAGTAGCTATCGTATTGCATTCATACACCGGATGCAATAAAGAAATCACACGGAAGGAAGTAGAAAAACACCCGTACTATTTGGCCGGAGGAACAACAACCACCTTTGTTTCGGATAGCACGGCATATGCACAACCACTTTCCAATATTTCAAAGGAGAATCTTAAGAAGCATTATGCAGGTGAAATTATTTTCAAAAAGAAATTTGAACCATACAGCGATGTTTCTAATAGTGGATTAGGGCCATTGTTCATTCAAGATAATTGTGCCGCTTGTCACAGAGGTAATGGACGTTCTCAACCACCAATGTCTGAAGTGGATTTTTCTTCCGGGTTGTTGATGCGCATGAGTGTGCCTGGGCTTGGGCCACATGGCGAACCACAAGGTGTTCCGGGTTATGGCCTTCAACTTCAAAACAGAGCAATGCCCGGTTCGCAGCCTGAAGGTATCATCAAATTCACATTCGAACATTTCTACGAAACATATCCTGATGGTGAAAAAGTATTGATGCACCGACCATCCAGAAGTTTGATGAAGGCATATATGCCCTTGCCTGACGGAACAATGATGTCCATGCGCAATGCTTCACCGATCTATGGGCTAGGTCTTTTAGAAGCTGTCTCAGAGGAAGAAATTTTAAGTCGTTATGAGGAGCGAGATAAGAATGCAGATAATATAACAGGAAGGCCAAACTACGTTTGGAACAGCTACACACAACAAAAGGACTTGGGAAGATTTGGATGGAAAGGCTCACATCCATCAGTTATTCAGCAATCAGCAGAGGCATTTCAACAGGATATGGGAATTACTTCCACACATTTCTTTCCAGAAGAAAATGGCAAAGGACAAGTGAATTGTAATTCCGGTTTTGGTTCCAAACCGGATGTAGATTCTGCTTTCGTGGCGGAAGTGGCATTTTATATTCAAACACTTGCACCGCCAGCACCGCGCAATCAAGATAATCCAATTGTTATGCGCGGAAGAGACTTGTTTATGGAGATAAATTGTTCAGGATGTCATACTCCAAAATTGACTACAGGAGTTCATCCTATCAAAGAACTTTCTAATCAAACGATTTATCCTTATACCGATTTGCTGCTGCACGAAATGGGTGAAGGAATTGCAGATGCGAGACCAGATTTTGATGCTAGTACCAATGAATGGCGCACGCCACCGCTTTGGGGAATAGGCCTTACCAAAATTGTAAATCCTAATGCGCGTTTCATGCATGACGGCAGAGCTGAATCTCTTGAAGAAGCTATTCTTTGGCACGAAGGAGAATCATATTGGGTAATGCTGGCTTATAAACAACTTCCAAAAGAAGACAGACAAGCCATCATCAAGTTTTTAGAGTCTTTATAGTTTCATTATGAAAAAAATCATATTTCTATTTTCACTCATACCATTATCTGGAATTGGGCAGAATAGTCTTTTATGGAAAGTAACTTCAGCAAAAACAAAGCACACGTCATACTTGTTCGGTTCTATGCATACCAATGATTCGCTGTTAAACACGTTCGACAAAACTTGGTGGAATGCGTTTAATAGCTGTGATGTGTTTGCGGGAGAAGTGAACGCAACAGATACAGTCCAACTAATGGGATCCATGATGGATATGATGATGAAGGACACAGTATTGGCGGATTTATATGCTGAAGAGGAGTTGAAACGTGTAAACAGGTTTATCATAGAAAAAACAGATGTGGCAACAGCCATGGTTCTCACTCGGCTAAAGCCATTTTACATCATGGCCGCCATTATGGAAATACCTGATGAGAGTGGGCCATATACTGAAGTCATGGATATTCGGCTGCAAAGAATTGCTTTTGAAAGAAAGAAAAAAGTTGTTGGACTTGAAACCAACAGTGAGCAAGCTGCATCAGTGGGTGCCATGAGTCTGAAGGAGCAGGCGAAAATGCTTTTGGAGTTTGTGGATGAAGGGCATAAGCAAGGTAATGAAATGAAAAAATTAGAAGACCTATATCGCTCCCAACATTTGGACGATATGTATCATTTTGCAATGACATACAGCACACCTGAAACACCGGAAAAAATGATGGACGCTCTGATAGACGAACGCAATCATCGTTTTTTTGAACGGCTATCTGAGCATTTGTCGATGAGTTCGGTTTTTTGCGCTGTTGGTGCATTGCACTTACCGGGTGAAACAGGGCTAATCAATCTTTTAAGGGCGAGCGGTTATAAGGTTGAGCCGGTTAACTTCAATTTCGGAGAATGAGAACTTTTGCTCAACAGGTAATTGGTTTTTATTCCGGTCTCACTTTTAAGGGAAAGCTTCCATCAGGAATTGAAGTTTTGAATCCACACAAGGACAATACTCAAGTTCCAGATATTGCAAAGAAGTTCTACTCTAAGTTCTACAACGACAATCATCAACGTACTCTAATATTGGGTATCAATCCCGGAAGATTGGGGGCTGGTGCGACCGGAATTCCATTTACAGATACAAAAAGACTTGCTGATCAATGTGGTATTCAAGCCGAAGGGATGCATACCCATGAACCGTCCAGTGTTTTTGTTTATGACATGATTGAGGCTTATGGAGGAACAAAAAACTTCTATAAAGACTTTTATATCTCTTCTGTTTGTCCTCTGGGTTTTGTATCTGTAAAGGATGGAAAAGAGGTGAATTACAATTATTACGACAGCAAGCCCTTGGAAAGGAGTATTACTCCTTTTGCTATCAACACCATTAAATCTCAGATTGATTTTGGCTTAAATACTAAAGTCTGTTTTTGTATGGGAACAGGGAAAAATTTTCAATTTCTATCCAAGCTAAATCAGGAAAATAAGCTGTTTGAAAAGATTATTCCGCTTGAGCATCCACGCTATGTCATGCAGTATAAATCCAAGCTAAAGGAAGAATATATTACCAAATATTTGGAGGCCTTTTCACTAAATAAATATAGTTAACCTTTAACCTACAAGGAGCGCGGCTGAGGCAATTCCAAGGATGATGGCGCCAAATTTCATGCGATTGAATTTGTGTCCTTCTTCGCTTTCAAATAATATGGTGGTAGCCACATGCAATAAAATACCAATAAGAATACCTGTAACTTTTGGAGTGAGCGTTGCAAGATTGGCAAACCCGTTTTCACCAATAAAGTAATGGGCAAAAGCGCCTAGTGGGGCAACCAATGCAAACACAATCATCCAAAAGAATGCTCTTGATTTGGAAAGACCTGTGCTGATAAGTAAAGCCATAAATACAAGTGCTTCAGTCACTTTGTGTAATGATATTCCAATCAATAGCGAATCGCGATGGTCGTGAGAATGCCCATGGGAATGAGCATAATTGTGCGCATGGTCGTGTGCTTGTGAAACAGCATGCGGATCGAATACTCCCCCAAATGGCATTCCTTCTATAAATGCGTGTATCCAGAGTGAGGCCATCACGGTTATCAAGAAGCCTTTGCCGTGATGATGATCGTGTGTATGTGCGTGACCATGTTCCACACCATGAGAAAAATAATCCAGAATTACCTGAAGCATAAAGCCGGCTATGACATACCAGCCGGCATAAGGAATCCCCGATGCAAAAAGCTCAGGAAAGAGATGCAATAAGGATAGTCCAAGCAGATAGGCGGCACTATAAGTGAGTAATAGTTTTATTCCACGACTTGATTGTTTCTTGGTAATGAGGAAAATGCTTCCACCGACCATAGCCGAAAGGAACAAGATGAGCGCATAGAAATAGGGTGGATGCTGCATGAACTATTTTGCAATAATGTTGCGTTAATTGCTTGCAATAATAATCATACGCTCTGATTTTAAAGGATCAAATTTTTGTAACGCATAGTTGCCGTATAGCGCAATGGGTGAAAGACCAGCTCGTACTAGCATATTTTGGAGTTGCTCTGATTCGAGAAGCTGAACACGTTCTTCGTAGTTCATCTGGCATTCTTGATTATCAATAACTATTTTTTTAACCACGAAGTCATTTTCCAGTAATTTATGAATGTGGAATCGTACTCCGTTTTCTCTTTCCACCGTATAATCTTGAGGTAAAGAACTCTTTATTAACCCGGCATTCAGATAATCCAAAACAAACAACCCGTTAGGCTTAAGATGTTCTTTTACACGCTGTAATACCTGCAAATTGTCTTCAATTTGTTCAAAATAACCGAAGCTAGTAAAAAGATTCATCACACAATCGAACCTATGATTTAGGTTTAGTGAACGCATATCTCCAACTAGAAAATTCAATCCTTCACTTTGATATTGCTGTGCAAACCGAATGCTCTCCTCTGATAAATCAACTCCTGTCACTTGATAGCCAATCGAATGGAGAAGCAGACTATGCCTACCTTTTCCGCATGCTAAATCCAGAATAGAAGCTGTTCTCGGTAAATCAAGTTCCTTGGTCAAAGCGGAGATAAAGTTTTCTGCTTCTGCGGCATTCCTGTTGCGATAGAGCATATCATAATAAGGTGATCCGAACCAATATCGAAACCACTCTTTGCCGCAATGGCTGGACGCTTTAGAATTTTCCTCGCTCATTATCAATTTTCGCGGCAAAGATATACACGCGGCATTGGTTAAAAGTTGAGCAATAATTTGATGGACGAGAACTCGTTGAAGGCAATATTGCATCCGTCATCGTGCTCTGAAATAAATCGCTAACAATGGAAGATATTAAGATTGCCCCTACTCAGAAAACACCTTCAGTTAGTTTTTCTGCAAATGGTACCTTAGAACTCAAAGGCCGCTCAATTCCGGAAAATTCATTAGAGTTTTACAAGCCGCTTATTGATTGGCTAGAAGCTTATTCGCGCAATGCGAACGGGGAAACTAATGTCCATGTGCAATTGGAATACTTCAATACCAGTAGCAGTAAATGCTTGATTTGTTTAAGCGACTTGAAAACCTGAGCAAGGTGGTTATTCATTGGTATTATGAGCAAGACGATGAGGACATGCTTGAAGCGGGTGAAGATTATGAAGCCATCGTGAGTGTCCCCTTCAAGATGATTGAAGTAGAGGAGAAGTAATCCTTTGTCTCAATAAGTCTAAGACATTTCCTTCTGTTTTTTTAATCGAAGGCTCGTAAGTAATTTGTCCGTGTATTTTCCTGATAGGTCAATGAATTTCTTAAGACCGTCAAAAAACAGGATTACAATAAATACAATGCTCATTATCCAAATGACCAGTAGATTGGCTGAAAGAGTGGTGATTTGTTTTCCAAAGAAACTCTTAGACGGAGCATAAAACTGAGCATCGAAGAATCCTCCATTTGGAATAAGAAATACAGGGTTTTGTTTTTGGATTAACTGCTCGTTATACTCCACTATTTTCTTCAGGTCGTTTTTATTGGTAACAAAATCTTCTAGACTTTCATTGAAGTATTCGTCTTGTCTTTGCAAGTAACTATCGCGCAATTCGGGCGTGGCAGTCAGTTGAGCAATTTTGTTTTCCTTTTCTTGGTTCGATTGATTGTAAAGTCGTATATAGTATTTTTCAAGTTCATTCAACGTCATTTCCATTTCGTCAAGAACTTGAGTGTTTATTAAACTTGGACTGAGTTTTTCAAGCCCTTCGATTTCCAAATTAGGAATTTTGCTGATTTCTTTGGTCAACTCATTGTGCAGAACATCTAAATTATACTCAAGTTGATGACCTGGATTTTGGCTTTCGATTAATTTTTTTGTGTCTGCGCTTTTCGCTTTTAGTTCTTTAACCCAATAGTCTTTTTTCCAGCTGTAGTATTTTCGGTCTTTGTCTACAGCAAAAAAGTCTTTTTCAAAATCGTTATTCTTGAATTGATGCACAGCCATGGCTTCATAGGCCCACCTGGATACCATGACATTACCAATCAGTGGAACTCTGCTTTGGCTGGCAATAGCAGGATAGAGTCTGTCGAACCTTACGATAATTCCACTAAAGAGAAGCTGTGGAATTATTAGAATTGGAATTATGATATAAATGACTTTGGCGCTGTTGAAGGTGGCCGAAATGTTCAATCCAAGAACATTGGCAAAACAACTAGTACTAAATAGCACTGCCCAAAATGGCAAGAACATTCCCTTTACTTCAAGAATAAAATTACCGATGGCCACAAAGCAGAAGGTCTGAATGAGTGATATAAAGAACATGATACCAATTTTGGCCATCAGGTAACTGCCCTTGTTGAGATGAAGGTAACGTTCGCGTTTAAGTATTTTTTGGTCTTTAATAATTTCTTCTGCACTGACTGTGAGACCAAGGAAAATGGCGACCACAACAGAAATGAATAAGTATTGTGGGAAGTTGAGGTTTTCTCTAAAAATGTAGACGTGCTCACCACCCTTAGTTGTTGGGTAGTACTTGATAAAGAGAGCAAGCACAAAAGCCAAGACAGGTGCTTCCAGCATATTGATGAACATATACTGCGTATTGGAAAGCTTGCTCAATACATCGCGTGTTACAAATACTTTGAATTGTTCAAAGGCTCCTGGCAAACTGAAGGAGCTTTTTGGAACATCCATTGGCTTTTCTTTTGTCTTCAGGTGATTGCCAATCATCACATTGAAGAAATTGTTCCACTCCTTCGGTGATACTTTACGGTGTTCGGTTTCATTTCCGTATTCATCCACCACTTTGGCTTCAATGATGTTGAATATCTGTTCCGGATTTACACTACCACAAACAGGACATTCACTTTCATTGTGGTTGACATGGTTTGCCAATCCTTTGAAGTAGGTGATACTGGCCACCGGATTACCATAATAGATTGGATATCCGCCTGTATCAAGGATAAATAACTTATCCAGCATTTTGAAAATATCGCTGCTGGGTTGGTGAATCACTACAAAAATGAGTTTGCCTCGCAGAGTTAGCTCCTTTAGCAAATCCATGATGTTTTCGGAATCGCGGCTGCTGAGTCCGCTAGTAGGTTCATCCACGAAAAGCACCGATGGTTCACGGATGAGTTCTAGCGCAATGTTGAGTCGTTTGCGCTGTCCACCACTTATCGTTTTGTCCAACACGCTTCCAACACGCAGGTCTTTGCATTCGTAAAGACCAATGGATTTTAATGTTTGTGTAACGGCTTCGGCAATCTCACTTTCAGTTTTGTCAGAGAAACAAAGCTTTGCGTTGTAGTATAAATTCTGATAAACACTTAATTCCTCAATCAATAAATCATCTTGAGCTACATATCCCAATACACCTTCTATCCTATTACTTTCTTCATGGATACTAATTCCGTTAATCGTAATCTTACCGTAAGTAGGAGTATAGTTTCCATTCAGAACATTCAGACAGGTGCTTTTACCGGCACCACTGCCACCCATTATACCTACGAGGTTTCCACTCTCTTCAATTAAATTGAACTGATGAAGCGCCTGTTGCTTGGTTGCAGGGAAATAGTAAGAAACATTTTCAGCACGATAAACAATCTTTTGTCCTGCTTCACTGGACAAATATTTATGCAATATGTCGCTATAAAAAACTGGATTGATTTTAGCTCCGCGAATATTGGCTCCTTGACCCAAAACATAAGTTCGCTTTGGAATGATGTTTTGACTATTGAGGTACAATTCATCAGGACCCAAATAGCGAACAAAGAATAGATTTTCTTCTTCCAAACGCAGAAATACGAGCTTGCCTTTGAGGTTTTCTACATGTTGCGAACGTGATTTTTCTGCATCCTCGTCTTGTGAGTTGAGTGTTTTATCACTTGAGGCAATTAAGAATTGGCTGTCTTCAATAACTGATTCTTCACCGAAGGCAATCAGTTGTTTTATTTTCTTAAAGTTATGCTCTTCAATATTGAATGCCTCAGCAACTGTAGAGATGAATTCCCATTCTTGATCTCCGGTTTCGGTGTATTCATTGATGAATTCAAGCAAGCGAACCAACACAAAGAATTTCTCCTTCTGTTGTAACTCCTCATTTATCTGATCACAGATACGGAGTACTTTAACAGAAGCCATTGAGGTTCGCTTCTCAGTACTTTTTCCTTTGTGAAATTTTTCGGAGTATTCGGCATAAAGTTCCAGGTATTTGTTGACCAACTCTTTGTTGAGTTGCTGTCGCAGGAATACGGCAACAATCTCGCGTCCGGAGTCTTTACCCGAACCCGAGATGATGGCAAATAATTGCATCAACGCTCTTAATATTCCTGCACTCATAGTTTGTTCTAATCTCTATGCGTGTAGAAAGTATATTTTGATGTAGAAAAGCAAACCGCATTGCTGAAAAAGCATTATTCAGCAACGTGAAGTAAGTACGTCTTACTTCTTAAAACCGATAACCACTACTGCACAACCCGAGTCTTTTCGGGTATTATCCAGTAAAACTTCTATGCTCACTTGCATGGTATTCTCAACATAAAAGTCCCAATAAGGTTCTTTGTCATAATCAGTATTACTGAATAATACATTACGCTCTTGGTCGCTTAATCGGAAGATGAGATTGCTATCGCTGATACCACTGCAAACCGCAATGCGGTAGGTGTTTCCACCAAAAAGTGTGGTTTGGAATTCAGCCACATCATCACCACTCAGCAAGGAGCGATAAACTTGTCCATCAGAGATATAATTCTGAGTAATAAAATTTTGACAAGCAGCAGCAATTGTATCGCATTGCGCGTTTGATTGCGTTTGTATTAGCAGCATTACTGCAATGCAAAGGGTACTAATTGATTTCATAAGGTAACAGGGTAGATAGTTATTCAATAATTAAGTTTCTCGCAGTTTCAATCTGTTGCTTCAATATGGCCAAGCTTTCGTCATTCATCTTTACAGATGTTTGGCTGCGCAAATATGTTTTCTTTTCTCGCTGGTCGTTGATTGGTTGACGATATATATAGGTGCTTTCAAGACCTTCTAGAGTGGAACATAGTTTTTCAATCTCACCTTTGATAGGGGCAAAAGCAGGGTCATTAAGTCTTCCTGCAAGATTGCGAATGCTTGGTGCGGAATACTTCTGTTCAGCCAATCGCTTACGCAAGTCTTCATTTTGGGGAGCCGCATCCAATGCCAAATGCAATGATTCCACCCATCCGCCTATAAGGATAAGATTGGAAAGATGACTGCGCTCGCTGCTTTTCAGGTACAAATCCGCTGCTCTAAAGAATTCAGCGTTTAACGCCAACAAAGAATCACGCTGACTCAAGTTGCTTTGGAATTTTGAGATGATTCGTTTATCAATTTTATCTAAAATCTCTAAGTCAGAAGCCAATGAAGCCACTACATCAAAGTAATCGATATTAACCTGTCCCATGTTGTAGTTGGACAGATAGGCTAAGTCGCAGCCATAGAGCCCGAGATTGAGGGCCTTTTTGGTTTCGTTGATGTACTTGTTCTTATTATTCATTCCATTCAGCAATTCTTGCTTGAACTGAATATTGTTCTTCTGAAGAATGGCAGAGATGATTACCGGAGATGGAATAGAGATAATTTCTCCATCAAAGCGCATGGTTCCCGATGTGGATATTCCATTAGTATCAAGCGCTGCTGGAGGTGCAGGCTTAGGAGGATTCTCCTGACATCCTGTAGTAAAGAGTGCAGCGCATACTATTACTGCCGCGCATAGGGCTGTGGTCTGTATTTTTTTCATAGGGTGGTGAACACAAAAATCAAAAAATCTAATGCCTTATATCGGAACAGGACAGGAGAAGGTTTCCTTTTTGCGCGGCACAAATGAAAAAAATATTCAGCATCTTCCAACTGCAAAGACCCTTTTTGTGGACAAGATTTCCGTTTTGTGTATGATTCTTAACTCAAACCTTTGCCTGTTAGGCAATAATTTGATCTTTTTCTCATTTAAAGCCCATCTTTACGCCCTTTCATTAAAACATGAAGTTTTTACCACATAAGATTCGTTTCGTTTTTGTCGCGATTTTCTGCCTTAGCCTTTCTTTAGTATTGTTTCAATGCAGAAAAGAAAGGTTCATTACGGATAGTAGTGCGATGTTGGAGTTCTCTCGCGACACTATTTTCTTCGATACTGTATTTACAAATATTGGAAGTACTACTCAGTATTTGAAAGTGCGTAATAAGCACAACGAGAGCATCCGTATTTCTGAAATTGCCATTGAGAACGGCACCGGTTCCCAATACCGCATTAATGTGGATGGTGTTGATGGCTTGAGCCATAAGGATGTGGAGATATTGCCCAACGATAGTATTCACATTTTTGTTGAAGTCACTATTGACCCAAACGACACTCAAACACCTTTTATAGTTGAAGACAATATTCGCTTTGTCACCAATGGAAATACACAAAGAGTGAATCTCGCGGCATGGGGACAGAATGCCTATTTCCACGGTGGCCTGAACTCCTGTAATGCTCCCATTTCAGATACAATCCTGGGTAACGTTATCTGGCCCAATGATTTACCGCATGTGGTTTATGGCATTTTGGCTGTCGCACCGGATGCTAAGCTTACCATCCAAGCAGGAACCAATGTCTATTTCCATAGCAAATCGGGTATTTACGTGGACAGAGGAACTCTTTCCGTGCAAGGTACGCTTGAGAATAAAGTAACTTTTCAAGGTGATCGGTTGGAGGCAGCTTACGCCAATATTTCGGGTCAATGGGGTATTCAATTGGATTGTCCGATTGAGACTGGTGTAGGGCCGGCCATTGCCAGCATAATTCGCGGAGGTATTTGGCTCTATCAAAGCAAGGACTCTTATATCAACCATGCCGTTATACGAAATGGCAACATGGGAATTCAGGTGGATACCTCAGGCTATGCATACAATGAATCAGGATTTGCGCTTCGTATTGAGAACACGGAAATAATGAATATGGCCGGCAATGGCCTTTGGGGACAAGGTGCAACCATCAAAGGAAGCAATTTATTGATTGGTAATTGCGGTCAGGCTTGTGCTTACTTGGGAATAGGAGGAAGGTATCAAATGGACAATTGCACCTTTGGTAATTGGTGGGGCGACAACAAGCGCAGCACACCGGCTTTTGTGCTCAATAATTATTACGAGGATGTGAATGAGGTGATTAATGTTCGTCCGTTGGTTAATAGTTATTTCAATAATTGTATTATGTATGGAACTAATGCGAATCTCAATGACTTTAGTGAGTTCCTCGTGGATGTTTGGCCGGACAACGAAGTGGACCAAGAATACGTATTTAAAAGCTGTTTAGTTGATACAGACCAAAATGTAAATAACTCTAATCGTTTTGATAGCATGATTTCCGGCCAAGGTCCATATTTGGTTGATCCAACCAATGGGGATTTCCATATTTCATCAGCTGGCCAAGGTCAAAATAGAATGATTGGTCAATTTTTGGGATTTCTACAACCCGACTTGGATGGAGTTGCACGACCAAACAATGACGGAATAATATACAAAGGTTGTTATCAATATCAACCTTGATGATTCGGTATGAATGATTTCATTCAAGTTTTAAAAGAAAGAATAAAAGGCGATTTACCCGGCTATACTGCTCATCATCCCATGATGAGCTATACAAGAGCACAACCCTCTGAAGCACGGCAAATGAATCCTCCTGCGCGTGAAAGTGCGGTGATGATGTTGTTGTATCAAAAAGGTAGCGAATGGTACACGGCCTTTATGAAACGCCCGGATGGTGAAAGCACCCATAGCAATCAAATCAGTTTTCCCGGAGGCAAACAAGAACCCAACGAAACGCATGAGCAAACAGCTTTGCGTGAAACATATGAAGAAGTCGGTATTGCACCAGATAGCATTCAGGTATTGGGAGAACTATCGGAGCTTTATATACCGCCAAGTCATTTTATCGTTCGGCCGTACATAGGTTTGCTCGATTATGTGCCTGTGTTTGTGCCAAACCCTTCTGAGGTTATTCGGGTGATACAAGAACCTGTTGCCAACTTCCTGAAAGAAGGTATTATCCTGCAAAAGGAAATCTACATTTCAAAATTCAATGCACGCTTCAACGCCATGTATTTTGACTTACAAGGCGAAACCCTTTGGGGTGCAACCGCTATGGTCGTTCAAGAGTTTCGCTCCATCCTTGGCTTTAATACCTAGTTCTTGGCAAATCGAACTGTTTCAGCTCCTTTGTCCGTTACAATAGAAACTGAGTAAAGCTGCGATGAAAATTGTGACACATCAAAAGAAGTCTTTAATACCTGCATATTCTCTTTTTGATAAACCAGCTTACCATCAAGTCCGATAATGCGAACGGATTGAATAACGTCCTCACTTGCGATGTTCAATATTTCTTTAGTAGGATTGGGCCAAAGGATTAAAGATGATTCGGTGGTTATTTCTGAAACATTGATTTGTAGTTCTTCCAAATCGTATTTGTTCAGGTAGAAAAGATTAGGCAATCCGCTTCTAACTTCTTCCGTCCAAGTAAGCCATGCTGTGCCGGCTATATATATTTCTCCATTGGTACCCTCAATAGCATAACGAGGTGAAAGTGCTTCCATGAACGTGTTGGCAAAGCGGTGGTGTGTCCACAAACTGGAACCATCGGAAGACAAACGTCCATAAACAGTTTCCTGGTTGCCTTCAAAAGCGCTGTTTTGACAAACAAGCATCACTTGTCCGCCTTGTTCTAAAATCATAACCGGTTCTATATGATTACTGCCTTCTTCCAACGGAATAGCAACGCGCCAATCCAAATTGCCTGTGTTGTCAATTGCAATAGCGAAAATCCCTTTATACTCTTCACCAAAAGAGCCTCCTTTGGTGGAACCGCCACCATGATAGCGGCCAAGTAAGTATAGCTTTCCGTTTTCATCCATAGTACAATCCACGGTGTAAATGGCTTCATTTTCCGCAGGCATTGCGGATACCAAAGCATCATAAGTATTAGCCCATAGTATATCGCCTGATTGGTTGAGGCAAGTTGCTGCAATACGGTCGCCCAAAGGGTCTTCAGAGTAAACCTCATTTACCAACCGAATCTCATTGTTGTGAAAAAACAGCTTTTGGAAATTGCCTAGGCTGGAACCTACATAGAAAGGAGTGCCATAATCCACAGGGGTTGACCAAATTTCGTTACCATCCGTATCATACTTATTCACTCCGACTGGAGATATAGAAAAGATATGACCCTCATAGAAGGCTAAATCTCCGAGCACATATAAATCATAGAAATTGGACCAAAGAACATCTCCCGTAGGATTGACTTTTATAAGCGCCTCCTGAAGTGTTTCTATTGCAGGATTATAAATATCTGCCGTAACATAGATGTTGTCGTCATCATCGGTTACTACGCCAACGATTTCTTCATACCAACTGGTTACACCCGTTACCGGACCGCCCCATTCAATGGTTCCTTCAGGACTGATTTTCATCAAGTAGGTACTGCGATATGATTCAAAGGTGGTCATTTCATTTCCACCAAGAATGATGTTGTTATCAGAGTCAATCGTCATATCCAGAACGTTGAAGTTGAGTTCGTCAAACACATCTTCATTGATGATTTCCCATAGCAAATCGCCTTGAGCGGTGTATTTCTGTATAGAATAGTCATAGTTACCGCTGCCCGAAAAAGATTCTCCGCGAACCAATATCAAATTGCCCTCGTGGTCATTCATCATTAGTGGTGTTGCCCCATTTGGAAACATGTTTGTGTTTAAATCCCATTCCTCGATGAGCTGAGCATGAAGGAATGCGGAAGAAAGAAGGACTAAGGAGATGAGTGTATATAGTTTTTTCATCGGTAATAAACTGTTTGGTAGCAAAATTAGAAGCAATCCTAAATGTAGTCCATCACTAATAGTTGCGATTTGAAGTCGAGTTTTCGCCTAAATGAAATTTGCGTAGTCCAATTTAGGATGTACACATTTTCTCTACATTGCATCCTAAATAAATACACAAACTTTAGTTATGAGTTTACAAGATATGGGAATACCAAGCGTTGACTTGGCAGATTTTATACATGGCACTCCGGATCAAAAACGCAACTTTGTGAATGCACTCGGCAAGGCTTATGAAGACATAGGTTTTGTGGCTGTGCGCAACCATCTGATTGATGAGAGAACTGTTGAAACTCTTTACAATGAAGTACAAAAATTCTTCAATCTGCCGGATGATGTAAAAAAGAAATACGAGGATAAAGAGTTAGCAGGACAACGCGGCTATACATCGTTCGGACGTGAACATGCCAAAGGAAGCAACGCAGGCGACTTGAAAGAGTTCTGGCATTTTGGTCAGGAAGTGGAAGGACCCGATCCTATCAAAAGCGAATATCCTGATAACATTTTTACAGATGAATTGCCTGAATTCAATCGTGTTGGTTTGAAAGCGTATCGCGATTTGGAGAATACAGGTAAGTATATGCTTCGTGCTATTGCCCTATACTTAGGACTTGAGGAAACTTACTTCGATGATAAAATCAAGAATGGGAATTCCATTTTGCGTCCTATCCATTATCCTCCTATTACCTCTGAGCCAAAGAGTGCTGTGCGTGCAGGTCAACATGAGGATATCAACCTTATCACCTTGTTGATAGGGGCATCGGCCGATGGACTGGAAGTGTTGAACAAACAAAACGAATGGGTGGCTGTTACGGCATTGCCCGATCATATAGTGGTGAACGTAGGTGATATGTTGGAAAGACACACCAACAACAAATTGAAAAGCACCACGCACCGTGTAGTAAATCCACCTCGCGAGAAGTGGGGAAGCAGCCGTTATTCTATTCCTTTCTTCTTGCACCCAAGAAGCGAGATGTCATTGGCTTGCTTGCCATCCTGCATTCCTGCAGGTGAGCAACCACAGTGGGAGCCAATCACAGCGGGCGAGTTCCTCAACGAACGCTTAGCGGAAATTGGCTTGAAAAAATAATTCGGCTTTAGAATTTAAACCATCTTTACAACCTGTTGTGTCACGCAGCAGGTTGTTTTTTTATAACCACATAGGAACATAGTAATCATGTGGTAAAATGATTGATAATGAAAATCAGAATCAAAGGAAATAGCATCCGACTGCGGCTTTCGCAAAGCGAAGTAAGTACGCTTGCCAAACGAGAAGCCATTGTGGAGCGCACGCAGTTTTCACTGGTAGATGCTTTTGAATATGCTGTAGAGCTTTGGCATCTGAATGTGGCGGAAGCAAAGTTTGAGAACGGAAGAATCACCGTCTTTCTCCCTGAAGAAGCCATTGCTAAGTGGGCAGGCACGGAAGAGGTTTCACTTTCTTATTTACAAGAGAATGAAAGCGATGGTCTACGCATTTTAGTAGAAAAAGATTTTGCCTGTCTTGCAGAAAGGGAAGGCGAGGATGAGAGCGATAACTTCCCTCATCCTAAAACAGGAGAGATGAAATGCTGATAGACAACCACGGCAGGCAAGTCAATTATTTACGTTTTGCAGTAACGGACCGGTGCAATCTGCGCTGTTTGTATTGCATGCCTGCTGCGGGTTTGAACTGGCTTCCCCGAAAAGATATTCTGTCGTTTGAAGAGATAGAACGCTTGTTGTTCATCCTCTCCAATGCAGGTATCAATAAGTTGCGCTTTACGGGGGGCGAGCCTTTTATGCGTAAAGATTTTATGCATCTGTTGGAATCGGTGAGTAAGAAGAAGTGGTTCGATACCATATCCATCACCACCAACGGCACATTGCTATTGCCACATATTCCAAAGCTCAAAGAATTAGGTATACACTCTGTCAACTTGAGTTTGGATACGCTGGACAAAGCTCGCTTCGAAACAATGACCAGGCGCGATGACTTTGACACCGTCATGCAAAGTTTTCATCAATTGATAGAGCAGGGCATTACCACCAAGATAAATGCCATCATTATGGACGGTAAGAACGAAGAGGACATCTTGCCGCTTGTTCATCTTGCCAAGGACTATCCGGTGGATGTGCGCTTTATAGAGGAAATGCCGTTTAACGGAACGGGTAGTTATGCTGCTATCAAATGGAATGCTGCGCGCATTATGCAAGAGGTAGCCACGCATTACCCCGATATGCAGAAGTTGAAAGATGAAAAGACTTCAACCGTTTCTAATTATCACATTCCGAATCATAAGGGAAGAGTAGGAGTGATAGCCGCTTACACGCGCAGCTTCTGCGGTAGTTGCAATCGCTTGCGACTAAATGCCGAGGGCAAAATCAAAACATGTCTTTATGAAGAAGGCGGACTATCGTTGCGCGACTTGTTGCGCAGCGGTGCCTCCGATAATGATATTCTACATCACATACAACGCGCAGTAGGTAATCGCTTTGCCAACGGTTTTGAAGCCGAGCGCCATCACTCAGGCAAGATAGCCGAGGAGTCTATGGCGAGTATTGGGGGGTGAGGGGTAATTGTGAATTATGAATTATGAATTGTGAGTTATGAATGGTTTGAAAGAGTAGTGTCCTACAGATTCAACCTCTCACTAATTGATAATATTTTCGATTTATGTTGAAGACCATCGTAAACTGATTTTTACCAATCTTATCAAAAGGGTATTTGTTTGTTGAAATATTAAAGCCGTAGTACATATTTACAAACCCAAGACCTAATCCTATCTTGGGTGTTATCACAAAATCATCTTCTACATTGTCCGATTGATATTTGAACTCAAGCGCAACCATGGAAAGATTGGAGCCAAACTCGCCTCCGAACTTTACGCCATAAGTATTAGGTGCGGGCGTCCACTCAAACGTAGTATAGATAGCGGCATTTCCAAATCCCTCGATAGCATCAGCTTCATGGAAAACATAGGACGGTCCTATTTCGTAATAGAACGCTTTGTTAAAACCAAAACCAGTCCGAAAAGCCATCGTATGCCACGAATAATGACGATGTGGAATGGTATCTTGGGCAAAATCGTTCACCTCTTGTCCTATTACAATAATTGGCAGAAGTGCTAAAAGATGAAGTATGAAAAGCCTCAATGATTAGTCGTTTAATAGAATTGAACCTGTTAACGAAGGAACAACTTAAATATTATCGTGCGTAATCTATTAATGTGCTTTACCAAAGAGTTTACTTCGTAGTCGGCATGTTCATTTGCTTGCCCATGTTCTCATAGACGATGTCGTTGGGTTCCCAGAGTTCGAGTTTGTTGCCTTCGATGTCCATGATGTGTACAAACTTTCCGTAGTCGTAGGTCTCAACAGTATCTACAACGGTTACTCCGTTTTGCTTTAGTTCTGCCACTAATGCATCCATGTTTTCTACGCGGTAGTTAATCATAAAATCCTTTGTTGATGGCTCAAAGTATTTGGTGGTTTCTTTAAAGGGACTCCATTGTGTAAAGCCTTTGCGGGTGCTGTCTGCGCCTTGGTACCACTCGAACACGCTGCCATATTCATTGATGTTTAAACCCAAGTGGGTATTATACCACTCTCTTAGCTTCTTGGGGTCTTTGCATTTGAAGAAGATGCCGCCAATGCCTGTCACTTTCTTAAAAGTCTTTGGTGCGGTGTCCTTCTCAGCCAGCAATGATTTAAAGGCATAACCCGATATAAAAGATACCGAGATGATGAGTATAAGCAGCGATGTCTTTTTCATTGTATGAATGTAGATGGGGTAAAGCTAAGGTAATGGCACTTTGAATTGTTGGCTGTATGCCAACCAAAGTGAAGGAATGGGTTACGCTATCGCTAAATGCGTAATATTGAGTTATACCCGTTCAAGTCAAGGACTTGATATAACAACGCACGAGTTACAAACTCGCGCGAGTGGGGGGTGTGTCTTTAAGCATTGTTACCAACGGTTTGCGGCTTGGCGTAGTGGCGGATTTATAGCACAAAAGTTCAATCGAAGAACTCCACTTGAACCTACCACAAAACTGTCATACATAGCACTGCACCCGCCATTACGCCAAACCGCTGTTATGGGCAGGTTTTCTTTTCACTGTCATCAGTCTTTGTCATAACAACGTACAGCAAGTTGTAGTGTACGATACCTCGCATTACTTGGTGTTTCTCGTTGATAAGCATCCTTTGTTTTGAAAACTACAACTGCGTCAATTGCTGGAAATATTGATATAGTTTGTCCCCAATGCCCCAATGCTGAATAACCGCCTTTGAAACGATTGTCTGTTATGTTTTGCCACAACCACCAATAAAGCCCGTAGCCAAATGAATAATCTTTACCTCTAAAAATTGGTATGTTTTTGTCAACCTCTGTATAAGGTGTAATTGGGTTTATCATTTCTTGTACCCATTTTTCATCTATTATTTGTTTGTCCAACCATTTACCTTTATTGAGCATAAGTAAACCAACTCTTGCCATATCTCTCGTTGAAAAGAACATAGGATATGCTGGAAAATAGGAGCGAGTTGAGTCGCCTTCCATTTTTTGCAATTCTCTTTTCCAATCCTGCATCATTAAAGGGTTTACTAACTGTTCTTCGATTTCACCGTAAATTGTTTTTCCTGTTTCTTGTTCAAAAATATATCCAGCTACATTGAAGTCCCAATTGCTATAAAGCCAATAACTGCCTGCCTTTACACTTCCTCTTTTGGGGGCAAGGTCTAAAAAGTCACCTGGATAACTTGCTTGATGAAAAACACCCGACCTTGCTTCAAGAATGTCCTTTATTTTTGCCTCTTTTTCAATTGGCAACAAGCCGCCAACATCATCAATTTTTAAGTCGTTTAAACATTTATTCAAATTTATCTTCCCGGACTTTACAAACTTTCCGTACAACATTGCCAATATACTTTTTCTGCAAGAAGCGATATAAGAATTTTCAACAACATCACCGAATTCAAATACAACAGAGCCTTTATGAATTATCATCATTCCTGTTATCTGTGTGCTGTCAATCACAAATTTCCTTAGGTTTTTAAGTTTTGTAGTGTCCCAACCACTTTTTTCTGGGTGCAAGTCAAATACCCAACTTGTCTTTGGGAATTGTTGTGCAATAAGTTGTGTCTGTAAGAACAGAAAAACAATAATCAGTAACCTCTGGAATTTTCTCATTTAGTTTCTATGCTTTTGGTGGTCG
>Ga0209572_1001063_pt1 | contig 24294 bp, 26 predicted proteins | sample EBPBio232012_DNA_FD_185867 | JGI IMG/M metagenome (GOLD analysis project Ga0209572, IMG submission 185867) | Wastewater treatment Type I Accumulibacter community from EBPR Bioreactor in Madison, WI, USA - Reactor 1_1/23/2012_ DNA (SPAdes)... | ecosystem: Engineered > Bioreactor > EBPR >...
GAAGACTACAATCAAAATCATCCGCATCAATCATTAAATAATCTTAGCCCTAACAACTTTTTAAAACAAAATCAATATGTTTGAACAACCAATTTATCTCCAGTCCTAAAAAAGGGGTACTTACACAGGGGCTATTTTTCAAGGCAATATCATGAACTATAATTTGCACTTGAGTGTAGATGTTACGGTTACAAATTTCACGGATAATCCAGTCTCTAACGCGCGAGCAGTTTGGCGAGTTGATCCTTACAATCCTTTTGGGTTTTGTGGTTCCAACTTAGTCTATTTTAATGTTGACAGCATTGCTCCCAATGGTTCTACAGTGCTTCATATAAATGATTCGTTTTACAGAAACCAGTCAAGCCCCGGAAATGGAAACTATACCGATGTCGAAGTCTGCATGGCGTCTCATGCACCGGACAATAAGGTGGATGATTTTCGAAACAATGATTCCTATTGTGAAACATTCAATCTTCTTTTTGTTGGTGTTGATGAAAGTGCTCTGAATCCAATCAACTGCTTCTACAGCTCAGACCAAGACCACATCGAGATTCGTAACATAAGCGAAGCTCAATTACAACTTTACTCTTCGTCTGGTCAGTTGCTGCGAAGTCAAACTTTACTACGTGGAGATAATCAACTATCCATGGATGGATATTCAAGCGGTATTTATCTCGTGAAAGTTGAAACAAAAGATGGTGTTTCGGTTGTCAAAGTTGGGAAGCCTTGATTTGAATGTAATAAAACAAAAAAGGGAGCAACGAATGCTCCCTTTTTAATATCTGTACAGCGAAAGTCAATTAAGATTGCTTCACGCGTTTGATGCTGCAACCGACTGGTTTTGTTTCAGCATTGGTTACTTTTTTACCATGAGCCATTTCGTTGATGGCCGTTTTTAAATAAGCATCTTTCACTTCTTTAGGATTACCAACGTTGTCATCAATAGCGCCTTTGTAAGCCAACTTCATGTCTTTGTCAAACAAGTAAACATGAGGGGTTGTGCGAGCAAAGAAGGCATTGGCCAATTCTGAGTTTTTATCCAAAACATATTTGCTGCTGCCAAACCCTCTTTCTTTTGAATGCTTCTTCATGTCGTCCATGCTGTCACCATCGGTGCGTTTGGCTTCATTGCTATTAACGAACACCAAACCTACTTTGTGGTCGTCAGCATATTTTTGGATTTCAGCGTAGCGCCTGTCCCATCCTTCACTGTCCTTACCATTGCCAACTACAAACGGACAAGTATTGCACGAGAAAATCACTAACAATCCATTTGGTTGTTTTAGGTCTGTAAGTGAATATTTCTTGCCAGTGATATCTTCCATCTTCAGATCTGCTTTTGGCGCTTTTGCACCTATGGCAAGCGTTTCCGGGTCAGCATTGGTGAATGCGAAGAAAGAAGCAGCAACGACTACGCTTGCAAAAAATAAGAGTGTCTTTTTCATGTGATTTCTAAAATTTGATTTTTACAAAAGTGTGGGAAAGCGTTTCCTCGGAACTTTAAGTGCCTGTTAATTTAGGATAATTGGCAATGCGGCTTTGATAAAGATCAATCAACACGCATCATGTTGTTGCCGGCAAATCTTCGTACGAGCCTTCTCACAAGCAGCAAGGTGAACAATGAGCCAACAGCTACAACCGTAAGAAATATTCCGACTACATCCATCCATTTAATACTGATTGGATAAGCATCAACCATGGCACCTTGCATGGTGATGAATCCGTATTTTTCTTGAGCAAAGCAAAGAGCTAAACCAATAGTTGTACCGATGATAGCTCCAATGAAATTGATGAGGATGCCTTCATGGACAAAAATGCTCTCAATGCTTCGAGAGGTAGCGCCCATGCTGCTCAAAGTAAAGATGTCTTTTTTCTTTTCGATGATCAACATGGTGAGCGATGCAATGATGTTGAAACACGCGATGAGTAAAATGAATAAGAGAATCAAAAAAGTAGCCCATTTTTCTGAAGCATTGGTTTTATAAATCATAGCGTTCTTATCATAACGCGTTTCTACTTTCAGTTGTGCATTCAGTTTGCTTTGAAGTTCTTTCTGTATGTTGTTGATGTCTTTGTCATCATTCAAAAAAATTTCAATAGATGAAATTTCATTTTCCATTCCAAATAACGAACGCGCAAACTTGATGGGTACCATGATGTACTTCGCGTCTAATTCTGCATTGACGGAAAACACTCCGCTGACATTAATAGCCTCTCTATTAAAAGTATTTTCTTTATGACGTGAAAGTTTCTTGCCCCGAATAGGCGCATTGATTTGCATCACCGTTGGAGCATAGTCATACAAAGGCATATACAACTCGCTCCTTATTCCAAGACCAACAACAGCGTAGGAATATTGGTCGTCTTCCAGCAGAAACTCTCCTTCGAAAATCATGGTGTCAATAGGCGAGAGTTTCGAAAAACTATTGTCCACACCTTTCACTGTGGCTACTGCGTTATGGTCTTTGTAAGCTAACCACGCGTCCTCTTCTATAACTCTGCTAAGTCCTTTGATTCCATTGATAGATAAAATTTCTTTATCCGTAACAAGACTATCGGCAAACATTTTTCCTTCCACTGGAACGATGGTCAGTGGAGCATCGAAATTGGCGAAGAGCTGTTTTACCAAATCATCAATGCCATTGAAAGCACTCATCACCGTAATCATAGCCGCTGCAATAAATGCCACCACCATCATCGAAATCATCGAAATGAGATTGATGATACCGCGCGATTTTTTCGCGAACAAATGCCTGCGTGCTATGAAGAAAGAGGTGTTCAATTAGCAGGGATTAGGTCTTGGGTATTAGGTTTTGGGTACTGAGAATTGAGTCGTTTGTGCTGAGAAAAACGAATGGAGTATTAGAAGTCAATTCATAATTCATAATTCACAACTCATAATTAGCCTTCTTATTTCTTTTTGAGCAAACGATCAATTTCCTCGAAGTAATCCAAAGAATCATCCATGTAAAAACTCAACTCAGGAATTTTACGGATTTGCTTGCCAACTTTTTCAGCCAAGAGTTTGCGGATATGTCCTGTTTTATCTTCAACAGATTTTAAACCTTCAAACTTCTTTTCTGTGGGGAAAAAGCTGAGATAAGCTTTTGCCAATCCCATATCAGGCGAAACGCGCACTTGCGTAACGGTTATCATCATCCCATCAAAAATGGTGTTCATATTCTGCTGGAAGATGACGGACAATTCACGCTTGATGAGCGAGGAAATTTTTTCTAAACGTACACTGGACATAATGCGCGAATTTACGATGACCGACAGTTACTGCCCATATTTGCGCATGAGCATTTCGCAAACTAAAATTCGTATCGTTACGCCACAGGATATTCCACAAGTTTTAGATTTAATAAAGGAACTTGCAGAATATGAACGTGCACCGAATGAAGTAACCAATACGGTGGAGCAAATGTTGGAGGATGGATTTGGGAACAATCCTGTTTATGGATTGTTTGTTGCCGAAATTGATGGAAAGATTGTTGGTATTGCGCTGCACTATATCCGTTATTCTACTTGGAAGGGAAAGATGCTTTATCTGGAAGATATTGTTGTGCGAGAAACCATGCGCGGCAATGGAATTGGTGCTTTGCTTTTTGAAGAATGCATTCTACTGGCGAAAGAAAAAAATTATGCGGGCATTGTTTGGCAAGTGTTGGGCTGGAATGAACCGGCTTTGAATTTCTATAAAAAATATAATGCTGAGTTAGATGCGGAATGGGTCAATGGACGAATTTCGCGTGCTCAGTTTGATACAGTTTTAGCAAAGAGATGAAAGTATTCAAGTTTGGTGGCGCATCGGTGAAAGATGCTGCAGCGGTAAGAAATGTAGAACGCATTTTGGAGATATACTCTGGCGAGAAACTCGTGGTAGTCATTAGTGCGATGGGCAAGACAACCAACCTTTTGGAGGAAATGCACAATGCGCGTTTTCACAAATTGAGCTATGAATCATCATTACAAAAGTTGAAGGATTACCATTGGCAAATTGCTGATGAGCTTTTTGGTGATGATGCCATGGCAAAGGAACTGTTGACGGATAAGTTCAATGAGTTTGAGAAGACGCTTGCAAAGCCTTGTTCGAATGAGTTTGATAAAGAGTATGACCAAGTAGTTTCTTATGGTGAAATTATTTCGACCGCTTTGGTCAATGCTTTTTTATTGTCTAAAGGATATGCCTCTACATGGTTAGATGCACGTGAGATAATCAAGACAGATAATTGTTACCGCAGTGCTCGTGTGCTATGGAGCGAAAGCGAAAAATTGGCGCAACAAAGAATGAATGCAGCAGCGGAAAACGATGTTGTGATTGTTCAAGGATTTATTGGCTCTACAAATGATGGTTATACAACAACCCTTGGAAGAGAAGGTTCTGACTTTACTGCTTCCATCATGGCTTACTTGCTGGATGCCGAAAGCGTGACCATTTGGAAAGACGTACCGGGTATGCTCAATGCCGACCCAAAATGGTTTAAAGACACCGTTAAACTCGATAGAATTTCATTCAGAGAAGCGATTGAGTTGGCCTATTATGGTGCAAGTGTTATTCACCCAAAGACAATAAAGCCTTTGCAGAACAAGGGCATTCCTCTTTTTATAAAATCCTTCATCGACCCGCAAGCGGAAGGAAGCATTATTCAAGAAAGTGATGAATTTGATGGTGTAGTTCCGAGTTACATATTCAAGGGCAATCAGGTGTTGGTTTCCGTTACACCAAAAGATTTCAGTTTTATAGCGGAAGATAACCTCAAAGAAATTTTTGATATTCTCTCAAAGCTTGGCATTCGCATCAGTCTGATGGAAAACTCTGCCATCAGCTTTTCATTTTGTATAGATAAAGATGATTACAAACAAGAGAAGTTGTTTGAGCAATTACAAAGCAATTATCAGATCAAATACAACGATCATTTGACGTTGATTACCATTCGTCATTATAATGAGAGTACGATTCAAAAGCTTACAGACGGATGCGAACTTATACTTGAACAGCGCAGCAGGAGCACAGTACGCATTGTGGTGAGATAAAAAAAATCCGACTTGCAAAAGCTGCAAGTCGGATAATTGTTGGTTGGTTATATAGGATTTGTTGATAGGTTACTTTTTGGCCCAATGCTCTCTGATAGAAGCATCGTTACTTTTTAATTCGATGATATAAGAGCCTGATGATAGCGCAGATGTATTGACTACCAAACGATCCGTTCTTATTATTCTTTCGCTATAAACAAACTGACCAAAGGCATTGTAAATTTCTAGCTGTTGAGGAACGAAATTCATTTTGGTCAAATCAATATTGACAACATTTTCACTCGGGTTTGGGTAAATAGAAATATAAGATTCGGAATAAGTGTTCTCTACTGAAACAATCGTCACCTCTATACACTCCGACATATCTACACATTCACCATTGGTCAATTGAAGTGCATAATTTCCGCTTTCGGTTGCGGTGAAGATTGGACCATCTTCGCCTTCAATGGGCATGTTAGTATCACAGTTGTACCATTGAAAATCTCCATCGTTTATAGCAGTTAATGTTAATCCATCTATTTCTACCTCGGCTTCATTGTGAATGATGACAAGTGTTAATGTTACTATAGTATCAGGATTTATTTCTATGGTATAAACACCTGATTGATCAAATGATTCTCCATAAGCAGAGTATGAATTGCAAGCCGAAGCGCTTTCAGTAAGTTGCACTGGTGCCGGATGAATTTTATTCATAAATACGGTGGCCTGATTTGAACCAACCACGATGAATTTGTTTTCTGAGTAAACTACATTGAAGTCTTCATAAAACGGAGCATAGGTATTGGACAACGTTATGACACCGGCCGGCCCCCAAACTATCGTTCCATTATCTAAGACTTTATGAGCAACAAAACCTGAACCCGCTTTATGAGTAACACACATCGTGTTGTTTTCATCTAAATCAAATTCGGGATTTGGAATATAGGTATTGAGGTTAGCCACTTCAACGCCATTATCAGCCCAAAGAATGATGCCATTGGTGGTGAATTTCTGTGCATAGACGGCTGAGTTTCCCACGACACCCGGCCTACCATCTGCCCAAGTGATGTAATAATTGCTGCCGGATTTTTGCCAATAAAAGTTTTTTTGTTCTCCATCAGCAACACAAATGAGTTTAGTGGTTTCATTCCATCCAAGTAAGCCATTCGATGAATTAACTCGTCTTGCATAAATATTATTACCCGTGCCTTCAGAACCGCCACCTACCCAAACAATAGTGATACCACTTGCATCGCCAATGCCGCTATATTGACCGCCCAGCCCGTTGCTACCGGCCGTAACAACATTCCATGCGGGCCAGAGATTTTGTAAATTGCTTTCACCTCCAATGAGCATACATCGCATACTTGCACCTAAGCCATTACCGGTGCTGTGAAATAAGTAAAAACCACCGTTGTTATCGGAACTGATACCATAACTTCCAAAACCGGTCATACCGGAAGGAGTACTTCCATTGTAAGGCCAAAGTAAATTACCATCACCGTCTATTTTGATAGCCTTCCATGCGTAGGAACCACCTATAACGGTACCATGCATCGTTACATAATAATAGTTCAATGATTTTACAATTCTGGCAGAGCCTAATGAATTGGGATAGCTTGTTGCGTCAAACAATTTTACGTCATCCTCCCACACGCTTGCTCCTTCAGCATCAATCCTTCTTACATAAACACCATTATTGCTCGTTTCGGTACTGGAATTGATTGCAAAAGAGAATAGGAACGTTCCGTCATTTTCTAATAAGAAGGTAAAAGTCGCAACATGTCCTTCGTAGTTGATAATTTCACGGCCATCAGGTTCCCATTGCGCTATTCCATCTTCATTGTAGTGTTGACCATAGACATCCCAAGCATTGTTTCCTGTTCGCTCATCGTACCAGAAGATGTAGATACCACCATTACCATCTGCTGTGGATTGTACTTTTGATTGCTCTCCAGTTGCACCACAGACAATAGTTGGATTGTTGGGATCAATGGTCCATTGAGCATTCATGTGCCAAATACAACCAAGAAAGAAGAAAGAAAGTAGAGTTGTTTTCATGTTGTTCTTTTTTGTAAAAGTAGCAGATATTATTGTATTCAAACTTATTTCCGACATAGGATAGCACCTTTAGATATTGAGTTTGCGGGGTTGGAATTGAGTAAGTGGTGATAAAAGGTCAATGGGGCTTAAATTCGGGCGAGTGAAAAGCTGGTTGTTAATAGGCTTGAGTTTATTGTGGTTGACAAATGTTCAAGCGCAAGAAGCGGGGCGTGTTCCGGAATTTATCAAACAGTTTGAAGAAGCCCAGAGTGATTCGTTACGCAGCTATGCACTTGGCTGGGCCTGCTACCACAGTGCTTTTAGCAATCCTGAGCAAGGAATTAAGTATGGTAGACAAGCATTGGCAATTGGTCAGCGTTCCAATGATGAAAGACAAATAGCCAATTTTTATAATAACATGGGTTTATGTTTTGACGCTTGGGGAAAAGCCGACAGTGCGGAATTTTATTACCGGAAGTCCATTCAAATACTAGAGAAATTGAATTTGAAATGTGAGGCTGCCAATGCGCTGGCCAACATTGGGAATCTGCAGCGAAAAGATAACAGAGTTTCTGAAGCACTTAAGACCTATTCCGTTGCTTCGGCAGTTCAGGAGCGTTGCGAGGACAAAACATACTATTGTGCCACGCTTCAGGCCATTGGTGCATGTTACAATACTATCAAGGATTTCAAAACATCCATTACCTATTTTAAAAAGGCGTTAGAGTTTGCAACTATCTATAATGACAGCGCAGCTATCTGCAATGCGCATCATGGCTGTGCCAATGCCTATCTCGGGTTGGAAAAACTTGACTCGGCAAGGCAAGAGTATTTCCATTCATTGAACTGTTATAAGCAAACCGGAAATACCTATTTGGTGGGTTTTGCTTATGAAGGATTATCTGAACTGGCGGTACATGAAAATGAGATTGATTCCGCCTTAATGTATTGCAACGAGGCATTAAACATTTACCAATCCATTGGATCGACACCGGATGTTATCTACATAAAAGAACTAACCGCACAACATTTACTTAAAGGAAAGCGCTATGCTACTGCACGTAAGACACTATTGGAAGTGAAGTCCATGTTGAGTAGCGATGACTATAAAAAAGAACAAGAAATAACTGCTTTTTTATCTCAAGCCGAAGCCGGGTTAGGCAATTATAAAATGGCTTATGAATATCAATTGCGGGCTGATTTTTTAAGTGACAGTCTCAATTTGGATGATGAAAAAAACGAAATAGCAAAACTTGCAAGCAAGTACGAAACCGAAAAGCGTGATCGGCAAATAGAACTTGAACAATCACAAAAGCAAACCCTGCAAGCCGAACACGATAAACAAAAGCAACAGAAGTATTTTCTATTGGGAGGAATGATATTGCTGGCTTTGCTGGCTTTGGTCTTAATCAATCGCTACAGGCAAAAGCAAAGAACTGCAAAGGAGTTAGAAGAAAAGAATGTCCTCATAGAGCAGGAAAAGGAACGGGCCGAGCGGAGTGAAAGGGTCAAGCAACAATTTCTTGCTAATATGTCGCACGAGATAAGAACGCCCGTCAATGCCATCAATGGGCTTTCTCGTTTGCTTCTTGAGAAGGAGCACGATAATCAGACGGCTGAATATTTAAAAGCCATTAATCATTCAGGAGAAAACTTGTTGGTTGTTCTCAATGATATACTCGATTTATCGAAGCTTGAAGCTGACAAGATGATCACCGTTATTGAACCATTCAATCTGCGCGAGGAAGTAGGAGCAGTTATTCAAATCTTTGCTCAACGAGCGAGTGAAAAGACAATAACGCTAAAAAATATTATTGATCCATCCATACCGGAAGTTGTTGTGGGCGATGCGGGAAGATTGACACAAGTGCTGACCAACCTTATTAGCAACGCCATCAAGTTTACAGACAGAGGTGGTGTTGTTGTTGAAATACAAAGGATAGATAGCTCTAGCATATCGTTTACCGTTAAAGATACCGGCAGGGGCATTCCTATTGAGAAACAAAAAGAGATTTTTGAAGACTTTGTACAAGCAGATAATCACCACGCACGCGAGCACGGTGGAACGGGATTGGGATTAGCGATTGCGAAGCGCCTTGTTGAAGTCATGGGAGGCAATATTCAACTCAAGAGTGTGGTCAATGAAGGTTCTTCTTTTTCTTTTGTCTTGCCTCTTTTAGCCGATGCCGAAGTCAAGTCAAAAGCACATGTTCAAATAGCGGTCACAGAAAGGGAGTTACACTTTGTAGTTGCTGAAGATAATGAATACAATTTTTGGGTTACCGCAGGAACGCTCAAAAAGTACTTCCCAAGAACTACGGTTTACAGAGCTTTGAATGGCGAAGAGGTTTTGCGGCTTTGTGAAGAGGATGAATATGATTTAATTCTTATGGATGTACAGATGCCGCTCTTGGACGGTATAGAAGCAACTAAACGAATTAGAAAAAGTGATACAGCAACTCCAATACTTGGTCTAACAGCAAGCGTGGTGCAAGAAGAAATTGAACGTTGTCTTGAAGTGGGGATGAATGATTATATCATGAAACCTTTTGATGTTTCGGTGTTTGTCTCAAAAGTCAGAAACGTTTTGGCACTAGATGAAGAAGCGCTATTTGTTGAAGATGCCATGGAGATGAGTGAAAGAGAAATGCTCTTTCTAAAGTTGATACCGGATAAGCTTGCTATTATTAAAACTGCGATTGATGAGAAGGATTTATCGTTAATGCAGAAAACCATTCATAGCATGCGACCGCAATTGTTGCACAGTGGCTTTCACGGGTTTAATGAAGATTTTATCATTTTGGAAAGCTCTGAAACTTGGAATGTTGGTTTGGAAGTTAAATTGCACGCAATAGTTCACTCGATTGAAGAAAAGTTAAAAGAATACCGAAACAATGCGCATTCGTAGTGTCATAGTAGATGATGATGACTTCGTTAGGACGGAGTTGGAGAAGGTATTGTCTAAAGAATTTAACGCGGATATTGAGGTAATCGCATCCTTCGCCAGTCCTTCAGTGGCCATTGATTATATCAAGAAGAATCAACCGGAGTTATTGTTTTTGGATATACAAATGCCGGAAATGAGTGGCTTTGAATTGGTAGATGTATTGCCTGGGAAGAACTTTGAGGTCATCTTCATTACGAGTTATAACGAGTATGCCATCAAGGCCATTAAGTACAGCGCTTTGGATTATTTGTTAAAACCAATAAAGACCCAAGAGTTGAAAGAGGCCATTGTTCGCTACAAGGACAAGACGGATACTATAAAACTTCAGACACGTCTTTCCACCCTCAAAGAAAATCTTCTGGCAAAAGATGAGTCGGAATTACAACTGGTGGTTTCCAGCAAGCAAGGCGAACATCGTTTTGCCATTGCTGACATTGTGCGTTGTGAGGCCGATTCTAATTACACACACATCTACCTCACCAATCAAAAGAAATACCTGGCCTCAAAAACACTGAGCGATGTAGAACACATGCTAAGCGAAGCAAAGTTCATACGCGTGCATAAGTCACACCTCGTAAACATGTCCCACGTGGCCAATCTTACACATCAGATTGAATTGACTATGAAAGACAATTCGCGTGTTCCTGTTTCCAGAAGACGCGTGGCGGAGGTAAGGAAAATGCTCATGGATAAATGAAGGCTGCTTTTTGGTTCTATGCCTTCATGGTATGTTATGTTTGCGCGCATCATTTCAAACAGCAATTCTAAAAATCAACATGAAAACAAGTTTCATTGTTACTGTTCTATTAGGGGTTTTATTGTTGGCTTCATGCAGCTCTAATAAGACTATCACTTCTAAGTCATCTGATGTATACGGAGCCGGTGTTGTTCAGTACCCTGTGGTAGCTGAGATGGAAGTTTCTCAGACGAAAGTTTCGGGTACTGTTGTTTGGAAGGGCGGGGGAGCATCTACCAATACGTTGAAGGAAATGGCCATTTCTGAAGCAGTGAAAAGTGCCAATGCCGATGTATTGATAGAACCAAGATTTGAGATTGACGTGAAGGGTAGAAAAAGGACTGTAACGGCTACCGGGTTTCCTGCTAAATATACAAGCTTCCGTAATGCGGTACTTAGCGATACATTGATAGCCAAAGTAGGTGCGATGCAGCGAACAGAAGAGGTTGAGCCTGCAACAAATCCCAAAAAGGCACGAAGAACTGTTGCAGTAGTTGGTGGAGCAGTTGGTGCTTTCTTGTTGTCATTTTTACTGATGTTGTAGAGGACAAAGCGCAACTTCAAAAGCATTTTATTGCTTCACGTTGAAGTCTAGTGATAAACGATTACGCATCCTTCCACGCCCATAAATACAAGCAAGCGTAAGTTCTATATGGACTCCACTTTTCACTGAGGCGAATCATTTCCTTTTTCAGATGCTTTTTATCGGTGGTATCTATGCCGTAAAGTTTGGTCATGGCTTGTTGAATACCTAAATCATCTACCGCAAATACATCCTCTCGTGCCATGGTGAACATCAATAGCATTTCGATAGTCCATCTTCCTACACCTTTGATGGTGATGAGTTTTTCAATGATAGCGTCATTACTCAGGCTGTGAAGGTTCTTGTCTTTCAACTTTTGCTCTATAAAAAACTCACACACATTTCGAACGTAATGCGTTTTCGAATTGCTCAACCCGATGGCTTTGAGCTCATCAAACGGAATGCTTAGAATATCCTGTGGGGAAGGAATTTTGCTTTCAAAAAGATTCAAGAACCTCCGATAGATGACTGCCGCAACTTTTGTACTCAATTGCTGGCTCATAATGGAGCGGCACAGTTCCAAGTGAATGTTATTGCGCTTGGCAAGTGATTTGGTCTCCTGCTTGTCTATAATTTTCTTAAGCTTTTTGTCTTTGCCAAGGTGCGCTTTGTGTTCCATTCAGTAATCCTTTTGCCACAAACTTCGTGGTTGTTTGCTGCTGATAAAAATGTTTTAAAAAATTGAGAATCTGTAACGGTAAACCCTTACGCTTAATTCATCTTGCCACAGTTATTTTCTGAAGACAATTACATTGCACAGAGCGGTATTCATAGCGTTTTTCTTATTGATGGTTTGCAGAACTAATGCGCAAACCATCAACCTGAGCGATTCGCTGCGCCAAGTGTTTAAGCAAAAGGTTATGCCAACGGCCAAACTAGACTCTCGCAATTCCTTCGTTAGCGGGCGCAGTGCGCGTGTGCGCGGTATAAAGGCCGGTATATCTTTTGGCCAAAGATTAACGCTTGGACTGGGCTACAATTGGATAGGCAATGAGATTGAACAAATAGAAGTTGTCAATGGCGTGGTTCATACAACCGATGTCAAACTGCGCTACGTAGCTCCTTTCGTTGAGTATTCATTTTATAAGAAAGGAAATTGGGAGGCAATGGTTCCTTTACAGATAGGCTTCGGCAAAAGTTTTCTGCAATACGAGGCACTTGGCAGCAAGAATCGTCTGTTTGAAAACAACGTGATTCTCTATGAGCCGGGGATGAACATTGAATATAAAATATTGAACCTAATTGGCGTGGGCGCGGGGCTTGGTTATCGCATCATGCTGAAGAATAACCAAGAGATAGACCATAGTTTTACATCGCCCGTCTATGTCATTCGTTTTCGACTGATATTTGATGAGATATACAGACAGGCAAAAACCTGGCACGATAAGCAATGAGCAGTGAGGATTTTAATATACGCGATGCGGCAGAGCAGAATACCGAAAGGGATTTAGAGAAGGTGTTGCGCCCCAAGAGTTTTGATGATTTTACCGGACAACGACAAGTACTTGAAAACCTTGAGGTATTTGTAAAGGCTGCAAAGCTGCGCGAAGAAGCATTGGACCATGTTCTTCTGCATGGCCCTCCGGGATTGGGTAAAACAACGTTGGCAAACATCATTTCTAACGAAATGGGCGTGAGTATCAAAACCACTTCGGGTCCCGTTCTTGATAAGCCTGCTGACCTCGCAGGATTGCTCACCAATCTTGAGGCCAATGATGTGTTGTTTATAGATGAAATACATCGCTTGAGTCCTGTGGTGGAGGAATATCTCTACTCTGCAATGGAAGACTATACGATTGACTTAATGATAGACACAGGGCCTAATGCGCGCTCTGTGCAGATTACGCTCAATCCGTTTACGCTTGTTGGTGCTACTACACGAAGTGGCTTGCTTACTTCACCTTTGCGCGCGCGCTTTGGTATCAATGCGCGGTTGGCTTATTACGATTCAAAAACATTGACCGATATTGTTCAGCGCAGTGCGGATATTTTGAATATTCCTATTAAAGAAGATGCTGCATTTGAAATAGCGCGCAGAAGCCGTGGTACACCGCGTATTGCCAATGCATTGCTAAGACGTGTGCGTGACTTTGCTCAGATAAAAGGCGATGGAACCATTGATATCGAAATAACGCAGTTCTCTCTAAATGCGTTGAATGTAGATACACATGGCTTGGATGAAATGGACAACAAAATCTTGCGTACCATCTTGGACAAGTTCAATGGTGGCCCTGTGGGACTTACTACCGTTGCAACTGCAGTGGGCGAAGATTCAGGAACGATAGAGGAAGTGTATGAACCCTTCCTTATCCAAGAAGGTTTCCTGATGCGCACACCGCGCGGCAGACAAGCCACAGAGCTTGCGTATAAACACCTTGGTAAGTTGAAGGGGACAAGAAACGGAGAACTGTTTTGATTCATTCATCGAAATACAGCAATATGATAAAGAACGAAGCCCAACGATTGGGCTTCTCTTTTTGTCGTATTTCAAAGGCAGAGTTTTTGGAAGAAGAAGCTCCGCGTTTGGAAGCATGGCTCAATCAAAACATGCATGGCCAGATGAACTATATGGCCAATCATTTTGATATGCGTCTCGATCCGCGCATTCTTGTGCCTGGAGCCAAGTCTGTGGTTTCATTGATGTTCAATTACTACACAGAGAAAACACAAGCAGATGATGTTCCGGCTATTTCCAAATATGCCTACGGTGAAGATTATCATTTTGTAGTAAAGGATAAACTCAAAGAATTGCTCGCCTTTATTCAGGAGGAGATAGGGGAGGTGTCCGGCAGAGCTTTTGTGGATTCTGCCCCTGTGTTGGATAAAGCATGGGCAAAGAAGAGTGGCATTGGTTGGATAGGAAAGAACAGCAACCTCATCAACAAGCAACAAGGTTCGTTCTTCTTCTTGGCAGAGCTTATCATTGATTTGGAATTGGAAGCCGATGGCCCTGTAAAAGATTATTGCGGCACATGCACGGCTTGTATTGATGCTTGCCCAACGGAAGCCATTATCCAACCTTATGTAGTTGATGGCAGCAAGTGCATTTCTTATTTCACCATAGAACTGAAAGAAGCTATACCAAATGAGTTTGCAGGCAAACTGGACAATTGGGCTTTTGGTTGCGATGTCTGCCAAGATGTTTGTCCTTGGAATCGTTTTTCTAAACCACACAATGAACCACGCTTTGCTCCGCGCGAAGAATTGCTTTCGCTTTCAAAGAGTGATTGGCTCGAAATGACCGAAGACGTCTTTAAAGAGATTACAAAACGTTCACCCATCAAAAGAACGGGGTTGGAGGGGATGAAGAGAAATGTGCTTCAAAACAAAACCCCGCTTTGAGGCGGGGTTTGTCAATCTTTTTAAGTGGTTAATACTAAATGCTGAGTTAGGCTAAGCACATTACATCACCGGCCTGAAGGACGAGATAATAATGTCTTGGTACAAGCTGCCAAAATGGTCCAGGCACCATTGCTTTAGTTTAGGAAGATCTTCGCCTTTCATCCAGCGGATGGATTTTTGAAGTTCTTTCCTGAAAAGCAAGCGGTCAAAGCTCACTTTGGTCAATACTTCTTTGCACATTTCTAACATGGCTTCAAAAAATTGGTTTCTAAAACGTTTTAAAAGTAACTTTTTTTCCTTACGTGCAACTTTTTGGGCAACTATTTTTTCTCACATTTCCAGTATGAACAGTTGTTCATTGTCGCTAAGTCACTGTGTATGGGAAACTCACGCCTGTCGTGGGTTATTGTGCGGGAACTTTAAAAAAATCAAAAACAATATTGGCATGATATTGGGGTGACTTTTATCACGCATTCTTTTAACACTTATCTCCTGCTTGAGATTCTAATAGTGGTATTTCCAATGATCAAAATGTCGCACCTACGGAGCCCGCTTGGTTTTGTATTTATGTATTTCTACCAAATGAAACGCTCCTAACGGAGCTACGATAGTGACGCTTCTATCAATTGAAACAACAGCCAAATGAAATGTTTCCTAAACAAACTCCTGCATAGTAATCCCGTAGGGATGTCTCATTTGGAAGAGAAATTCTTACAATGTTCAAAATGTCGCACCTACGGAGCCCGCTTGGTTTTGTATTTATGTATTTCTACCAAATGAAACGCTCCTAACGGAGCTACCATAGTGACGCTTCTATCAATGGAAACAACAGCCAAATGAAATGTTTCCTAAACAAACTCCTGCATGGTAATCCCGTAGGGATGTCTCATTTGGTAGAAAAGCGTCACAGCCCAATGCATGGGAGCTCCGTAGGTGCGACCTTATGGTAGCTAACATTAATCATAACCATACCCATTTTTTTACCTCGTATCTTTGCCGCCTCAAAAAAAAAAATTCTAACTGTCCACGCAGTTTGAAGCTCGTTTTAAATCGTAAGAACTAGAGAATAGTTCTTGTATAAAATGCAATTGTACAGATGAAAAAGCTTTACAACACAGTGGATAAGAGGGTGCTGAAAGAGCAGATGCAGCAGAGCACAGAGCCGCGCATCACAGTGTCTTTCTATAAGTACCATCCTATCCGCAACACCGCTTTCTTTAGGGATTATCTCTTTATCCATTGGACCGAACTGGGCGTGCTTGGTCGAACCTATGTAGCGGCAGAGGGCATCAACTCGCAGATAAGTATGCCCGAGTCCAACTTCGAAAAGTTTAAGGAGCACTTATATAGTATCTCGTTTTTGGATGGTATAAGGCTGAATGTGGCTTTTGAAGACGATGGCAAATCGTTTATCAAACTAAAGCTAAAGCTGCGCAACAAGATTGTGGCAGATGGTATAGAAGACCCATCATTCAATCCTTCCGATACGGGAGTGCATTTGAAGGCAAAGGAGTTCAACGAGCTTATCTCCAATCCGGACACCATCCTTATCGATATGCGCAATCACTACGAGAGTGAAGTGGGGCATTTCGAGAACGCCATTCTTCCCGATGCGGATACGTTCCGCGAGGAGATAGAAATGGTGGAGAAGATGCTCGATGGTAAGGGCGATAAAAACATTGCGATGTATTGCACCGGTGGCATACGTTGTGAGAAGGCTTCTGCATTCCTCAAGCACAAAGGTTTTCCCAATGTCTATCATTTGGAAGGCGGCATTATCAAGTATGCGCATGAGGTAAAGCAGCAAGGCTTGGACAATAAGTTCAAAGGCGTCAATTTTGTGTTTGATGAACGCCTTGCTGAGCGCATTTCAGATGATGTAGTATCGCAGTGCCACCAATGCGGCAAGCCATTTGACCATCATACCAATTGTGCCAATCTATCTTGCCATATCCTCTTCATCCAATGCGATGAGTGCAAGGCCAAGTATGAGAACTGTTGTTCGGGGGAATGTCAGTCCGTAGTTCATTTGCCGGAGGAAGAACAACGTGCGTTGCGCAAAGGCAAATTGCCCGGTCGCAATGTGTTTAAGAAAGGCAGAAGCGAGAACCTGACTTATAAACTCAACCGTGAGAAAAACCTTGAGTCCGGCACGGATGAAAGTTTGGAACATTAGTTGCAACTTCGCTCCATGAACATGAAAGGATTCTCTTTGTTTATAGTGGCGTTGCTTTTCTCGTTGGGTGTAAAAGCGCAAACAGTAGATGTGGTGTTGGAAAAGACTGAACTCAAGAAAGGCGAGCACTTGCATTTCACCATCAAAGCCAGCCCGGAGATACAGTTGGAGATAGCCGTTTTCTCTGAAGACAAAGTAGTGCTTCACCAAACCTCTCGCCTCAGCAAAGAAGAGGAGTTGTTCGATATTGATATGAAGGACTTCCCTGCCGATGCTTATCACGTGCTCGTCCTTGGTGATGATATTCATATTCAGAAGGACTTTGTAGTGAAGGACTGATTGGTTTAATGGTGTAGCGTTATCTTGCGCACACTTTTATGAAGCAGTCCCTCAAACGTCTATATCAACTCGTCAATCCTAAGTTTCAGAAACTCATTCCCGAGTATTCTATAGAGATGGTTCCGCGTTATACGCGCGGCACACCGCATCATCGGCTCAATCAATGGCTCAATGGACAGCGCGCCAATTATTTCGATATGCTTGAAAAAGCATTGAATTATCCCGAACTCTATGCCATTGAAAAATCAGGAAGAAACACTCCGGAAACGGATGAGCCTTTATGGAATAACGGCTTCTTGCCGGGTTTGGACATTGTGATGCTTTATACCATCATGCGTGAGTACAAGCCCAACAGATATATGGAAGTTGGCTCTGGTAATAGTACGAAGGTGGCGCGCAAGGCCATCAAAGATGGTGGGTTTCAAACCAAGGTTATTTCTATAGACCCTTACCCACGTGCAAACATAGACCATATGGCCAATAGGGTAGTGCGCCAAAAACTGGAAGACTACAATGATGTGCTTGGCCTCGCACAATCGCTGGAAGCAGGCGATATACTTTTTATAGACAACTCGCACCGCGCCCTGCCCAATTCAGATGTAACAGTCTTCTTCTTAGACATGTTGCCGGAGTTGAAGAAAGGAGTACTTGTGCAAGTGCACGATATCTATTTGCCTTACGATTATCCACAGTTCATGTGCGACAGGTTCTACAACGAGCAGTATATGTTAGCGGCATTTCTATTGGCCAATCCCAATCGTTACAAAGTAATTGCTCCTAACTATTATATCAGCGAGGACAAGGAACTAAGCACAGTCCTTGATGAGGTGTGGAAACAACCCAACCTGCAAGGAGTGGAGAAACACGGTGGGTCTTTTTGGTTTGTGGTTAATGAATAATTCTTTGTCTTATGTATATCCAAAATCATATCTTCACCAAAGAAGAACTTGCTGCAAAGCCTTTAGAGAAGGGCGAGTATGAGCAATGCAAGTTTGAAAGCGGTGATTGGATGAATGGCTCCCTCATGGGCTATCAGTTCTCGAGCTGTACCTTTTTGCATTGCAACATGAGCATGTTGGATTTGCGTGATACGGCATTTGATAAAGTAGTCTTTGACCAATGCAAATTGGTAGGAGCGCGCTTTGATATGTGTCGCGACTTTGGGTTGTCTTTCCGCTTTGTTAACTGTGTGCTGAATTATGCCTCTTTTAACAGAAAGGTGATACGCAAAACAGTCTTTACCAATTGCCAGTTGCAAGGCGTGGACTTCATGGAGACCGACCTAACACAAGCCGTGTTTAACGATTGTGATTTCAGCGGTGCGCAGTTCGACCGCACCATTCTCGAAAAGGCAGACCTTTCCACCTCGCGCAACATTGTGCTGCTACCGGAAAACAACAAGATTAAGAAAGCCAAGTTCTCCAGAGACAACATCGAAGGCTTACTTGCGAAGTATGATTTGGAGATTGTTTAATGAGATAATTATCAAATTCGTAAATGTGATAATGTTTATTGCCCCTAATCCGCCTCGCACACTGCTTTATTTACCAATTGGCTCATTTGCTAATTATCACATTTTCACATTAGCTCATTTCCCTTATCGCTGGTGGCTGGTGGCTAAATCCTTTTCTTTGTCCCTTAATTAATTTTTCAAAATGAACATTAAAAAAGGCAGCCAGGTGGCTGTGCATTACAAGCTGATGGCTGATGGTCCGGATGGCGAACTCATAGAAGAAACATCTGTAGAAGAGCCTTTGCGCTTTACCATAGGCGATGGAGAGATGCTGCCAAAGTTTGAAGCGGCACTTATAGGCCTTGCGAAAGATGATAAGTTCACCATTGCCATCGCTACCGAAGATGCGTATGGCGAAGAGCAAGAGAACCTTTATGCCGAGTACCCAAAGAGCGACTTTGTGGACGAAGAAGGCAAGATGGACGATGAGCTTTTTGAAGAAGGCGAAGTCATCCCAATGGAAACACCTGATGGTGATGTGGTGGAAGGCCTTGTGGTAGAGGTAAAACTCAATAGCATTGTGTTGGACTTCAACCATCCCTTGGCAGATACCGATTTATACTTCGAAGGTCACGTAGTAGAAGTGCAATAAAATGAGCGTGCTGCTGTTGACAAACAGCGGCACACTCTTCTTTCTTATGAAGAAGGATGTCCTTATTTCGCAGGTGGTGGAATAATATTTTTAATTGATGTCCAAGTCTTTCTTCAAAACATCCGGTGGCGCTATATCGTCCTTATCTACTGTTATAGGCATTACGCTTGTGCTGATACTTGTTGGTGTGTTGCTTATAGTAGCACTCCTCGGTACTTCGCTGCGCAATCATTACCTCGGTCAGGTAGTGGTGCAAGTGTTGTTGAAAGACGATGCACGGGAGCAGGACATTCTTCAGTTTAAGAAAAGAATAGAAGGCGAGGGTTATGCCGCAGCCGTTACTTACGTCTCCAAGCAGCAAGCATCGGAGATGATGCAGGCAGAACTGGGTGAGGAGTTTGTAGATTTCCTTGGTTACAATCCTCTTCCGGCTTCGTTAGATATCCGCATGAATGCACAGAGCAGCGAAGAGGAAGCACTCAACGCTATTGTGAAAAACATAGAAGCACAACCGCTCGTGCATGAGGTCATCTATCAAGAAGATATGCTGAGGCAGATGAATGCCAACCTTGCCAAATGGAGCATCGGCCTGATGATAATAGGCGCGTTGTTGCTCATCATTGCGGTAGTGCTTATTGTCAATACCATTCAACTGGCCATCTTCTCGCAACGTTTCTTGATAAAGAGTATGCAACTGGTAGGAGCTACGGGCTGGTTTATCCAAAAGCCCTTCTTAAGACGTGGAATCTGGTATGGCTTTGTATCCTCCATTTTCGCGCTGGCTGTGTTGTTCGGAGTCATTTATTACTTCCGCAATGATTTGAAAGACATCATTGCCATTCTACAACAACAGCAAAACTTCTTGATTCTTATTGGTGGTGTGCTAGCCGTAGGACTGATTATGTCATGGTTAGCCACAGCTTATGCGGTGCGTAGGTTTATCCGCACAGAGGCTGCGAAGCTGCATTAAGCGATTTCTCACAGATTGCACAGATTTTCACAGATGAGGATGCGGATTAATTGATAATTCGTATCAAGCTTTCTTTATCTATTAAAGTGGATACATTGAAGTTTACCAGTATGCCCAACTTCTTATCTGTAAGTTTCAAGTAAGTCAGCAATTGTTTCTTGTGCACATCATGAAGGCTTTCTACCGATTTAACCTCTATGATGATTTGATCCTCTACAATAATGTCGGCACGAAAGCCCAAGTCCAACTTCACATCTTTGTAGTTGGCGGGAATGCCTTTTTGTATTTCGATGTTTAATTTTTGCTGGCGCAACTCCTAGGCCAAAGCGGTTTCATAAACACTTTCCAACAAGCCGGGACCTAATTCTTTATGAACCGTATAGATAGCACCTCGGATGATATAACTGATGTCGTTAATGGTCATGTGGATGTTTTTTTCTCACAGATTAAACAGATTTTCGCCAATGCATTTTTCTGTGTTCTTATGTGTAATCTGTGAGAGATAACTACGCGAATTCAATCAACACACTGTTCTTCTCCACAGCGGTTCCTTTTACGGCTACTATCTTTTTAATGCTACCACTGGTAGGGCTCTTGATGACGTTCTCCATTTTCATAGCTTCGAGGATGAGCAGTGGAGTATCTTTCTCTATAGTATCACCTTCTTTCACTAAAATATCCAACACCATGCTTGGCATAGGAGCTTTGAGAACTGCCACTTTGTTTTTGCCTGCACCTTCCATACCAAGACTTTTAATCAAGTCATCATAGCGGTCTTTGAGTTCAACGGTATAAGGGTGACCATTTACTTTGATGATGGCCGTTTTAGTTTCGGCATCCATCTGCACCACTTCCACATTGTATGATTTGTTATTCTGCAACCAATGGCTTTTGCCCTCAGAGATGGTTTGCATATCCACTTCAAACGGAATGTTGTTCAATGTACCTTGAGGTTTTTTACCATCCCATTCTATTTGGAACTTCTTGCCGTTAACTGTCGCCTGATACATACTGTAATAATTATGAGAGGCGCGAAGCTAAGGAGAATGTGGGAATGTGAAAATTAGCAAATGTGAGAATGTGATAATGAGTAAATAGAAATTTTACTCGCACATTTTCACACTAACTATAGTGCCTTTGAGAAATAATTCTAAGAACAGAACACGTGACTCTATTACTTTATCTTGACTTCATGTTAGTCAATGGGTATAGGTAATACAAAGTTGATACTACCACTCCACTGCCCATTGCCCTTATGATTGACTGACCGCACCTTGACGGCAAGGGCAACACCTGTCGGTAAATTGGGAACAGTTATATCCGCATACAAACCGGTGACCTTTTTCTTGTAGCCGTTTGGCCCAAATATGAGAGCCTCGTAGTAACGCGTATTGTCTATATGTTTTGCTTTTACAATAGCTACTCCTTCTTGCAAGGTAATTACCTGGCTAATTCTTGCCGTTGCCGGTTCCTGAATAGGCTCTCTGGACTTGCTCAAATCAAAGCCGCTGTTGGTAAGAAAGTCCAGGTTGTTATTGGCCATCGCATTTACCCATTTGCATTGCTGCGCAAGAGCCATGTCCAGTTGTTTGCGTTTTGCGTCTTTCTTTGGCTTGCAATGATAGTTGCGCATACTTATCTGCGCTTGAAAGACGGTTAACTCTTCTATAAAAATCATTACCTCAGCAGGGGCAGGAAATATGCCGGTATACATTGGGTCGGCTGCCAATTTGTTTTGAATCAAACGGGCTTTAAATAAGAGGTTGTTAACCGAACCGGTACGCTGACGAAAGACACATTGCTGTTGCATGGCGATAGGGCGAAGGGGGTGGTTGGTCCTTCGGTAGGCTTGTACTGCGGTGCGCTCCAAAAGGTTACATGGGCAACCACCGACATACCCGCGCGATGGCCTAAACATACCAGTGTGCAGGCCTTAACACACGCATGTTGTGGCCCTCACACGCCCATGCGATGCTCCTGACATACCCACGTTGTACCCCGAACATCCCCGTGTTGTGCCCTCAACACACACATGTTGCGACCCGCACACACCCATGTGATGCCCCCAATACGCCCATGTTGCGCTCTGAACATGCCGGTGTCACGACCCTAGCACTCCCATGTTTGGACCAGAACATGGCCATGTTGGGTGTTAAAATTCAAGGTGTTATTAACCAATGTATTCTTGCGCGGGGTAGAAATGGGTACGCTTATTGTAGGCTCCTTTCTAAAATTGATGTATTACCTTCGCACGCGTTCGGTATAGCACCTAATAATAGAGACAATGAGAATATTAGCACTTATCATATTACTTGCTTTTAGCACTACAAGCTTTGCGCAAAACAAACCGGAAGGCAAAGACAACAACGTGTCCTTCGTAACCACGTTTGATATCACCAATGCCACCAAAGACGGTTATTACCTGAACGGTTATGTGGTAAACATAGATTTCAAGCAAGCGCAGCAACTACACGGCAAGAAGATAAAAGTGACGGGTCAATACACCGTAGTAAAAGGCATAGCCAATCAACCCGCCCAAAACAAGCAAGGCAATAACCTTGTGCAAGGCCGAAATGCAGATACCAAGCATATACTGAAGCCAGTGATTGAAGTGGTCAAGTAGTTGACTTGACACTACTTTATTTGGAATTGGTAGCGAGCCACAAATGGAGAAAATAGAAATTTATACTGGTAAGAAAGAATCAATTTTACTCTTAATTTTTTCTCTCACCTTATTGCCGTTGGTGATTTGGATGGTTTTCGATATAAATAGTTTGGATGAATGGAAACTTAAAAGCTCTTCAAGAATGGCTATAGGTTTGCTCGCCATTCCGTTTTTTGGGCTAGGAATTTATGTGAGTATAAAGAGGATTTTAAAATCTCAAATTGCTTTAGTCGTATCCTCCGAAGGAATTAATTTGAATCCTCAGAATTCGTTGACAGAATTTGTAAAGTGGGATGACATTATTGGCTTTGAAGAAATTAAAATTAGAGGGACAAGAGTGGTAATCATTAAGGTGAAGAATCCTGAATATTGGCTTAAGAAGGAGACAAGCAAATTCAAGAGAAGAGTAATGAAGCTTAATACAGCACTTTATAACTCACCATTCAATATTGGATCAGCGGGACTCAATATCAAAGCTGAAGAACTCAATTTTACTTTGAAGAGGTTTTTCGATAAGTATAAAAGCGATTCGTTACCGCTTTCTTAATCTGGAGGTAAATATCTAATCTTGAGAAAGACGCATTAACAACCGCTTAAAATGCCCTTCTACGATTTACCCAAAGAACAGCGAACAGCACTGGTGGAAAGCATCGGTCAGCACATCTATAATGAGCTTGTAAGTGGTAAGTGGGATAATACACTGCTTTACTTTTCCGATGAGGATACCTATATCCGTAAGTCGGCATACTTGTCGGTGGGCAGGTTGTATTATGCGTATCCAACGCTACAGTCCGCTATCATAAGCATGCTTGAGCAAATGCAACAGCATGACAACTTCAAAGTAAGACAAACCGCTATCAATGCAGCCGGTGAGATAGGCAAGAGTTACTTCGAGGTGGTGCAGCACTTCTTTGACAAAGGCTTGTTTGATGAGCACCATTCGCCACGCAATGCGGTGATTGGCTCAATCAAGAAGATGGGCGAGGTCAATCCGTTGCCTGTGTTGGCATGGGCCAAGAAATACCTTCACCACGAGGACAAAGAAATCCGCAGAGAGATATGCCACGGTATAGAGTTGCGCGGTAGGAAGTACCCGCAGGATATACTGCCTTTGCTGAAAGAGTTGCAAAACGACAAGACCGCAAGGGTGCGCAACACCTTGGTACACGTCATTGGGCAGATTGCGTATAAGAAAGGCTGCCTAAAAACGGTACTGGAACATCTCAAAACATGGAACAACCAACAGTTGGTAGCAGATGCCTTGGAAGAAATTATCGATGTGCATCACCGCTACCGCAACTTCTCCGCCATGACACAGGAGGAGGCAAGGAAGTACATTGCGGAGAGCTACTGATATTCTAATTTATGGACA